>Ga0224749_1034_pt1 | contig 21827 bp, 3 predicted proteins | sample LIM_F_Vancomycin_3_FD_182078 | JGI IMG/M metagenome (GOLD analysis project Ga0224749, IMG submission 182078) | Enriched cells from gastrointestinal tract of the lab mouse from Pacific Northwest National Laboratory (PNNL), Richland, Washington... | ecosystem: Host-associated > Mammals > Digestive... | reverse complement strand
ACGGGTCAAATCGAATGGATTCTTTGCCTCTTCAGAGAGCAGGCGAGCGGCCTCCGCCTCCCGCTCTGCTTCTGGAAGAAGGCTCAAATCCGTAATAGGCAGTTCAAAGGTTCCAAACTCTTCGATTTCCTGATAGGGGATACCGTCATGAACCACAAAGCGGGTCCGAAATACCTCGTGCCGTTGAATAATCCCGCTAACCGCTAACTGGAGTGCGTTTATATTCAATTTACCTCTCAAACGTACGGCTCCCGCAATGTTATAGACAGGTGTCCCCGGAACCAATTGTTCCAAAAACCATACTCGCTGCTGAGCAAATGACAGCGGAAGCGCCTCCTGCCGATCACGCGGTATTATTTTCCCGGAAGAAGCGATTCCCTTTTTCCACCTTTCGAGCAGGGTTCGCTTGGCATCGGATATATTGCCACCATACTGTGATATACTTTCATTAGCCACTTTCTGTCACCCTTCCCTTAACATGATCCGAAACCCTATAAAAGTTGGCTAACTTGTTCCTCCGTCATGTTTTCCAGCTTTTCGATTAATAACATCTCAATTGCCTCGGCAATCTCCGACACCGTTGGATGCTCGAAAAAAAGCTTCAGTGAAAATTCGACGGGGAATCGACTATTAACCCAAGAAATCACTTGTGTGGCCAGCAGAGAATGGCCGCCAAGACTAAAGAAATCGTCATGAACTCCGATCGGTTCAACTCCGAGAAGTTCAACCCAGGCGTCTACAAGCTGTTGCTCCATTTCATGGCGGGGAGCCACCAACGGCACTGGGAGCGCAGGACGTGGTTGAAACACCGGACTGACCCTATTCAATTTTGCCTGTTCTGCCTCCCGGCTTTGCAAAGCGTAAGTTCTCCGAGCGGCAAAATCAGTAGTTGAGATAAGGAAGTGGGGGATATTCCTACAGGCCATAAGCTGTGCCCATAAATCAATTCCTTCCTCAGGACGAATGGCCATTCTCGCCAACTCACCTCCTCTTTTTTCCAAATTGGTAGCCATTCCAGCGGTCCAAGCGTCCCAACAGATACTATGCCAGAATGAATCTGTCTCCTCATTGTGCCTGCGTACAAACGCCTCCGTATAAGCTGCAGCGGCAGCATGCAGGGATAGACCCAAGCCTCCAAGTTCAGAAGCAATAGAGGACTGGATAAAGCAAAATTTTGGCTTATACGGCGCCAAAGCTCGCTCCAATTCATCCAAACCCTCCATTGTCCGGATAAGTTCGGTTTCAGCTGCCGTGAAATCCAGGTCACTTATTGCTGTGAAAGTAACTTCTTCTGAGGACCAGTCTGTATAGAGGACTCCGATTATTTCTCCGTACAGAGCTACCGTTCTAGCAACAGCTTCTGCCAGTAGTCCATGCCCTTGGGACTTCACTGGAATAAATTGAACTTCCGCCCCCAACTCCTCTAGCCGTAAAGCAAGAACCGCCGCTTGCAGAACTTTTTCTGTTGTATGCATATTGCCCGCTTCGATTAATGGCCAGACGGTCTTGTCTGGCAAATCTATCTGCTCATCTATTACGATAATCCGTACAAGCCCTTGACAGGATGACTGAACGAGATACTGGGCGAAGGTTTGCATTTTAACATCAAACGGACCGATTAAAAGATAAGTCCCGCCTGATATCTGTACTGGCCCCTTTTCCTTATCGTTTCCTACCATAGGCTTGTAATCGACTATCCATCGCTGACTCCCGCGATAGATGCATGGAGTTCCTTTCGGGGAGGATACAAAGTCCTCCAGCATGGCATCTGCGATTGCTGCTCTCTGAAAACGATGATTTGGCATAAGTGCATCTGCCAGGTGAAATGAAGCCATTGGATGTTCTTGCATCCAGACGTGTCCAATCCCCGAGAGCATCATTCTTTCAGGATGAACACGCGTCTCACCTGCAATGCTGTATAGTCCTTCCGTAACGATACATAAATCAACAGAAATTTTTCCTAGAAGAACCTGCAGGGCTCTGGACAGCTGGAAAAAAACAGTAAGCCCGCCAAAGGGAGAATCGGTTCCGATCCATGAGCAGATAACCCGAATAACTCCTTCTTTGGCAGTCAGAGAATTGAAGAGCCGTTCATAATGTTCAGCCCGGGTCGGATCCAGGCGGTATAACTGTTCGCCGATCTGCTCGAAGTCCGAAGCTGATTGAATTCGAACGACTAATTGTCCAGCGTTTTCGAGCCGTTCTGCTAACAAATCAATCCAACCTCCACGCTCCTCTTCAAATACCACCCATAATCCTCTGCATTCTTTAAGATGCCACGAAGATAAGGATTTCGGACAAAGCGCAGGTTCATAAAACCATTGCTCCGGCTCCAAACGTTCCAACCCGCGACTATGCATCGTTGTGGCCAAAGGCACGGTCAAGCGAGGCTCAATCCAATACCGTTGACGCTCGAACGGATACGTTGGCAACTCTACCCGATTGCGCACCCGGGATTCGTGTAACGCCCCCCATGTGATACTCAAGCCACCGCTCCATAATTCAGCTACGCTTTCTAACCACTGACGCCGTTCTCCGGTTCTGGTCCTGCCCGGCGGCAATGTACGTATGCCCCTGTTTTCTGCTCCCCAGCCCGTCGACTGCCGAATCAATGTTGTCAGTGTCTGTCCCGGGCCCACTTCGATCACGATGGCATTCGGGTACCTCTCCAACACTCGCTCTGCATTCTCCGCAAACCGTACCGTCCGCCGTGTATGGGACACCCAATACGCCCCACTGCCTGCTTGTTCTTCCGTAATCCAATCTCCCGATTCGTTGGACATATACGGAAGCTGCGGCTTCCTTAGCCTCACATGCTTCAGCATCTGCTCTAGCTCGCCCAATACCGGATCCATCCGTGAGGAGTGGAATGCGCTGCCTGTCCGTAACCGGCGGCATTCAACGCCCGCTTCCTGCATACGTATCATCAGCTCTTCCACCTCTTCAACCGCACCCGTCACCACGCTCATCTTCGGACCGTTGATTGCCGCGATTTCCAGCGTTCCCCTCAGTTGTTCCGTCAGCTCTGACACGCTGGCGCCGACCACCGCCATAGCCCCCACTTCGCACCGTTGCATCAGGCGACCGCGGTCACTCACCAGCTTTAGACCTTCCTCCAAGCTGAATACTCCGGACACGCAGGCTGCCGTGTATTCGCCCAGACTGTGTCCGATGAGCGCAGTTGGTTTCACACCCACACTCATCCATAATTGGGCCAGCGCATACTCCGTCACGAACAGCGCCGGTTGAGTCAGCCACGTCTCCCCCAACTGTTTGGCTTCAAAGCCTTCTCTTCCCAGCAATGCATCCCGGATATCCATACCCAGATGCGGCTTCAAAAACTCCGCGCAGTAATCCACTATTTCCCGGTATACTGGTTCCTTCACGTAAAGTTCCGCGCCCATGCCTATATATTGGCTTCCCTGTCCTGGAAAGGCGAAGACGACGGGACGCTCTCCTGATTTTGCCAGACCGGTACGAACCGTTCTCACGTCTTCACCCCGTAGGGCATTCAACGCCTGCTCTATACTTCCGCACACGGCGCTCCACCGATGATCGAACGCTTTGCGACCCTGTTGTAGCGTGAAAGCCACATCGGAAAGCTTTTGCGACGGTTCCGCCTCCAGATGGGACGCTAACCTTGTGCACATGGCCTGCAGTGCTGACGGCGTTCGAGCCGATAACACCAGCACCTCCTCCGCTGACGGAGCGTCGGACGCCCGCTGTGCAGGAGCTTGTTCTACAATAACATGCGCATTCGTGCCTCCAATGCCGAACGAGCTGACCCCCGCCCGGCGGGGATGCGCCGAACCACTGGCTGTCCACGGCTGCGCCTTATCTACGACGTAAAACGGACTGTTCGCCCAATCCACTGCCGGGTTTCCCTTCGTATAATGCAGACTCGCAGGCAGCATATCATTGCGCAGCGACAGCGCCACTTTAATCAGGCTAGTTACACCCGCAGCCGCGTCCAGATGCCCGACGTTCGTTTTGACCGAGCCAATACCGCACCGGGGGCCGTCCATCGCAGGGCCAAATACTTCCGTGAGCGCTGCCAGTTCAATCGGGTCGCCAAGCGGCGTCCCTGTCCCGTGGGCTTCTACATAAGAAATTGTCTCGGGACCGATCCCTGCCGAATCCAGCGCCATCCGGATCACTTCCGCCTGTCCCCGGACACTTGGAGCAGTATATCCTACTTTGTGTCCTCCGTCGTTGTTAATTGCTGAACCTTTAATGACCGCATGAATTGTATCACCATCACGCAGCGCCTCATCCAGCCGCTTGAGAACCACGACGCCTACGCCGCTTCCGGCGACTGTTCCTTTAGCCTGCACGTCAAAAGCCCGGCAGTGTCCGTCTGGTGAGAAAATTCCGCCTTCACGGTAAATATAGCCCTGTTCGTGAGGGATGGTAATCGTCACGCCACCCGCAATCGCCATATCGCACTCCCCTCGAGACAACGCTTGGCAAGCGAGATGAACGCCTACCAGAGATGTGGAACACGCCGTCTGCACCGAAAGACTTGGTCCCGTCAAATTTAATTTATAGGCTGTGCGCGTTGCCAGATGATCCTTATCATTAGCAATGAGTCCTTGATAGGAAATTACCGGATCTGTCGGATCAAAATTGGGGAGCAGTCCGAACAACAGGTATGTGCTGATGCCTGAACCCGCATAAACGCCAATGGGCATTTCTTCCCTGGAGGGATCGTACCCTGCCTTCTCCACCGCTTCCCAAGCACATTCAAGGAATAACCGCTGTTGTGGATCAAGCATTTCTGCTTCTCTTGGGCTGTAACCAAAAAAATTTGCGTCGAACCATTCGATTCCATCGATAGTCCCGCGAGCCGGTACATAATCCGTTGATGAAAAAAGGTCTTGGGGTATCCCTCTTTTTTCTAGTATTTCCGGCGAAAATCGGCGGATGGATTCGACCGAGTTCACCAAATTATTCCAAAATGATTCGATATCAGCTGCCCCCGGGAACCTCCCTGACATACCGATAATGGCCACCGCTTGATCATTTGGGTTAAAACCTCCGGTTCCTTTTGTTGTACGCTCCATCCGGCTCTCTTTTATCTCGGGAGAAGAAGCAGCCAACCGCTGCGCCAACAAACGAACAGTTGGGTATTCGAACAGTTCCAATAACTCAATATCGCTGGACATCTCGTTGCTTAACTTGGCATGAACCTGTGCAAGCAGTAAAGAATGGCCCCCAATATCAAAGAAATTCTCATCAAGCCCCACATTGCTCACACCCAACAATTCTTTCCATATAGAAGCGATCGTGGACTCAATGGCGGTTTTGGGAAACTGCTGTGTGGCCGAACCCCGAACCCGAACCTCTTCGGGAACCGGAAGTTGTTTATGATCAACCTTCCCGTGCGTTGTCAACGGCAGCCGGTCCATAAAGACGACCTGTGACGGAATCATATAATGGGGTAGCCTTTGCTCCGCATAGATGCGAACTTCCTGTGCACTCATTAGGGACGGTGGAGTCACCCTGCATTTCACCACAGTTTCTTTAGGCTTACGGGTTGCATAAAGATAGTAAATATTTTGCGAAACATCGAGGGACCAATCTTTTTCCGTAAAGACACGGAACCCATACTTAGTTAGTAGATCTGTAACGATTTGTAGGCGGTCGTCCATATCGTGAAGCTCCAATACGACTTGGCCGATTTTCGGCCAATCTTCAGCATCTATGCCTTGGAGTACAGCCAGTTCAGCCTTTTCTACATTAATTTTTAGCAGATCGATACGCTCGACCTGATGTTCTCGGATTATATCTGAAAGCCTACGGACGGGAACAGTCAATTGGACGCTCTTCAACCGGTCATCCAAAATGGTCTCCACCGCTTGATCCAGCTCCTGTGAAAGTGTTTCGATCCGTCTAATGTAGGAACGGACCAGTTCTTTTTCTTCGCCCAGATCCGTGTATAGTCCCGACAAGAAAGAAAATTTAGGATAAAAAGTAAACTGTGCCTCTCCCTCGTTCTCGGCAAGGGCACAATCCATAATTTTGGCTTCGGCCCCATACAAACGTGCGTTTAAACTCGCCAATTCCCTTACGTACGGGTTTGGTTCAAAGGCAAAAATTCGTACGCCAGTGGCTTGCATGTGGGCCTGTAGAGTGAACAAACCGATATTGGCGCCTACGTCAAAAATAATGTGACCTTCCTCAACCGAAATGCCGTGACGAAGATAAGCCAGATTTTCAAAAATATCATGATACAAAAAGTTTGTTTCATTTTTATTCAACTGCACCACAGCAAGCCCGTTGTCCAACAGATAACGTGTATGCCCGGAAATCGTGGGAACACGGTTAAAGGACGGTACGACATAGGCTACAAGGGTCGGCTGCTCCATATTGTCCTTACGGACCATAACACATGCTTCTTTAATATCTGAATGGCTGGTTAAAACGGATTCGATTTCCCCTGGCTCAATCCGAAAACCGCGTATTTTGGTTTGATAGTCGATCCGTCCCAAATAAGAGATTGAGCCGTCATTTCGGTACTTTCCGATATCGCCTGTCTGATATATCCGGGCGCCTTCCTTAACAGAAAAGGGATCTGGCTGAAATTTCTTGGCTGTCAAATCGGGTCGCCCCAAGTAACCTTCAGATACGCCGGAACCACCGATCCAGATTTCACCGGGAACTCCTATAGGAACCGGTTTCTTATGGGGATCAAGCAGATGAATCGTAACATTGGGCAGCGGGTAGCCCAAGGATGGGGAAACACTTTCCCGCACCCGGCAAACAGTAGCATCTACCGTACACTCTGTCGGGCCGTATAAGTTATAAAACTCGACGCCTTTGGCTTCCCGCATCGCTTGCCATGTCGAATCATCAATCGGCTCTCCTCCTACAAGTCCAATCAATGGGTGTATCCCTTTATGCTCCAAGAGCCCAAATTGCATCAACATTTTGCATTGGGAAGGCGTGCAATCGAAGACATCGATTTCCCTTTCTTGCAGGTAAGCCACGAAAGCTCTGCCGTCCAAGCGAATATCTTCCGGAATCATATGTAAAGTACGACCCCGAAGGAGCTGAATGATCTGCTTAACGGATGTATCAAACGATAAGGAACCGTTCACAGCAATCTGCTGTACTCCCGAATGATGGCGGTAAATCGTTTCTTCCAATGCTTCGCTTAAATGAAATAAGGATCGGTGCGTGACAACCACCCCCTGGGGGCGACCTGTCGAGCCAGAGGTATAGATCATATAGACCGGATCTTCCAGCATTGCCATACTTTCCGGATTGAACTCCGATTCTTCCCCCAACACTTCTCCTCCGGCCTCCAGATAAACCCGAACCGCCAATTGGTTGTCAATCTTGCTTTCCGATAACTGGTCGGTCAGGATCACTGTCGGTGAAGCATCTTGAAGCATATAACGGATACGATCCTCCGGGTAAGAAGGATCGATCGGTACATAAGCAGCGCCTGCTTTTACGATTCCCAGCAAACCTACTATGGCTTCGATTTTTCTCCCGAAACAAAGACCTACCCGCATACCCCGTCCTATACCCTGTTTACGCAAACGATGCGCCAGGCGGTTAGCGCGCCTGTTCAGCTCCCGGAATGTTAAATGTTCGTTTTTGCAGACAAGAGCCGTCTGATCCGGGTTTGCTTCTACTGCCGTTTCAAATCGCTCTTGAAATGTGAGCTCTTGAGTCCAAGTAATTTCGGTGGCATTCCATTTCTCCTGTTTCCGGATCTCTTCCGACGTAAGAAGAGGAAGTTCGGATAGACGAGACTGCGGGTTTTGAACAATTCCCTCCAAAAGTACCTTTAAATGCCCGATCATCCGGCGTATGGTAGAAGGTTCGAACAAGTCTGTAGCATACTCCAAGGCCCCTTCCAGCCCGTTCTCGGTGGAGGTCAGCAACAGTACAATATCGAAGCGGGAAGTGCCGAGCGGGACGTGAATGGATGAAGTTCTGAGTCCGGGCAGTTGAATCAAGGAAGATGTAACCGTTTCAAATAAGAAAAGCACTTGGAATAGGGGTGAGTGACTCATGGTTCGCTCGGGCTGGATTTCTTCCACCAACTTGTCGAAAGGAAAATCCTGATGGTCGAATGCTTCAACCACCACGTCACGCACCCGCTCCAGTAATTCAAGAAAGGTTGGTTCCCCGGCTACCCCAGTCCGCATGACTAAAGTATTCATGAATGTACCCATAACCTTGTCTAGACCGGCCATGGTTCGTGTGGAAACCGGCGTTGCGAGCACAATCTCATCCTGTGACGTATATCTTGCTAAAAGTATATTCACAGCTGTCAAGACAGTTATGAACATCGTCACGCCCTTCTGACGGCTTAAATCAGCCAGCGATTCGGCTAATGAAACAGGAAAAACGAAGGATTCCATGTCACCTTTGAAACTCTGCCGGGCTGGACGAGGATGATCCGTAGGCAGCTCCAAAGGGGGCAGATCATCCAGTTTTTGATGCCAATACGTCTTTTGGGCCTGTAACGCATCCATATCCACCCAGTGACGCTGCCAATAAGCAAAATCAGCATATTGAATTTCTAGCTCAGGCAGAGGCGATGCCTCTCCTGCCAAAAATGCTCCGTACAAGGCCGAGAGTTCGCTTCCTAGAATCCCCATCGACCATCCATCGGTTACAAGATGGTGGAGATTTAATGCAAGGATGTATACTTCATCCTCTAAGCGGATCAGCTTGGAACGAATGAGCGGTCCCGAAGTAATGTCAAAAGGACGGCGTGCCTCCTGTATGGCTAATTCCATCCCACGGCGCTCCCGCCTTTCGACTGCTTCGCTCCTAAGATCGATACGTTCCAGTTTCAGAACCATTGATTTCTGAATATGTTGCACCGGCTTCCCATCCGAAGAAGGAAAAATGGCCCTAAGTGTTTCATGCCGGCGGATGATTTCGTTCAAAGAGCGCTCCAAAATATCGGCATCCAACACTCCTTCAATGCGGGTAGTAATCGGAACATTATATGAAATATTGGTAGGATCCAGCTGCTGCATAAACCACAATCTCTGTTGAGCAAAAGATAGAGGTAGTTCGCCCTGGCGAGAAACCGGGGTAAACGGCAGGCTGGACAGCCCACCATCCCCCTCTTGTTTCTTTAAATAAGTTAACAGCATTTCTTTGTGATCCTGAAGTTCACTCCGTAACTCCGGTGTTAGCACTCCTTTGGGTGCCCGAAACCGCAGATTCCCTTCTTCGGACCACAGTTCGATGCCCCGTTCACGTAACTTGTCTATTTTGGCGCGTATAAGGCTAGTAGTGGTATCATTCATTACAGTATGCCTTCCTCCCAAACGTTTTCTTCTCCGTCCCCTTCCGGACAATTGGCCTGGTACTCCGGCACTCCTCCGAGAAGTGAATGCACCAGCACATGACTGTCCTTCAATTTGAATAGAGAGCGAATAGAATCAAACTCAATCATGCCAACCGGGTGTAGGCCAAGCTCACCTGCCGCCGCTCCAGACATGAGCAATTGGCCCATATATCCTGCTTCCAGCGTGCATAGACGTATAGCATGCTCTCCGTACATCGGTCCAATAGCATCCAAATCGGCTATTAGGAATATGGAGAAAGCTGCCTGCTCAAATATCGGCTGATATACGAAAGGAACGTGAATGTCTTTACTTAAACGGGCCTCAGGCGATAGGAGTAATAGCCTGTGTTTGAACGGATCATAGTAATATATGCCCTCGTTCAGCCCTTCTACACGCCCCCCATGAACGTACAAATACGTCTGAACCGCAAATAACTCACCGAAGGATGGATGTTGGCGGACGCCTTTGCCACACAGCTCATTGTGGCGCAGCACTTGCAGCAACCCTGCCAAGCGGACAAAAGACACCGGATCCTGTATATAGTGGCGGCACGGCTCCAACGCAGCAAATTGGTCAGCTTTTCCTTCGCCATTCCAGATTGGTAAATCGATCGAAGGAGCGTATGGTTCCGAACGTAACCAGTGACGCCGCTTTTTAAAACGTTCGCGTTCTCCAGGATCCAAGATCACTTCATACGCGGCTGCTGCGGATTCTTCTCCGGGTTTGACCAATAAGGTCGGATTATCTGCCTCCACTGCATTTTTATTCAGTCTGGAAACATAGAAGTGTACTATGTCACCGACCGTCGGACGGCGATAGAATTCGTCAAATTTAATTCGAATGCCGAAGGCTTTTTCCAAAGTATTGACCATACGAACGACTTCCATAGAGGTGATGCCAAACTTGAGAAGATTAGTCTTCTCTGTTAATTCCTCAAGCTGCAGGGACTCTTTGATCAAAAGAATAATCCGGTCGCGTTCTGTTTTGCTTTCAGTCTGCGCTCCTGCGTCTAGACCGAACTTCTTCGGTTCGGGCAGGGCCTTATGGTCCAACTTCCCGTTAGGCGACATCGGCCACTGCTCCAGGATAAAGACTACGGCAGGCACCATGTAGTCTGGAAGCTTATGGCCTAGGTACGACCTCAAGAGGTGACCATTGATCTTATTGGCATAAGCGGCATAAACCAAGACGTAACCTACAACCTTTGAATCGCCGGCTGGCTCAGGCTTCACCATAACAAGTGCTTCCTTGACGGCCTCATGTCCCCGCAAAGCTTCCTCAATCTCACCAAGCTCTATCCGGTAGCCCCGAATTTTGACCTGGGTATCCTCGCGCCCGAGAAACTCAATATCGCCGTTTGGTAAATAACACCCCAAATCTCCCGTACGGTACAATCGTTCTCCCGATGCCGGATGAATAATGAAGCTGGAAGCTGTTTTGTCCGTATCTCGCCAATATTCGCGTGCCAATCCGGCTCCTCCGATATACAACTGTCCGGGTACCCATACAGGGCGATGCTCCAGCTTATTGTCCAGAACATACAGCCGCTGATTAGCCATCGGCCGGCCATACGGTATACTTCGCCAAGCCGGATCCATCTTTCCGATGGGATAAAGAACCGACCAAATCGAAGCCTCCGTCGCCCCCCCTAAGCTCACTATTTCCACGTTCGGTGCAGCGATTTCCCGAATCCTCTCCGGCAAACCGACCGGAATCCAGTCACCGCTCAGCATGATCAGCCTCAGGCTGTCCGGCAAACGTCGCGACGTTGAAGCCGCGTAGTCAACCAAAAGTCCCATCAAAGCCGGAACCGAGTTCCAGACAGTAACCCGACATTCATGCATTCGCTTCAGCCAATGCTCCGGATCCTTCATTCCGTCTGTAGCCGGATAGACGACCGTTCCGCCCGCTTGGAGCAAACCCAACAGATCAAAAACTGACAAATCGAAGCTTTGAGAGGATAAAGCCAGTACCCTATCTTCTTCGCCTATCCGGAATCTAGCGCGTATATCCTCCAACGTATTCCTTGCCCCTCCGTGCGTAATGGCAACCCCTTTGGGTAACCCGGTCGATCCCGATGTGTAAATAATGTAGGCTAAATCATCCTCAGAAGCCGGATGTGTTACGCGTTTTAGAGCTTCATCTGTTTCAGAATTTGGTCCGTCCACACAGTAGTACTCCACCCATTCCGGCCAATCTAAACGCGTAGCCACCCTCGATTGTGTTATGGCACAGCTGATTCCGCCTTTCTCAAGCAGCAATCGGATTCGTTCTGCCGGTAGTCCCGGATCTATAGGAAGATAAGGGGAGTGGGCACGCAGGATTCCCAGCACGGCCACCGCTTGTTCCCATCCCTTCTCCATTACAACCGCCACAGGCCGGTTTGGCTCCGCACCCTTTTTTCCAAGCCAGCCGGCCAAACCGTCGGCAAGACAGGCTAGTTCACCGTAAGTTAGTCTAATTTCCGGCGTCCACACTGCCGTACCTCCCGGAGACCGGGACGCCAGCTCAAAAAATGGCTCATGAAGCAGACCGCCGGGTAACACTGTCTCCGTATCATTAACCTCGCTGATCCGCTGCAGTTGGCTTACAGGCAGCAGTCGGTCGACAGGAACGTTCCAGGCCTGGGGCTCATCCGTCAACCGTCTGAGTAAAGAGCAGTATGCGGCAAACATGTCGTCAATCATTTCGGGCGGGAACAGTTCCTCCGCCACATCCCAATGGAAACGAAGCATGCCGCCATCTTCGTAAACCTGATGATCCAGATATACTTGAGGGGTTTGACTGACCCCATATACCACATCGCCTAACCCCCCCCATGACAGAGGCATCCAAGTCATCCCCCATCGTTAAGGTACTGGTAAAAACAACTGGCATAACCGCTCTGGAGCTGTCAAGATTGGTATAGCGTGTATAATCACGGAGCACCTGGACGCCACTGTAATACCGGTGATCCAGATCCTCCCATAACTGTTGCTGAATAATTCCTGCCCGCGCCCCAAACGAGGCCGGTTCGGAACAATTCACCTTCAGTAGCGTTAACGTCGTAAAATCGCCGACAATCCGGTTCACATCCGGGTGTACGGGAAGTCGGTTGAACAGAGTTAAATTTATCGTAAATTTCTGATTCTTGCTCCAGGCGGCCAGCACTTCGCTGAATGCGGCCAGTAAAATAGCTGATCGCGTAACAGCAAAACGTTCCCCATAACCGTAAAGCTTGCTCCAATCTTCCGCGTTAAGGAAGGAAGCGAAACGCCGAAACCTCGGTGCTTTCAAGGAACCGGTCGAACAGGCCATAGGTAGCTCGGGTGCCGGCGGCAGTTCCGGTATCCGGGCAGCCCAATAAGCTTTCGAACGCGTATACGCTTCAGATTCGAGCACCTGCCGCTCGGCAAGCACGTAGTCGCGGAACGTTAGCTCCAGCGGAGGCAGAGACGCTAGAGGATTGTCCACAAGCTGAGCCAGTTCCTGCACCAAGACGTACCAGCTTTGCGCGTCTCCAATTAAAAGGTCCGCGCTGAAATGCAGGCGAAGTCTCTCTTCGGTAAGTCGAGTCGCACTGATATCAAACAGCGGGTAACGATCCGTGGGTTCATTGCGATGCGAAAGCTCGCTCCGGATCTCCGCAAGCTCGCGCTCAACCTCTATTGGATTGCAATGGCGTAAATCTCTACAAGTGACTTCATAAGGCGGGACTTCCCGAAGAATCTGCTGCATTCCGTCGCTGCGAACGATAGCCCGCATCATCGGATGACGACCTATTAGCGTATTCAAAGCCTGATTCAAACGTGAAAGGGATAATCCTGAGGATTCAATTTCCAAATAAAGGTGAGCCCCTACATTGCCTAGCTCAAATTCTGCACTGCGACCGATCCAATAAGCCTGCTGCATCTCGTTGAGCGGGAACGGTTCGTACAAATGCTTTGGATCTGGAACCGCCGGTTTCCAAGCGTATTCCTCTGAAACTTTAGGCATCCCGGAGCAAGCTCCTGCCGCTGTCTCTAAGTAGACTGCTAGCTCGGCAATAGTTGGGGCTGTGATCAGCTGGCGCAAAGGGCATTCGACTTTTAAAACCTCACGGATTTTGGAAACCAGCCGGATAGCCAAAAGTGAGTGTCCGCCCAATTCAAAAAAACTGTTCTCCACCCCGATCTCGCCGGTACCTAGCAAATCGCTCCAGATTTGGACCAATGTCTGTTCCAGTGGTGTCCGCGGAGGTGTTTGGGCCTTGTCCTGATCCCACTGCCCGGCACTCGGTAAAGGTAAGGAATTACGGTCGGCTTTCCCGTTGCTTAGCAGTGGAATGCAGTCCAGCTCCATGAACAAGGAAGGAATCATATACGGCGGCAAAGCCTGCCGGATATGCTCACGAAGTTCGGCGACCGATGTTACTGCGCCTGGTTCTCTTACCCAATAGGCGATAAGTCTTGAACTTCCCGATGCGTCGGGCTGCGCAATCAGGACGACATCTCGAACGCACTCATGCTGTCTCAATACTGTTTCGATCTCCCCAAGCTCAATCCGAAATCCACGAACCTTCACCTGGTAATCGGTGCGTCCGAGAAACTCTAGTACACCGTCGGATCTGAAACGTGCTAAATCGCCAGTACGATATAATCGGGTATCAGGTTCGTCCGTATAAGGGTCTGGCAAAAATCGTTCCGCCGTCAATTCTTCCCGGTTACAATAACCGCGGGCCACACCCACTCCACCGATATACAGTTCCCCGGCCACCCCGATAGGTACACGCTGGCCTTGAGTATCCAGCACATACATCTGCATGTTAGCAATAGGCCGCCCGATAGGTACAGTTGATTCTCCCGGCGTGCATTCCCACCAACTTGCTTCGACGGAGGCCTCCGTCGGTCCATACAGATTGATTAAGCGGACGCCGAGCCTTTCAATGCACTCCTGGGCAATGTCCGGAGCCAGCGCTTCGCCTGCACAAAAGACCTTCTTGAGAGAAGCGCATCGGCTCAAATCTCGCTCTTGTAGAAAAATCCGCAGCATGGACGGGACGAATTGCGCCACGGTGATCCCATGTTTCGCAATAAAATCAACCAAATACGCACTATCCGCATGGGCGTCCGGCTTGGTGATCATAAGCCGGGCACCCGTAATCAGGGGCCAGAACATTTCCCAAATGGATACGTCAAACGTAAACGGCGTTTTTTGGATAACCCGGTCGCTCGTCTCCAGCCGGAAGGTTTCAAGCATCCAGTGCATTCGGTTACAAATTCCCCGGTGTTCGTTCATGACCCCTTTGGGCTTGCCTGTCGAACCGGAGGTATAAATGATATAAGCCAGATTCTCCGGCTTTACACCGGCGTCTACCGGCAGTACGCTTTCATGAGAAATCACAGCTTTCCACTCGGCGTCAATCACCACTATAGGCACTTCTATCTCCGGTAGGTTGCTCTTCAAGAGCGATTGCGTAAGAAGAGTAGTTACTTGTGAATCTTCAATCATAAACCGGATCCGTTCCAGCGGATAATCCGGACCGATAGGCACATACGCTCCACCCGCCTTTAGGGTACCCAGAATGCCGATAACGAGCTCGATCGAACGATCCAGAAGCAGCCCTACCGTCTGTTCAGGCCCAATCCCTTTCCCTCTCAGGTGATGAGCCAACTGATTGCTTAGCTGATCCAGCTCCAGATAAGTAAGCTGCTTCCCTTCAAATTCGAGGGCGATAGCGTTCGGAGTACGACGAACCTGGGCCTCAAACATCTCATGAAGCAGCCAAGGGCCATCATAAACGGATGACGTGGCATTCCAAGCGCGAAAATTGAGCAGTTCCTCTTCGCAGAGCAGCGGCAGTTCGCCAATGGACTGATCAGCATTCAACGCAGCAGCTTTAAGTAACGTTTCCCAATGTCCCGATATTCGGGAAACAGTAGACTCGTCGAATAAATCGGTGTCATATTCGATCTCCAGCTCCATCCCCTCTTCGAGGGGCGTGATTTGAAAGGTAAGATCGAATTTGGAAGTCCCGCAGTCCAACGGGAGTTGCCGAATAGTCAGATCGGCCAGTTCTAATGGGGGCATTGGCCAATTCTGGAAAGCAAAAGCCACTTGAAATAAAGGATTGTGGCTCAAATGTCTTTCAGGCTGCAGCTCCTCTACTAATTTCTCGAAAGGCACGTCCTGATTTTCGAAAGCTTCCAACGCTGTAGTACGAACCTGATCCAGCAAATCGTTGAAGGAAAGCCCGGATGATAAATCGGCACGCATCACCAGGGTGTTCATAAATACTCCTATCAGCCCTTCTATTTCCGCATATTTCCTGTTTGCGATAGGGCAACCGATACGGATTGTGCTTTGATTGGAATAACGGTAAAGCAGCGCATGCAGACCAGCTAATAGGATCATAAATAATGTGCCGTTTCTCTCCCGGGCGGTGTCCTCCAGTTTTTGCCGAAGGTCAGCCGATAGCATCACGCGGTACTTGGCACCCCGATACCGTTGGAACGCCGGTCGGCGGCGGTCGGCAGGAATCGTGATTGATGTATTATCACGACCCAGCTTGTTTTTCCAGTAAGCCACTTGCTCCCGTAGAGCTCCCGCTTCATAGTTTTGCCGCTGCCATTCAGCATAGTCGGTATACTGAATGGGCAAATCGGTTAATGGAGATTCGTTTCCCTGTATAAACGCATCGTAGAGAGTGGCCAGTTCCTTCACGAATACTCCAAGTGACCAGCCGTCCGAAACAATATGATGCATAACAAACGCAAACAGATATTCCTCTGGGGCTATTTGCACGACCAGTCCCCGAAGCAAAGGCGCTTGTCCCAAGTTGAAAGGACGGCTGGCTTCCGCCAGCACAAGCCTTTCCGCTTCGGTCGATCTGTCAGGCTCCGGCATTTCGCTACAATCGATAAACGATAGCCGGAAATTCACGGTCGGTATGACCCGTTGAACCGTACGCCCCTCTTCTTCAATAAAGGCAGTACGGAGCACTTCATGACGACGGACGATCTCAATCAAGCTACGTTCCAGCGCTCCAAGGTCCAAAAGACCGCTTAAGTGAAGAACGCCGGGAACGTTATAAAATGGATTGTCCGAATCAAGCAGCCACATGAACCACAGCCGCTGCTGGGTTAAGGAGAGACCCACTTCACACTCCGTATGGTCTCGGCGCGGAATGGTGGTAGTCCCTTTTTTCTTACTGTCGATACGCTTCAGCACCTGATTTAATTGCGCTTGTGATAGTGCTTTCATTTTCTGTGATGAGTCGTTCATAATTCTCCCGCCTGTCATCTTTGGTGGAATAAAGTATTAGGTTAGAGATGTTGATTTAATGCGTTTTTTTACTTCATAAAAACGCCAGCTTGTCTAAATCTTTATCTAAACGCCGTATGTAACACAAAAAGCGTAAAATGAGAAAAAACTGCCCTACGATTTCCTTCTCAAACCTTTCAAATACTTTATTATTTGCGTACAACTTCAGTTTTCTTCCAGTACTTCGCCACCTACTTCTTGCACCAGCAAGTCCGCCACACGTTCGGAAAACAAAGCGATAGTGGGGGCAGTGAATAGCTCTATCAAACGTACTTCAATCATAAAAGCCGAACGAACCCGGCCGATAAATTGGGTTGCAAGCAGCGAATTGCCTCCAAGTTCAAAGAAATTGTCATACACGCCTACCCGCTCTATACCCAAAATCTCGCAAACGATAGTAGCCAACATCTCTTCAATCGGATTGCGGGGCTTTACATAGACGGTTTCAATGCTGGGCCGACCGGTATCCGGCGCTTCAAGAGCCCTCCTGTCGAGTTTCCCGTTTGCGGTAAGCGGCAGTTTGTCCAAAACCAAGAATGCTGATGGTACCATATGAGCCGGCAGCCTCTCCGAAGCAAAAGTGCGCAGCAGAGGAACGAGATTCCTTGCCAATGCACCTTGGGAAGGATCGTTCGCATACGAAGCCAGCGCTCTGTCCTCAAGCGTTGGTTCAGGGAGAATCGCCCGTTCGTCCTTTCCGCCCTTCTTCTGACGCCGGAAGGCGGCTTGAAAAGTAAGATACCCATCCGCTGCGGCACCCCAGCCAACATGAACGGAATAAGGCATTTCTTCCTCCCAAGCCCAAATCTGCTCGGGATCGATACCACCTTCTGTCCAAGTAGAGAGCAGGTGTAGAACGTCCGCTTTGGTCCGTTCCTCCGTTCCCTGTTTTACCTGTTCCAAAATACGGAATTCATTGATAAGTCTCCGGTTCGGTATCCCTCTAACGATCACCGCTTCCGGGTTCTCAAGCTCTATCATGCTCCGCAAAGAAGCAAGAGAAAGGCCATCTTTCCTCCAATCGAGTACGAGCGGATTAAGTTCGAACGGATTCTCAGGATTAGTCTCGGGTATTTCTGCGACATGCAGCAGTACATCGTAACGATACCGTGTCAATTCGTTTTCGTAGCTTCCGCGTTTCAGACGAACCTCCACGCGGCCAATTTGCGGAATCTCGCGCTTGAGCGCGTAGAAAAATTCCGGCTCCGCAAGCAATTCATTCTCTTCCCTGACGGAACGCCGGGCGGCGGCACGGATCCGGAACAGTTCCGTATCCTCTGATGCCTGGAAAAAATGTACAGAAGCGTGAAAGGCCTCCAGCAGTGCAGCATTCCTTACATCACCGATAAAAATGGTTCCGCCCGGTTTTACCCGCCGTACTGCTTGACGCAGCATTGTTATAAAATAATCAATGCTTGGCAGGTACTGCATTATGGAGTTTATGATGAGCGTATCATACGAATGGTCCTCCAACCCAGACAGATCGTCAGCCGGCCGTTGGAGTAATTCCACCTTTCTTTCCTCCAGCCCCACAATTGCCAGTTGGCTCCGTACGTAATCCAAGGCTACTGCGGACAGATCTAAAGCCGTATAGTGCGTACAACCTGGCGCCAGCCGGAACAAAAGCATTCCGGTCCCGCAGCCTATTTCCAGAATCCGTTTTGCATTCAAGCTTGCAATTTGCTCTACCGTATGCTCAACCCATTCCTGCATTTCATGAGCAGGAATGGGTTGACCGGTATAACTGCTGCTCCAGCCCGCAATATTCAAGGTAGGATCTCCCTTGTGTTCGCTCTGGCCATAAGTTGTATCGAAAACGGTTTGCCACTGGGAAACCTGTTCCTTCTCGTTTCCGTACAAATCCGCTTCAGCCGGTTCCGACCTCGTTACGATATGTGCAACCAACCTGTGGTCCTCCGGAGTCGGCTCCCATACTTGCAGCACGCAATCCTGAACGGCCGGATGCTGCCTCAATACCGCTTCAATCTCGCCCAGCTCAATACGGAAGCCGCGAATTTTGACCTGTTCATCCCCGCGTCCGATATATTCGAGCAAGCCTCCGGGTAACATGCGTCCCCAATCACCCGACCGGTACAACCGTTCTCTCTCGCGTTGATGGAACGGATTCGGAATAAACCGGGAGGCTGTCAACTCGGGACGATTCAGATAGCCTTGGGCTAAACCGGCTCCGCCAATACAAATTTCTCCGACGGCTCCAGGCGGCACAGGGCGTAGGTCGGAATCTAGAATATAGATTTGAAGGTCTGGGATCGGTATACCGACCGAAGCAGGATGCAGCATTGCCTCTGTTACAGATCGGATTGGAGCATAGGTCACATGCACCGTCGTCTCCGTAATACCATACATGTTCACTAGCTGCGGAGCGTCTAATCCGTATCTGTCAATCCAGGGTACAAGCCACCTAGGGTCAAGTGCCTCGCCGCCGAAAATGACATACCTCAACGAAAGAGAAGCGGGATCAGGGCGTTGACCGTCCGCATAAATCAGCAGACGGAAGGCTGAAGGTGTCTGATTCAACACCGTTACCTGATGATCACGCAGCAAGTCTAAAAACAATTCGGGCGAACGGCTTACCGCATAAGGAACTACAACCAGCTTTCCGCCATACAGTAACGCTCCCCAAATCTCCCATACGGAGAAATCGAAGGCATACGAATGAAACAAGGTCCATACATCCTTCTCCCCAAACTGATACCAATCCGCCGTTGCCTGAAACAACCGAACCACATTAAAATGCGTAATCAGAGCTCCCTTGGGTCTTCCTGTAGAGCCGGAGGTGTAGAGTACATAAGCGGTATCTTCCGGCCAGACCTCTCTTTCCAGAGGCTTTCCATCCTCGTTTCGGGGTTCCGGCCCGGCATTAATGAAAAGGGTCTTTACCCCTTCCAATTGAAGCACACGCTCCCGCGTCGCCTCTTGCGCCACAACGACCGTAGCGGATGAATCTCTGAGAATAAAATTTAAGTGTTCTGCAGGGTATACAGGATCCAGAGCGATATAGGCAGCCCCTGTCTTCAAAACGCCAAGAATGGCAATAACCGTTTCAAGAGAACGTTCTGTGCAAATGCCGACCAAAGCTCCTCGTCCTACACCCCAATCTGCAAGCCTGCGTGCCGTGGAATTGGCCCTAACTTCCAATTGCTCATAGGTTAGCTGTCTGTCTCCGCAAACTACCGCCACGTTGTGCGGATGGCATTGAACCTGTTTCTCGAACAAGTGATGCAGACAATCCAGAGGTGTAAATTCAACGAGACTTTGAGCCTTCTCCGTTATAAGGTTCCGTTCTTCCGCTTCCGTTAGAAGTGGCAAGTCCTTCACCCTAAGGGACGGATCATGAACAAGCCCGCGCAGCAGAGTTCCGTAGCTTTGAATAAACCGTTCAATGGTTCCGGTTTCGAATAGTTCTGTATCGAACTCACATTCGATCAGCAACCCTTTCGGGGTCTCCAGCAGATCGAAAATCAAATCCAGTTCCGACGTCCCGTTATCAATCTGGGCTACCGGGGCGATAAAGCTGGCTTCCAGGGAAGGACCGATTTTTAGCGAAGACGTTCCGTCCGAGAACGTATGCATAACAACCGCGATATCATATAAAGGATTGCGATTGCCTTGGCGGTTTGGGTTGGCCGCTTTAACAATTTTTTCAAAAGGACATTCGCCATGGGCAAAAGCATCCATCACCGTGCTTCCAACCTTATGAATGAAGGACAGAACTGTCTCATTGGGATTAACCACCGTGCGTAAAGGCAGATGATTGGTAAAATCGCCCACCAGTCCTTCAAGCTCGTTCGTTGACCGGTTGGATACGGTAGTTCCAATAATAAGATCCTCGCACCCGGTCCAGCGGTACAGCAGGGCTTTTATGGCCGCTACCAGTGTCATAAAGGGGGTAACGTTCTGGGTACGGCTCAGCGCATTCACCGCTTCCATTAACTCCGTCGGCAGGTAGGCGTGTATCCGCCGACCTATATGCTTCGTGAAAACTTGTCGCTGACGGTCAGCGGGGAAACAAGGTTCAAACGAGGCCCCTTCTAATTGTTCCTTCCAATAGCGCAAATGCGGAGCAAGGTAAGCGTCACTCAATCGCGACCTTTGCCATTCAGCATAATCAACATATTGAATGCGCAGTTCTGGAAGCGGGGATTCGTTCCCCTTCTGGAAAGCGGTGTACAATAAATCCAGCTCTCGCATGAGAACGCCGACCAAAGACCAACCGTCCGCCACAATATGATGGAACAGGAGAAGCAAGATATGATCCTCATTATCAAGCTTCACAAGCTGGGCCCGCATCAGCGGATTTCGGCTCAAGTCCAGAGGCCGACTTGCTTCCTCCAAGGCAATCCGGTTCGCTTCATGCTCCGCCGATTCTAGGGACAGATGGGAAAGATCGACAAGCGGCAGTGGTATGGGTTCCGGAGTAAGCACCCGCTGACGTGGTTCCCCATCAACCGTATCAATACGTATGCGGAGAATCTCATGCCGATTCAGAAGCTCCTGAAGGCAGTGTCGCAGAATATCCAGCTGTAACGGTCCTTTCAACCTCAGACCGGTGGGTAGATTATATGCCGCCGTTGAAGGATCCATCTGTTGAAGCAGCCAGAGCTGGTGTTGTGAGATCGACAACGCATACGATTCTTCTCCCCTGGGGAGTGGCAAAATTAAATTCGGTCCCCCTAATAAATCCGCGCTTATCGGAGCATCTAATTCCCGTTGGCAAATAGCAGCGATACTAGTTATCGTCGCCTCCCCCATCAGAGAAGTCAACGGAACATTTACCCCAAGATCCCTTTGCAGGCTGTTGCGCAATTGCATAGCCATTAGTGAGTCAAATCCCATGGTCCCCATGGATTGTTCAGCTTCCAAAGATTGTTCCGAAAGCATAAGCAGGGAAGCTACTTTCCTTCGAAGATAGCTGGTTACATTCTCTTTTCGATCTGATCCAACCTCTTGGATTCGTCCGGCATAGTCGGTATCCTGTAAAGCATTACTGTTTTGCCCGTTCTCCGATAACGACTCAGAGCCCGAAACCCCCATCCTATCCGGCTCAGCCTCCGGTTCTGTCTCTATTCCTCTTAAGTAACCGTTCTTCGCTCGGGTGGTCGTTACCGATGGACTCCAATAACGTTCTTTATCAAACGGGTAGGTTGGAATCACAATCCTTCTTCTGGCCTTCAGCGATTCTTGAGCTTCCCAGTCTGTCCA
>Ga0224749_1033_pt1 | contig 22039 bp, 16 predicted proteins | sample LIM_F_Vancomycin_3_FD_182078 | JGI IMG/M metagenome (GOLD analysis project Ga0224749, IMG submission 182078) | Enriched cells from gastrointestinal tract of the lab mouse from Pacific Northwest National Laboratory (PNNL), Richland, Washington... | ecosystem: Host-associated > Mammals > Digestive... | reverse complement strand
AGCACCGATACGCTCGTCATGCTGACGATGATTGTCATCATCGCGATTGGTGCGCACGTGCTGATGGATATGATGCGCCGTATTATCCTGATGCGCGTGGCAGTTGAAATCGAAGCGCGGCTGGGCGGTCCTGTTTTAAGCGCAGCTGCGAAAGCAGCACAGGGTGGGTCGAGTCGTGAGTTTCAGACACTGGCGGACCTTCAGCATCTGCGCGCATTCATCACCGGCCCGGTGCTGCTGACGATGTTCGATGCGCCGGTAGCTCCTGTGTACTTCGCGGTTGTTTTTCTTATCCATCCCCAACTCGGGCTGATCGTTCTGTCCTCCGGCTTGGGTCTTATGACCGTCGCCATACTGAATCAAAGGATCACTGCCATTCCGTTTACACGGGCGAATGCTTTTGGGACCCGCGCCAACCTGCAGGCAGAAGCGATGGCGCGCAACGCTCAGGTTATCAATGCCATGGGAATGATCCCGGAGGGCGTTCAGGTCTGGGGTCACGAAACGGTCGAGTCCTTGAAGGCGCAGGTCGCCGGGCAAGATCTCAACATCATGATGACGGGAATCTCGAAATTCCTGCGCCTCTGCACACAGATTGCGATTCTGGGTTGGGGCGCCTGGCTCGCATTAGAGAGCCAACTGACCAGCGGTATGATCATCGCGGCGTCGATCGTGGCGAGCCGCGCTCTTGCTCCAATGGAAGGTACCATCGAAGGGTGGCGTGGTTTTGTTCAGGCGCGTTCCGCCTACGGGCGTGTGAAAGCCCTTCTGCAAAATTCACCGCTGAACATGGACCGTTTACGGCTTCCACGCCCGCAGGGTCATCTCAGCGTCGAGCGCATTCTGTACGTTCCGCCGCCTACCAAGAAAGTCATCCTGAACGGGATCAGCTTCCAATTGCAACCCGGAGAGTCGCTGGCGATCGTGGGCGACTCTGGAACCGGAAAAACCATGCTTGCGCGCATGCTCGTGGGCTCAATTATCCCGACGGCCGGCAATGTGCGCCTGGATATGATGGACCTTCGGAACTGGGATACGCGTCAGTTCGGCGAAAGCGTCGGCTACCTGCCCCAGGACGTCCAGCTCTTCCCCGCGTCCATCAAGGCGAATATCGCACGCATGCGGCAGGATGCGGTCGATGAAGATATCTTCGACGCGGCAGAAACGGCCGACGTTCACGAGATGATATCGAGTTTCGCACAGGGCTATGAAACCATTGTCGGCATGGACGGAAGCCCGTTGTCCGGCGGTCAAAGGCAGCGAATTGGGCTCGCGCGCGCGTTCTATGGCAATCCGCGCCTGATGGTTCTCGATGAACCAAACTCCAATCTCGATGCGAATGGCGAGCGGGCGCTGGCGAAGGCGCTCATTCGTGCAAAAGAGAAGCAAATAACGGTGGTGACGATTACGCAGCGTGCCGCGCTTCTTAGAAGCGTCGATAAGATCATGATTCTCAACAATGGTGCGGTACAGGCGTTCGGCACGCGCGACGAAATCATCCCGCTCATTTCCGGGCGCAAACCAAGCGGAGGTGATGGCCCGCCAATGCTGAATTCTTGATGAGGGAAATCTGATTTAGCAGGATTATCGAGGTGCTGTGGTGTCAGGCAAAAAACTCACTGCGCAGGGGCCGGTAGCTGAAGGCACCTGGTACGATTCGCTTCCGCGGTCAACGCGCCTGCCGACGATTGGCGGTGTGCTCATTATGGCGGTTATGGTCATGGGCTTCGGCGTATGGGGCAATATGGCTCCGATCGCCGGGGCCATTGTCGCGTCAGGTGTGTTTGTCGCAACGGGTCAAAACAAGATCATTCAACACCTCGAAGGCGGCGTCATACGTGAAATCTACGTGCGCGAGGGCGATGTCGTCGAGCAGGGACAGTTGCTGGTTGATCTGGATGAAACCGCTCCGCGCGCCGAGCTGCGGCGCTTGTTTCTCCGCAGCATGCGACTGACGGCGATAGATGCCCGGTTGCAGGCCGAAATGCGCGAAGCCGATGAGATAACGTTTCCCAATGAGCTGATTCAGGCGATGGATCAGCCCGAAGTGAAGGAAATTCTGGGTGGTCAAAAACTGACCTTCACAGCCCGCAAGAATAACATGAACAGCGATATCGCGGGCATCAATGAAGGCATCAACGCGCTGAACGAAAGAATTCAGGGTTCCAGGATTCAGCTTGACGGTGTCCGCCGCCAGATCAAGTTCATCGAGGAGGAGATTGAGGCCAAGGAGTATCTCCTGAAGACCGGCTTGGTAAGGAAGCCGGAGGTTCTGCTGCTGCAGAGGTCGCAAGCGAACCTTGATGGAGAGGTCGGCCGGATCATGGGCGATATCGGCGACGCCAAAGAGCGCATCGCGAAGGCTCTTGAACAGATCAACGGCGTCAAGAAGACCGCGATCAAGACCGCGGTTGAGCAAATGCATGAGGTGCGGGGCGAATTGGTCGACGTACGTGAGCGAATGCTGAGTGCTAAGGGTGTGCTCGACCGCATTCACATTTCGGCGCCCGTCAGAGGGGTGGTCGTCAAGTTGCGGTATCACACGCAGGGAGGCGTGATCGAAGCCGGCAAGAACATCATGGAAATATTGCCGCTCAAGGATGAGCTTATCATCGAAGCCCGCGTGCGCCCGCAGGATATCGACAGCGTTAGGCATGGACAGCACGCAACGGTTCGGCTCAGCGCTCTCAATCAGCGCATTACCCCGATGATATCGGGAGAAGTCATCTATCTCTCAGCCGATACGCTGGCCGACGAGAAAAAATCCCAACAAGTTGGACCGACCGACATCTATCTCATCCGCGTCAAGCTGAATAATGAGGAAGCAGCCGCAATCCCGGGTTTCAGCCCGACGCCAGGTATGCCGGCGGAAGTCTACGTCAAGACGACTGAACGAACGTTCTTCCAGTACATCGTGAAGCCGATTCACGACAGCATGACACGCGCGTTCCGCGAGCGATGAGGATGGGCGTCTACGGTCTTAAATGAGATTTGCTTGGAAAGGTTGAGGCGTTGATTTGAGGCATTGAGCATAGCAAGCGAGGTAATCCCGTGCGCATTGATGTCATAGACACATTGCCGGATTTCGCCCGGCTGGAAGAGAACTGGAACGCAGTCTATGACGCGGATCCGGATGCCCAGTTGTTTATGTCCTGGAAATGGCTTTCAGGCTGGTTAGGGCAGATCTCCAGCCCCTGGTTTGTCCTTGGCGCGAAAGCGAGCGAGAAGGCAGACGCTCCGTATGTGGCCTTCCTGCCGATGCGGATTCAAACCAAATTGGAGAATACGCGTTTTCACAACGAACTGAACATGGCCGGTAACTTCTCAGCCGACTATACCGGCATTCTTTGCGCCCCCGGAGCGGAGCATCAGGTCATTCCTGCATTTGCCCGGCACCTGAAGCGGATGAACTGGGCGCGTCTCAACCTCGAGAATATTCGTATGTCAGAGCCGCGCATTCGGCTTCTTCTGGCGCATTTTCCGAAAGCCGGTTTTCAGACCAGTGAAATCAATCGTATCGGTAAGGTCGACAACATTGACAACAATCTCTGCCCGTTCGCGCCACTTCCGTCGGACTGGAACGCATATCTCGATATGTTGAGTTCCAACACCAGACAGAAGATCAGGCGGCTGCTGAGGCTCGTCGACGAAACCGGCGAGTATCGCGTCACCGTGGCCACGCCAGAGACGATTGAGCGGGATCTCAATACGTTGCTGCGTTTTTGGGAGGTCAAGTGGACGCCGCGCAAGGGCGATCTCGTTCACACGCTGATACGTTCGAACCGGGCCATGCTGACCCGAAGCTTCAGGGCAGATCTCCTTTTCCTGCCGACGCTTTGGAAGGAAGATCGGCCGCTTGCTGCGCTCGCGACGCTGATCGACAGGCGCAAGCATGCCTTCCTGTTCTATATGACCGGGCGAGACGAAACCTTCGACGGCCCGCCGCCGGGTGTGATTTTGCATTCCCATAGCATCCGACATGCGATCGCCAACGGGTTCACCGAGTATGACTTCCTGCGTGGCAATGAGCCCTACAAGTACTCATTCGGTGTGAAAGAGCGCCGTATCCGGTACGTCATGGTCAGCACCAAGAGCGGACTGAATCTCGGCGGCAAGATTGACCAGCGAACCATTCCCGATGTTTTGACAGAGGCAACCGAGCTTCATCAGAAAGGCAAGCTTGTGGAAGCCGAACACGGCTATCGGCAAGTTATGGATGTGGAGCCGAAGAATGCGGACGCGATCCATCGGCTCGGTCAGTTACTGGGCAGCAAAGGTGATCATGCTGCCGCGAAACGGCTTTTCAAGACACTCACGGCGATCAGGCCCGATATTTACAAACCGTGGTTCTGTCTTGCTCAATCGTGCGATGCGCTGGGACATCATATAGATGCCGCAAACGCTTATCGGGAGGTCATTCGATTGAAGCCGGATTTGCCCGAGGCTTTCGCGAACCTGGCGGCAATACTCGTAAAACTTGGCCGGATCGAGGACGTCAATGCGGCGCTCGTGACTGCTCTTGGTCGAGCTGAGAGTGCTCCTAAACTGAATGGTCGCGAGCCGAAAGTACGGCGTGTCACCAACGGCAGAGTGGAGCAAGGCGAAGCAGCAACGGCATAGCCAGGGATGGCATGAAATCGAGGCACCAGAACCCACATGAGTAGCAATCTCATTACGCAAGGGTTGGCCGGAAACGCAATTTCAGACAGATTTGTGTTCACTGCGAACGCAATCGAATGTCCCGCCGCATGTTCGCCGGCAGCCTTTGTCAATTCCGAACTGCTATTTTCCGGAAATTATGACAGGGTCGGCCTTGATCTGATCGTTTCCAACGAAATCGAAAGCGTTACAGTTCAGGAATATTTCAAGGGCGATCATCGCGCGCCGCTGATGTCTCCGGAAGGAGCGAGCCTATCGGGTCGCGTAATTGAAGCGATGACGGCGAGAGCCCAATATGCTCAAGCTGACCAGATCGCAAGTGCGGTACCTGCCGTTGGCAACGTCGCGAAAGTGAGCGGTATCGCGGTGGTTACGCGCAACGGTGTTCCTGTCGAGTTAAAGCAGGGTGACAGGCTTCTCAAGGGAGACGTCGTCCAGACCGGATCGGATGCCACGATCGGAATCAGCTTCGTTGACGGTACGGCGCTTGGTCTTGCATCGAATGCGCGCGTCGTCCTGGATGAGATGACGTATGATCCGAACGGATCGTCCAGCTCGTCGCTTTTAAGCTTGATACAAGGAACGATTACCCTCGTCGCCGGGCATACCGCGAAGTTCGGGAACATGCGCGTCGAAACACCGGTCGCCACGATGGGCATCCGTGGCACGGCGATTATGGTGGAAATTGCTTCGGACGATGGACCGAGCAAATTTTCCGTATTGAGAGAGCCGGATGGAAAAATCGGATCGTTTAATCTTTACGACAAGGCGACCGGAGAACTTCTCAAGGTGGTGTCTCACGCCGGCCTCGTAACAATTGTCTCGCCGCTCGGCGCAGGACAACCCGTCTCCGCTGTTGATCAACTCAAAACGCTTGCCGATATCCAAAGCGAGAAAAGCCTCATTCAGCAGGTTTTCCAGATTTACTACCCCAACTACAATCCGGACGGCCCGGGAGGCGAAAAAACCGGCTCCAGCGCCAACCCGCTGGCAAGTTTTGCCAGTAATTCCCTAGGCGGGGGAATCGAATCCGGTGTGCCAGGATTAATCGCTCTTGCAAGCGGTGTCGCCATTATACCGGTTATCGCGACGGCGCAGGATCTCTTGATTTTCCCTGAAGCGCCCCCGCCTCCGGTTGTGCGCGCGATCGCAGTCGCAAACGTGGTGGACGTCCAGGCATCGCAAGGTCCCGTCGAGCGAAACTTTGCCATCAGTGATCAGGTCACGGTTTCGGTCGATGGGCAGGTCGTCGATCGATCGGCGGGGCGATACGTGCCCGGCACCGCCACCGTTACCGGCGTAGAAAACACTGCGCCGACACCTCAAGGCGTCGATCTCGCCAAGCTGGTGCATGTCGATCCCGCAACTGGCGTCGTGACCTATGATGCGAGCCAATTCGCGTTTCTGGGTGTTGGGGAATCGGCAATCTATACGATTGGCTTCGAGAGCCAGCCCGGATCATCTGTTGTTCCGGAAACGCTCACGCTGACCATCAACGGATTGAACGACAAGCCAACTGTCGAGCATCCGATTCCAGACCAGCGGGCCAAGGAAGGTTGCAGATTCGAATATGTCATCCCGGCCTGTGTATTCGCCGATATCGATGCCAACGACACCTTGACGTTCCGCGCGACGTTAGCGAACGGCGATCCGCTTCCGAACTGGCTCACGTTTGATCCTGTGTCGATGACATTTTCGGGAACGCCGCCGAATGGCGAGGAATGCGTTATCCATATCAAGGTCATCGCGAGTGACGAGCACAACGCCACCGCGGTTGACCAGTTTGACCTCGTTATTGCGGAAAGCCATGATCATCATAACCACCATCACTATTTCGATGACAGTCCGATTGATGCAGTTGCTGGAAACGACCAGAATATCATTCTGGCAAGCGATAGCCGTGAACTGTCGGCAGGAACCGACGACGTCGTTTCCGATAGTCAGGAACAAGATCACCACAAGTCCGAGCTAAGGGAAGCGGATTCAGCCGGTTGCAACGAAAGGTGCTCGAGAGAGTCCTCGCAGGAAAGTGATGGTCGCTCAAATTCGTCGAGAGACGTAGGTTCATCATCGTCCGTAGAACATGCTTCGCATGAGACGTCGTCGAGCGAGAGCCGCGGAAGCGGCGCGATTGATGTGCGAGCGCACGGATCAACCCAGATCCCCGCTCCAACAGATTTCGACTCAGGCCGTTCTATCTCTACGAACCTACAAACCAGCCAGTCTCGCATGGCAACCGATTATTCAAGCCAGAGCAGTTCGTCTCACCATAGCCACAGTTTTTCAAGCCACGAATTTTCTTGGAATAGTAGCTCTCATCAGCGCGACAGCTTCGACTTCAGATCGGACCTCGGCCGCAATACCGACCACAACGCTCAGTCGACATCCGACCTTATGCAGTCTGAAAGATCCTGGTCCGGTGACGGGGTTAACGCGGCCAGTCTTGTTCAAGCCATGACGAGCTCCGACTTTTTCACCAGCCATGACGATCACGGGATAACGACCCGGCTCAGTTCATCGGCAGAACTTCACCCGCACCAACACGATTTTCATCTAACCTAGGCAGGTCCGTGAAAACAGGACGGTTCGGGCGGCTAGGGTCCTGCTGTGGCCGGGTATGCGGCGGCCTTCCTTGCCTTACGCTCGGCGCGCCAGTTCTCTAGCCGCTGTATCACGACAAAGAATGTTGGAACGAACAGAACCGCAAGGCAGGTCGAAGCGAGCATTCCGCTGAACACGGTAATGCCGATTGACTTGCGAGCGCTCGCCCCGGCGCCGGTCGCGAACACCAGGGGAGCCACACCGAGGATAAAAGCAAACGACGTCATCAGGATTGGCCGGAACCGTGCCCGTGCCGCTTCCACAGCAGATTCCAGCAGCGGCTTGCGATCCCGCACGTGGAGTTCGAGCGCAACTTCCACAATGAGAATGGCGTTCTTGGCCGAGAGGGCGATCAGCAGGATCAGGCCGATCTGCGTATAGAGGTTGTTTTCGATCCTCAGTCCCGTCAGGACTGCCATCGGCCCGAGCAGAGATAACGGCACGGCCAAAATGACCGCAATCGGCGCGAACCAGCTCTCATACTGGCCAGCCAGAACCAGATAGACCAGCAGCAACGCGAGGCCAAACACGTAGTAGATTTGGCTGCCGACGGCTTTCTCCTGATACGACATCGCAGTCCACTCATAGCCTGTGCCCGGCGGCAAGGTCTTGTCGGCGATCTGTTCCATAAGCGCGATGGACTGGCCGGAGCTGTAGCCCTGTGACGGCAGTCCAATGATGGTGGCGGACGGGTAAAGATTGTAGAGGCTGATGAGGGAGGGGCCTACCGCCGGTGTGACCGTTGCGATCGTGCCGAGCGGTATCATCGCGCCTTGCGAGTTGCGTATCGTGAGACTCTCGATGTCCTTTGTCGTCAGGCGAAACTGGGCGTCGGCTTGTGCATAGACCTGAAAGGTGCGTCCAAATTTGTTGAATTGATTGACATAGGACGACCCGAGATAGGCCGCCAGTGTGGAAAACACCTGATCTGTCGTGACATGCAGCGTTTGTGTCTTGATCCGGTCAACCTCGACGTCGAACTGCGGAACCAGGGAGCGGAACGGCGAACTGACGCGCTGCAACGCGCTCTGTGTCTGGGCGTTGCCGACGACCGCCTGGGTGACGGCTTGCAGTTTGCCGAAATCGGAGTTGCCGTCACGCAGTTCAACCTGCATGGCAAAGCCGGCGGCATTGCCGATGCCCTGAATAGGCGGGGGCGGAAGCACAAAAATCCGCGCCTCTGGTATCGCTTCGAGCTTCTGGTTCAGCCCGACAACGAGCGATCGCAGATCTTCTCCGGGGCCCCGCGCGTCCCAATCCTTCAAAATGAGATATGCAACACCGGCATTGGCGAGACTTGAGCTGTTGTCGAGCGCCGATATGCCGGAGATGCCGATAACTTGCGCCACGCCGGGTGTTTTACCGGCGATCTCGGTCACCTGATCGAGGACGCGCTGAGTGCGGTCCAGCGCGGCGCCGTCCGGCAACTGCACGGCAGCCAACAGGTATCCCTGGTCCTCGATCGGGATAAATCCGGTCGGCACGCGGGAGAGACCATAGCCGCCGATGGCAATCAGGATCAGCGCGACGACCACCGAGACATTGCTGTGCTGGACCATCCGATCGATGAACGAGGTGTAACCTTTCTCGATCCTGTCATAGACCGAGTTGAAGCCGCGATAGAACCAGTTGCGTTGCTCGGGCGGAACCGGACGCCGGAGCCACAGCGCGCACTGTGTGGGTTTCAGGGTCGCAGCATTGATGGCGCTGATCAGAGCAGTTGCAGCGATCACCAGCGCAAATTGTGCATAGATGCGGCCTGTCAGGCCGGGCAAGAAGGCGGCCGGCAGGAACACCGAGACCAGGACCAGCGTGATCCCGATGATCGGCGCAAACAACTGATCCATTGCCTTGATCGCTGCGTCATGGCCAGACATACCCTGTTCGATGTTGTGGGCGGCGCCTTCGACGACGACGATGGCGTCGTCGACCACGATTCCGATCGCGAGCACGATGGCGAACAGTGTCGACAGGTTGATGGTAAAGCCAAGCGCCGCCATCGCGGCAAAGGCGCCGATAATGGTGACGGGGACCGTCGTTGCCGGAACCAGCATGGCGCGCCAGTCTTGCAAGAACACAAGAATGACCACAAGCACCAGAAAACCTGCCTCGATCAGCGTCTTGTAGACTTCGTGGATGGATGCTGAGACAAATTTCGTTGTGTCGAACGGGATGTCGAACTGCACGTCCTGCGGGAACCCGCGTGCCAGCTCGGCCATCTTCTTCTTTACGGCCTGCTGAACCTCAAGAGCGTTCGCTCCGGGCGACTGGAACACGCCGATCCCGGTCGCGGGCTTTTTGTCGAGCGAGAATATCTGGCTGTAGGTCTGGGCGCCGAGTTCAACGCGCCCGACGTCGCGAACGCGCGTGACATCGCCGTTGCTCCCCGTCTTGACAATGACATCGTCAAATTCGCTCGTTTCATCCAGCCGGCCCTGAACATTCAGCGTGTACTGAAATGCCTGTCCCTGCGGTGCCGGCGGCATTCCTATCTGACCGGCTGTGACCTGCTGGCTTTGTTGCTGGATCGCTTGAATGACGTCTTGCGGCATCAGTGCGAGGGCCTGCAGCTTGTTCGGATCAAGCCAGACGCGCATTGAATACTGGCCCGCGCCGAAGACGTTCACGCTCCCGACACCGGGCAGCCGCGAGAGTTCATCCCTGATGTTGATCGTGGCGTAATTGCTCAGATAGAGGCTGTCGTAGGTGGCATTCGGCGACGTCAGTGTCACGAACAGAAGAATTGCCGTCGATTTCTTCTGAACCGTGACGCCCTGGGTTTGAACCGACTGCGGCAACTGCGACAGCGCGCTCGAGACCCGGTTCTGAACCAGTACCTGCGCAAAGTCGAGATTGGTGCCGATCTTGAATGTCACTGTGAGCGTATAACTGCCGTCGGCGCCGCTATAGGACTGCATGTAGAGCATGCCCTCGACACCATTGACCTGCTGCTCGATTGGCAATGCCACGGTGTCAACGACCGTCTTGGCGCTGGCGCCGGGGTAGCGCGTTGTGACCTGCACAGTAGGAGGAACCACATCGGGATATTGCGCAACGGCCAGGCTAAACAGCGCAACACCGCCGATCAAAATCATCAGAATCGCGATGACGTTTGAGAGCACCGGCCGTTCGATAAAAAATTTCGAGATCATGGCCGTCCTCGGTCCTAGTTCGCCGAAGCGCGAGGCTGATCTATCGTTTGTAGCTGAGGATCGACCTTCTGACCGGGGATTGCGCGAAGCAGGCCGGCAATAACGACACGATCATCGGCTTTCAGGCCGCTCTCGATCACGCGCAATTCGCCGTCGAGAGGCCCGGTCTGAACCTTGCGCTGCTCGACGACATTTTCCTTGTTGACAACAAGGACATATCGTCCCGCCTGATCGCTACCGAGCGCGACATCGGGGACGAGCAGGGCATCCTGCTTATCGAGCGGAACGCGGACGCGCACATAATATCCTGGAAGCAACACACGGCTAGCGTTTTGAAAGATCCCGCGTACCGCAAGTGTGCCCGTTGCCTGGTTGATGGTTGGCGACGCATAGTCGAGTTTACCCGCGTGCGGATAACCAGCCTCGGTCTGAAGACCGACTTCGACGGGAGTATCTTTGAGGTCTCTAGGTGTCAGCCCTCTTTTGGCCGCGGTCGCGCGTATGCGTAGAACGTCCTGTTCGTTGACGTTGAAGTTTACGTAGATCGGATCGAATGCGACAATGGTCGCGAGCTGGGTTGGAGAGGCGGCACCCACCAGTTCTCCAACCGAAACAAGGTGCGCGCTGACGATCCCGTCAAACGGCGCCGTCACATTGGTGTAGCCGTAATTGACGGCCGCAATCTTGGTGTTGATCTGAGCCTGTTGCAGATTGGCCTGCGCGTTATCACGCGCTGATGTGGACTGTTCCAGCGTTGCTTGCGAGACGATCTGTCTGGTGACCAAGTCCGATTGACGTTTGAAATCGGCTTCTGTCTGCTTCAACGAAGCCTGCGCACCGGCTTCGGCGGCTTGCGCCTGCTCAAGTTTTAATTTGTAGGTTTCAGGCTCGATCGTGAACAGGGTTGTACCTTGCTTTACGAACGCGCCGTCTTCGTAGCTGATTGTCTGAAGGACACCCTGTACGCGCGCCATCAGATCGACTGACTTGAATGGAGCGGTGTTGCCGGTGGCTGTCAAATACCGCGTGATTGTGCGCTGCACGGGAACACCGACATCAACTTTCGGCGGTGGAGGCGGTACGAAATTATTCTGTTCGCAAGCAGTTAGCGCGGCCAGGGAAAATATGACGAGAGGAATACGCGCGATAGCGGATGCGTTGCGCCTGGTGGTGGCGCCGGAAAATTTAATACTGACCGGACACGAAGCTCTCATTTCGGTGCCCTATTCAAATTTTTGCGGAAATTATTCCGCTGGGGAATTTCGTCCGCAGCCCTATGGATAACAACAATCCACTTGCGGTGGAACCCAAAAGAGAAAATGATATCGTCAACTAAGAATTTGCTGACAAGTTTTTTCGAATTCACTTCTGTTGCGGGCATTGTCCTTCGGACGCCAATAGGGATTTGTCAAAATGATCGACACGTTGAAGCGTGTGGCAGCGCTATGGTTGCTTTCTGTAATGATCGTTCTGGCGACGGCAATGTCAGCGATATCCCAGCAACCTACTGATGAACAACGAGATGCCATTCGCTCTGCGTGTCGTTCGGACTATGAAGCGAACTGCGCTAGCGTACCGCCGGGTGGTGCAGCTTCGTTGCAGTGCCTGCAGAAAAACCTGTCGAAACTGTCCGGTTCCTGTCAGCAAGCGGTGAAGGCCATCGAACCGGCGGCCGCGCCGAAGGCAGAAACCGCTCCGGCACCTACCGCTCCCGCACCGGCGAAAGCTGCTGCGCCTGCCTCAGCTCCGAAGGCAACTGCGACGACACCCTCGCAAAAGCCCACCGATGCGCAGACCGCAGCCATACGCAGCGCCTGTCGCTCCGACTATCAGAAGAATTGCGCGAGCGTCCCGCCTGGGGGCGCACCGGCTTTGAACTGTCTGGAAAAGAACAAGTCGAAACTTTCGGCAAGCTGCCAACAGGCGGTGAATGCTGTCAGCGGCGGCACTGCCGCTCCAGCCGAGGGGAGCGCAGCACCAGCAAGTACTGCGGCGGCTCCGGCGCCTGCGTTGGTTTTGCGGCCCATGCGGCCACGGGAGGAGCTGTTTGTCCTGAGATCAGCCTGCGGTGGGGACGTTCGCACGCTTTGCGGAGGCGTCGCGCCCGGTGGCGGCCGTATCGTGCAGTGTCTGGCTGTGCGGGCTGGTTCGCTATCACCCGCGTGCAAGGATGTACTGAGCCAGTTCGTGGCGCGGTAACCGCCGGGTCGGCCGGCTACTCCCCACGGAACGCAAGGATCAACTGGACCAATCGGACGCTCAAGACGATGTAGCAGATCGACATAACGATTTGGTAAGCGATATGCCAATTCAACTTTGAAAGTTTATAAAAACCGTCAAGAAAATTCAGAACGAGAAGAACGATACCAAACAATTCCACGCCGCGGCCAATGAGGCCGTGACGTAAGTAGCCGAACAAAAGTATGGCAGGGTCAGTGCTGGAGACATGTGCCCCTGCCGATATAACCAATGTTGCCACGATCATTTTCTCGACGTGACCAAACATTTCCTTCGAGGCTGGTTCGACATGGTCAGCGTAGAACGTAAGCCACTTGGCTCTGATGTTCTCCATGGTTTTCCCCACGACTTTGTCCGGTTTCGGATGCGCCGGCTTTGCGGTTGCCCGATCAAAGATTTCCAGTCGTCTCAGTACAACGGCTACCTGACAAAGAAGCAAGAACCTCCGCCTGTCGTTTCCCCAATACAGCTACGGGCGTAACCTTGCCTGCCGCGTATGATCAACTGAATGGGAAAGGGAGCATACACATGCGACACCTCATACTGATTGCCGCTCTCCTGTGCGTTTCCGGAGCTGCGTATTCGCAGGATTTGACCGCCGAGCAGCGTAGCGCCTGCATGGGTGATTATGAAAAATTCTGTAAGGGCGTCGAGCCCGGAGGTGGGCGAATTATCGCTTGTCTGTCCAAGTCGAGCGACAAGCTCACCCCGGCATGCAAGAAAGTCCTAACTGCTGCGGAGAAGAAGTAAATCAGCGTCGCTGACGGCTTGAGAACGTCGCTTGCGTCAAGGATCAAACAAGACAGCTTTGGGAGTTTGCCATGCGCTCATTTCTGCTGATTGCGTCTGCCGTTCTGGCATTTTCCGGGATAATGGTTATTCAAACGACGGACGCCAGTGCGGTGGTTTGCGCGAAGGGTGTATACCGCGCGGGTTGCGCTGGAGCTCGGGGAGCCGTTGTTGTTCGCCGCCCGCCCGCCGTAGTCTGTCGGACGGTGTGGGTTGATGGCGTGCGTGTACGCCGCTGTAGGTGACACGTGCTTTGCTTGGTCGTCTCTCGGCCTATCGGCTTGATCAGATGTTCTAGACGCTGAGTTGCCTTTTATCTTGCGTCAAGGCGTCGATGCGGTGGACGAGATTCGCATGATGTTCGTGACGGATGGAGCGGGGTGACATCCAAGCCACTGACGATATGTGATGCACCGTCCATCCTGCGGATCACGGCTCTGTATTGTGTGGTGGGCGGCCGCATCCGATAACATACTGATTTCCATGATTGCAGAATGGGTTGCAGCGCTGGATGCAGCGCAGCATCGCGGTCCATGCTCAATTCTGGAAGCGAATTCCGCAGCCAACGCGCGTCCGACTTGCTAATGTGCGGATGAAGAATCGGTCCCGGCGATTGTCATGTTCTCGTGAAGCTATCGGTGCCGCCCAGTAGACGTGACCAGCTCTGCCTCCAACTAACAGGTGCGACATAGATGACAGTCTATAGCGGTCCGGTTTTTGAGATGGCGGTGAAGCAGTTTGGTGTCATCGCGGATTATCTGGCGATTCCAAAGGACGATCGCGACAGACTTCTCATGCCGAAGCGCGCGATTGTTATTTCATGCCCTTTCCATCGCGATGATGGTTCGACTGCGGTTTTTGAGGGGTATCGCGTTCAGCATCATCTGACGCTCGGTCCGACCAAGGGGGGAACACGCTTCGCTGCAAGCGTTGACCTTGGTGAAGTTGCCGCGCTCGCGATCTGGATGAGCTGGAAGTGTGCGCTGGTTGGCTTACCATACGGCGGCGCGAAGGGGGGGATCGGCGTTGATCCCTTGGGCTTGTCCGCGCGAGAGCTGGAAAATCTCTCTCGCCGTTACATGCAGGAGATGATTCCGTTTGTCGGGCCGCACGTCGATGTGATGGCGCCGGATATGGGGACGAATGAACAAGTGATGGCGTGGTTCATGGATACATATTCGATGTATCAAGGACGCACCGTCACGGAAATCGTAACAGGCAAGCCGGTCAGTGCGGGCGGGACCATGGGGCGGCGGGAAGCGACCGGACGCGGGGTCGCTCATCTCGCCAAGCGAGTGATGCTTGAACGCGCGATCACCTTGAGCAATGCAACGGCCGTGGTTCAAGGCTTTGGAAACGTCGGATCGATCGCAGCCGCAGAACTGCAAGCAATGGGTGTGACTGTCATCGCAGTCAGCGATCATACCTGTGCCTTGCATCGTTCCACGGGTCTGGATGTAACCTCCTTGATCAGGCATGTTACCGAGCACGGGAGCCTTCAAGGATACTCCAGTGAACTGATGTGCGACCCATCTACCATCCTGACGCTGCCTTGCGATGTCCTTGTGCCGGCGGCTACCGAGCGCGTCATTGACGCGAACATCGCCGAAAAGCTGCAATGCAAGGTTCTTGCGGAGGGGGCGAATGGTCCCACGACACCTGATGCTGACCTTGTGCTCGAAAGACGCCAGGATGAAATTTTCCTGATACCTGACATTCTTTGCAATGCCGGTGGTGTCGTAGTCAGCTATTTCGAATGGGTGCAGGATTTGCAACAGCTCTTCTGGGAAGAAGAAGAGGTGATGCGACGTGAATATCAGATTCTCGATCGAGCTTTCGATCAGATGGCGGTGCGCGCGAAACGCGACAAGATCTTTAATCGGACGGCCGCCATGGCCATCGGCGTGGAGCGCGTACGCGCCGCAAAGACGAGGCGCGGGCTGTTTCCATAGTTGGAAGAACGGCACCCCGCAATTTCAAATAGCTCTAGACTGGCCTCTTACCTTTGAGGAGTGAGGGAAGATCGTCATAGTGGTGTTTTAGGCCGTGTACCCTTAAATCCGGCAGCGTGATGCGTCTAAAGCGATGTCTGCTTCGCCTATATAGCGACCGACTTTAGGCGGCAGCGCAATATGTCGCGATGGCCATAAGCGGACTATCGAGAACTCAATATTTTCGACTTATGGCCGGTGTGGATGGCGTCTTTTCGGGTGGTGTCGCCGACACTGCAAACGTCACCCACGTGCTCCAGGTGTTCGCCCGGTTCTCGACCTCCAGATCCTTGTAACCTCTCACATTGAGATAACCCTGATACCCCTCGGAGAGCGGAATGATGAAACCGATCTGCGGCCCGATGCCGATGGCACGCCCTCTGAAGCCGCCGAGCTTCGCGCCCGGTCCGCTGTCGTCGGTGATCTGCTGGTAGAAGTAACCGGCCACTCCGACGTGCACGCTTTTGCTCACGAACTGCGAGGCGGCCCAGTCCACATGGAAGTCGATGCCGTTCTGGTATTGCAGGTAAGGATTGATGGCGCTGTAGGTCAGGCCGCCGACGACCGAAAATTCGTGACCGCTCTTGGGATCGAGATAGGTGTAGCCCGCGCCGGCGTCGATCGCCACAAAGCCGGCACTGAGGTTGGCGAGGCGACTGGAATCATAGGTGCCGCTCGGGATGTTGCCGGTGACGTAAATCATCTCGTTGTGAACGCCCTGGTTCCATTTCAGGGTGCCCTGATAATAGATGTCCGACAACGTCGTGCGGTTGTCGATCTGACTTCCCGAGATGGTGTTGCCCCTCGGTCCTGTAAGCGAAGCATCCACGCCGACACCGACGTTGCCAGGCGCGGCTAGCACGCTGAAGCCCGCCTGGCCGCCCAGCACAGGCAGCGGAGACGTATAGGTGAAACCTTGGACGAGCGCGTCCGCGTGCGCGTTGATGCCTGCGACCACCGAGCCTCGCACGCCGTTGCTGGTGACGAAGTTCTGGCCGGCGCCCGCGTTCGCCTGCAGATGAAGGTAGACCGTCGAGTACGCCCAGCCAGGCGTCACTGGTGCAGCGGCAAGGCTTCCGAAGATGCCAGGCAGCCAGAATCCCACGCCGCCCGCGTCCGCGCGGGTTTCCTGGGGTTGAGCGAAGATCGCCAGCGCAACAGCGCCAGCAATCAGAGGCATCCGTGCATTCATTTGACCCGACATTGTCCCCTCCAAGTCGTTTTCGTTGATCAGTTCACCGGAAGCGGCTCCGGAAACTTCCATGCACCCGTTAGTATCTTCTCGCTGGGGCGATAGAGGCGGACCCAGTAGTTCCAGCCGCCGGTAGTCGGCAGGCAGTTAGGAATTTTCCCGTCACAGCCGCCGAATTGAACGTAGACAGATCCATCGGCCTCTTTTTTGGCCGTGATGTTGTTGATCGAGTAAGCGCCGTAGGGATTGGGCTCGATATAGCCGCCCGCATTGTACATCGTGATCGACCAGAACCCGTCCACCGGCACGTCCTTCACCTGAAGCCGGTAGACGGTCGAGCCATCGTTCTTCGCCGGTGTGACGGTGAGATACATCGCATCGCGTTCGGGATTGCCGCCCCACCCTGTAGCCGCACCAATCAGATGTCGCACGGGATCGGTCTGGTCTTTCGATCCGAACATCCGTTTTGAATCCGGAAGCGTGGCGGCAAGCAGCAACAGGGCGTCCCGGGCCTTCTTCTGGCTTGCGGCGTCCCACGTCGGGATTTCAAACACCCCAGGCCCGCCTTTCGACCGCGCTGGGCGTTTCGCATCGGTCTCTCTACCGGGCCTTCGCCGAGGTTCTCGGCATCGCTCCCATCATGTATCTGCGGCACAGGAGATTGTGCGAAGCTCAACCTTCTGCAGCAGAGCGCGAGCTGCGAGACCGTCACAGACATTGCATTCGTCAGGGCAAGTCTTCACAGCCTGATTATCGACGATTACCGCATTCTCGACAGCGAGAATTGTCCTGTTGGAGGACACGTTTCCCAAAACATGATCTGGCTGGATAATTCCGGCTGCATTCTTAATCCGGGCGAACTCCACCAGCCGAATGATCTTCGCACACATGGGATCATGAAGCCCGGTCTCTGTATGACGGTGGTGCCTGAAAGGCACCGGCGAGAGTTGTGCGCGGCCTGTGGTGCGAGTGTTTCTATTTGAGGCGCTGATAAGATTTGGCGTCGGCAAAAAATTTCAAAGGCCTTTGCCCGGTATCAGCGGCACCCTCAGACTCGTCTTGACGCGGTTCATCGCGACAAACGTGTTGAAGTGCTTCACGTTCCGGTTTTCGAGGAATAAGCGGCGGCTGAGCTGCTCATATTCTTCCATGGTCGACACGGTGAGGACGAGGATGAAGTCCGCAGCACCGGTCACGTAGTAGCATTGCTGAACTTCAGGTGCCGCGGCGAACTCACGGCGCGCCGAGTCCATCAGATCCGCCTGTTCGCTGTCGATCTGTACTTCCACCACAATCGTAATGGGACGCCCAACGCTGGCGGGATCAACAATTGCCACGTTGGATTGAATAACGCGCGCGTCTTCCATCCGCCGGACGCGCCGCTGCACGGCGGCGGCCGACAGATTGACAGATTTTCCGATCTCCTGAAGCGAGGTGCGGTTGTTGACCTGCAACTCTTCAAGAATGGCCAGGTCGAATTCGTCCAGTTGGATGCTTTTTGAAGGTGCCATTGATTTCTCGCAAAATTGTTGCGCCAAGGCCATAAAATCAGGGGCAAAATAGCACGTCAAGTAAGCTAATTTTGCATCTGAAAGAGGTGCAGACATGATTGAACGCAACAAGAGCATCAGCCGCGGCAAGCCCCTGCTGGCCCTGGATCAGGAGATGTTTGGGCCGGCGGCCGCCGTAAAGGCGCTGGAAATGCTGCGGCTGCACCCCAGTTATCGGCCGTCGCCGCTACGCTCTCTGGGCGAGGTGGCGGCCACGACGGGCGTGCGGTCGGTCCATATCAAGGATGAGAGCGGTCGGTTCGGGCTTGGCAGTTTCAAGTCGTTGGGCGGTGCTTACGCCGTGGTTTGTCTCGCGCTTGAGGAGGCAGGCCGCGTGCTCGGCCGCCCCGTGCTTCCCGGCGAATTGCTCGACCCCGACGTGCGCGCTGTTGTGCGCAATATCAATGTCGGCTGTGCGACGGACGGCAATCACGGCCGGTCCGTTGCCGCCGGAGCCAATCTCGCCGGATGCCAGGCGAATATCTTCGTTCATGAAGGCGTCAGTCCTGAGCGGATCGCGGCGATTGCGCGCTTCGGCGCCAATGTTATCGAAGTTGACGGCAACTACGATGACGCGGTCGCGGAAGCAGAACGCGTCTGTCATGCCAACAGCTGGATCATTGTATCGGACACGTCGTGGCCGGGTTACGAGCGCATTCCTCGTCTCGTGATGCAGGGCTACACCGCGATGGTCTCCGAGATTCTTGATGAAATGGCGGAGTTGCCGACGCATGTATTTTTGCAGGCGGGTGTTGGCGGGTTTGCCGCTGCCATTGCTGCAAATCTCACGCTCCGTAGCGGCACTTCCCGGCCTAAATTCATCATTGTCGAGCCCGATCGCGCGGCGTGTCTGTTCGCCAGCAATGAGGCCGACGCGCCGGTCAAGATCACGCCGGTCGAGCCGACCGTGATGGCGATGCTTGAATGTTACGAACCATCGATGCTGGCGTGGGGCATTCTTTCCCGGCTGGCGGAAGCCTACATGACCGTGCGTGATCCCGATGCGATCGCTGCGATGAAGCAGTTGGCTCGAGCGGAAAATGGAAGAAGCCGCGTGGTCGCAGGTGAAAGTGGCGGCGCTGGCCTGGCCGGTCTGCTCGCTGCGGCCTCTGATCCGCAGGGCCGCGAATTGCTTGGATTGAACGCGAATTCGCGTGTGCTTCTCTTCAATACCGAGGGTGCGACCGATCCCTCGATCTACAAGAGTCTGACCGGCGTCGATCCGCGCATTCTTGTCCCGGCCTGATCGGGAATCCCCGATCAAGCCGTCGCGTCGACGACGCCATCAATCAGGTTGCACGTATACAGCGCCTTGAGATTGATGCCCTGCATCTCGCTTACCGGCCGGATGTCCTGAATGATGTTCAGGACATCCTGATGCTCCGCCCGGCGGATCGCTTCGGCTTCTTCCCGCGAGACAGCTTTGAATCTCACGGTGCGACCGGCACCGCGGACGCCTAGCAGCGGCAAGTCAGCGGAGATGACCGTGGCGATCTTGGGGTAGCCGCCTGTCGTCTGGGCATCGACCATCAGAACAATAGGAAGCTTCGAGCCCGGCACCTGAATCGATCCGGCAACGATACCATCCGAGACGATGTTGTAGTCGCTTTTGTGCGCAAGAGTTGGGCCGTCCAGGCGAAACCCCATCCGGTCGGATGCCGGCGTAATGGTGTAAGTGCTCGACAGAAATTCGCGGATGGCATCTTCCGTGAAATAGTCATCCTGAGGGCCGAGCACGACGCGGATCGGCTGATCAAAACGGAGATTGCGCTGTTCGCTCAGAGTCGCTTCTTCGCGCGCCGCGACGTCCTCGATTGATCCGTCGAGGACATCGCCACCGCGGAGCTGCCGTCCGGACAGTCCGCCAAAGCCGGCCCGCGTATAGGTCGATCGGCTGCCGAGGCACAGCGGGACGTCGAAACCGCCCTCAATTGCGAGATAAGAGCAGAACGCATCGCCGCCCAGACGCACGCGGACGATCTCGCCTTTGGTCAACCGGATCGACTGTCCCGAAGGGATAAAAGGATCTTCGCGCCCGACGATATCGAGCCCGCCACCGCTCCCAACAAGGGCCACGCGGACGGATGAGCTGACAACCTCCAGTTCAGGACCGGAGCCGATGATCTCCAGACACGATGCGTTCTGCCTGTTTCCCACCAGCGCATTTGCTAGCGTGAAGCCGCTGCGGTCGAGAGCGCCGGAAACTGGCACCCCGACGTGCTGAAAGCCGCGCCGTCCTTCGTCCTGCACGGTGGTATGAAAACCGGGTGCGATAACTTTGAGCACAGAAATCACGCCGCAAGCTCCGTGCTGTCCGGAATGTAGTCATTGCGGTCCACAGCTTTGCGAATCCGGTCAAACTGTTCCGGTGTGACCGGCTCGAACTTGACGCCGTCACCGGGGCCGAGCAGGGACCCCCTTGCCGATCCCGCATCGAAGAAACGAACGGGCGAGGTTCCGATCAAATGCCAACCTCCCGGGCTCTCGTATGGGTAGACGGCGGTCATGCTGGTTGCGATCGCGAGCGAGCCGGGAGGGACGCGCAGGCGAGGGTCCGACCGGCGCGGCAATTGCAGTTTCTCCGGCAAATCGCCCATGTAAGGGTAACCGGGGACAAATCCGATCATGTAGACATGATATTGCGTGCCGGCGTGGAGCGCTGCGACTTCAGAAACCGAAAGACCTTTTGCCTTTGCGACCTCTTCGATATCGGGGGCGAATTTCGGGTCGTAGCAGGCGGGGATGGCCCATAGACGCTTATGGTGGGTGGATTGCGTGGGTTGGTCCACGAATGCTGCAATAGCTTGTTCAAGTTCACTGCCGGTTGTCGCCAGCGGATCGTAGTTCACGCTGAGCGAACGGAATGTTGCGATCACCTCGGTCACGCCAGGCAATCTGGCTTGTTCCAGAGCCGCGGCCAAAGCCAGAACACGATCGCTAATCGTGCGGTCGATGGCCGATCCGAACTCGATCACAAGGGCGCTGTCCGCCGCCTTTAAAATCCGGAAATCAGCCATGCGGTCCACATCCATTTGATTGATATTATAGTACTAAAGATAGTACGACTTCGTCAAATCCTCCTTGAATATCTGTGCAGGCAGGACGAAAATTGAGCGGCATCCACTCGGCGAAAGTTCACGCTTTGGCTCATGTCGCCCCGTCAGCTAGCGCATTGCTTTGATGTCGGCGTCAGTTATGATCTTCGCTGCGAGTCCCAGATTCCAGAAGAAGTAATAATGTGTCCAGACTGTTAAAGGCATACGACCGCAGCAGAGTGCCCCTGTATATTCAGGTCGCATCGGTGTTGAGGACACGGATTCAATCCGGGCAGTGGAGCGCTGGGGACAAGATTTCCACGCTTGAAGAACTCGAACGCGAGTTCGAGGTGGCGCGCGTCACGGTGAGGCAAGCTGTGGACATTCTGCGCGAGGAGGGTCTGCTTCAGGCGCGCCAGGGACTCGGCACCTTTGTTTCAAAAAAGACCCAGGACCGGCATTGGGTCAAGCTTGCGACCAGTTGGGCCACCTTGATCGAATCGCTGAAGGACAACGTGCCGCGGCGGCTGGCGATCGATGAGGGCGTGGCTCCGCCTGTTCTGGGCGAGTCCGATGGCGATCTCGCCTCCAGCTACGTCAAGCTGCGGAGCGTTCAGTACCGCAATGAGGATCCTTATTCGGTCGTCAATCTTCTTCTGGCGCGTGAAATCTTCGATCTGAACCCCGTGCGGTTCAAGAATGCGGCTGCGCTTGTTGCCATCGACGCCATGGATGAAATTACCCTGTCCGAGGCGCATCAGACGCTGACGATCGGTAGCGCGGACCCCGAAATTGCGGATCTTCTGAAGATTTCGATCGGTGCCCCGACCGT
>Ga0224749_1024_pt2 | contig 22552 bp, 23 predicted proteins | sample LIM_F_Vancomycin_3_FD_182078 | JGI IMG/M metagenome (GOLD analysis project Ga0224749, IMG submission 182078) | Enriched cells from gastrointestinal tract of the lab mouse from Pacific Northwest National Laboratory (PNNL), Richland, Washington... | ecosystem: Host-associated > Mammals > Digestive... | reverse complement strand
TGAGTATCCTAGTTTCTAACGTACCTATAAGGAATTGAAACATAGGACGCGCACCTGACTTGATTTCCCTGCCCATGTTTCTAACGTACCTATAAGGAATTGAAACACGGTAAATTCTGCTGTCAGTTCAAAAAAAGGCTGTGGTTTCTAACGTACCTATAAGGAATTGAAACTCGGACGTAGCAGGGGCCTATAAAGTGAAAGTGTTCAGGGTTTCTAACGTACCTATAAGGAATTGAAACATGGCATGTCGAACGTTGCTGGAGGAACAGGGAACCAGTTTCTAACGTACCTATAAAATTAAACAGTACAACAATAAACGTGATGAAAAAACAAACAGGTTTCTAACGTACTTATGAGGAATTGAAACATCGCATGATCAACATCATGGTTAATGCCTCTGTAAAAGTTTCTGGCGTACCTACAAGAAATTTGAACCAGAAAATGGTTAAAAGAATATATTTTTACCTTGGATGAAATAAGATCTCCTTGATATTATATACATTTATTGTATTTTGTTATAAAATGTAATAAATTGAAAAAAAGGAGATAAGAAAAATGTCCGTTGATATACCATTGTCCCTAATTAGCAGGCGAAGAATACAGCAGCTGAATGAGGATGATTTTAAACTTAGAAGAGAAATTGAGTTTCACGAAGAGAGAATTGAAGAACATCAGAACATAATTAAAAAGATCAGAGAGAATCTGGAATATAACCGGATCGAAAGAGAATTTTATAAGGAATTGTCCGGCCGGGATAACGAAAAACGCCCCAAAGTTTCAGCCCCGCATAACAATGTGAGTGGTGGTCAGAAAAGGAAAAGACGAAAAAGAAAATTGTCTGAAAAGAAGCTTGCCTTAAAGAAAGCCCTCGCATTGAGCTTAGGAGAGAAATTGAATTTCACGAAGAAAAGATTGAAGAGCACCAGAATAAACTTAAAAAGATTAGAGAGAGCCTCGAATATAACCGGGTAGAGAGAGAACTCCATAAGAAATTGGCTAATCGTGAAAGTGATGAGCTTCCCCGGGCCTTCGTTCCGTATAGGGAAACCAACCAAAGAAGTGAAAGACCTAAGCAAAACAGGAATTTATCGGAAAAGAAGTTAGCCCTAAAAAAGGCGCTTGAAAGCGTTTTTACAGGGGACGAATGCTTGAATATCAGAGAAATCATGGAGAAACTGAAATCTCACGGAATAGAGTGGAGGACTTATCCGCTCGCCTTTCAGGAATTAACCAAAAGCGGTTTTCTGATAAGACAGGATCGAGGCATGTATGGGCTAAACAGGGAATAATGGATAGCCAAAATTGATCAGCATACGACTTTGTCGCCGATTCTTAATCGAGTATAAAACCAGGGGGTCAGCGGCAACAGGAATCTGTAAAGTGAAATTTTTTTGGTAGATATAGTTACCTATGAGGAATTGAAAGTCTGAACGAAACGTTTCCACGTTTGCCCTGAAGGTGCTCATTTCTTCAATCCATACTATGATATTGGTATCTTGTTTGGCATATCGCCGTTTTCCAACCCCATTTTCGTCCGCCAATTTTTAAACAGGAATGGGAAAAGTAAAACCGACATAGTTAAGAGAGTCGTTCATGGGAAAATCCCGCAGCGAATTGTCGTCGACCCCCAATAGCGTAAAAAAACCGGGGGATCGACGACAATCTTTTTTTGTAACAAAGCCTATAATATCAAGGGCAAATATGGTACAGTGATTTTTATAAGGTATAGTTTCTTTGGTTGCATCTTTATTATGAAATGCTGTTATTGAAGCTTTTTTACGGGTTTCTAACGTACCTATAAGGAATTGAAACCCTACAGGCGAAAGATATACAATTGGTGGAGTAGCAGCGTTTCTAACGTACCTATAAGGAATTGAAACAATCTATAGTACCTACAATACGACCTTGTACAAGTATTGTTTCTAACGTACCTATAAGGAATTGAAACATGTAACTGTGTATTTCATTTTATTTGCTCCTCTCAGTTTCTAACGTACCTATAAGGAATTGAAACATTCTCGTCCGGTATATTTTGCGCCGGGATAACTCGTTTCTAACGTACCTATAAGGAATTGAAACACGCTCGATACTGCTTTTTCGGTTGACCGAAATACTGTTTCTAACGTACCTATAAGGAATTGAAACTTGAATGTTGTTTTTGCTTTATGCCAGAGTGAAGATGTTTCTAACGTACCTATAAGGAATTGAAACATCCACGACTGGTATGGGAAATATTCCGTACTACCTTGTTTCTAACGTACCTATAAAGAGCTGAGTTATTTACCCTCCCAGATTCTACCACAAGGAATTGCCAGGGAGTGAGGCGTAACGGGCATTCCTAACATTGCTGCTAGACTAAAAAGTAGACATCGAGAACCGAGAACCGGGTAGAATGAAAATATCCATATTCTTTACCGGACCATTTGACTATTTCCATCATTCTGCAAGTAAGGGTTAAGAAGAAATTTGAAGGGCTTTTTTCTTTCCCCGGCGTCCAAATACATAAAATGCGGAAAACCGGAAGATGGCCGGTAAAGGGGGGGCAAGAGAGTATGAAGTGGTTTGCACGTATCGTTTTATTTCTTGGATTGGCTTATACGACGCTGTTTTTGATGATTGACTATGTGCTTCACGATACATGGACATGGTCCCTGATAGCAGGGGAAAGTGTGGCAACGGGGACTCTGTTGTTGGCAGGGCTTGCCCTTTGCATGCAGACTGGAAGGGGAGAGGGCGCCTCACGGCTATGATCGGCTGGACGGTTCTGATTTCCTTGCTGCTTGGTTCAGGTATTGATTATACCCTGCATGGGTCTTTGACATGGTCTATGACCAGTGCCGTCGGGCTGGTAGGCGGTTATTTGATTTTGTCCGGTTTTTTGTGGAAAAGAAATATCTGGCAGTTTATCGCCTTGCTTTATGTAGTATCTGAAGGGGTTTTGTTTGCCCTGGATCATTTACAGGGAGGAGGTTCCTGGTTTTTCCCTATCGCTTTGCCCATCGCTACCCTGGCTATTCTGCCGCTTGCATTGTTGATCTGCGGGGGAGAACTGGCGGTTCCAAAGCCGCTGAAAGACAGACGGTCGGGCAAATTCCGTAAAGCCTTTGAGTAAAGAACTCATTTATGGCTGGTGGTTTCTTGCGGCCTTGGGTAAAATGGATATCATAACATATTTATCACCCAAGGAGGGATATATATGACGATTCAAGTAGGCATTATCGGATATGGTTTGTCCGGCTCAGTATTTCATGCCCCGTTTATACATAGTATGGAAGGATTTGATCTGAAAGCGGTGGTCTCTTCCAAACCTGAGAAGGTTCACAAGGATTTCCCTGAAGTCGAGATTGTACCCGGGTTAGAGGATCTGATTCAGAAGGAGGAAATCCGCCTGATTATTGTGACCACCCCTACGTACACGCACTATGACTATGTGAAACAAGCATTGAAAGCTGGAAAACATGTGGTAGTAGAGAAGCCGTTTACAGTGACATCATCCGAGGCGGAAGAACTTATCCAACTGGCCAAAGCGCAAAGAGTAGTGCTAACGGTGTACCAGAACCGGCGCTGGGATGGAGATTTTCTGACGGTAAAACGTCTCGTTGAATCTGGGGAGCTGGGCAAGATCGCCCTGTTTGAATCCCGGTTTGACCGTTTCCGGCCACAGGTACAAAATCGCTGGAAGGAGCAGGATGTAGGAGGCTCCGGGATTTTGTATGATCTGGGTGCGCATCTGGTGGACCAGGCTTTGCAGTTGTTCGGAATGCCGGAGGCAGTGTTTGCCGACTTGGCCAGACAGCGTAAGGGAGCTGAGGCTACGGATTATTTTCAGATCACGCTGTTTTACGGGACCATGCGGGCAATGTTGAGTGCCGGTTCGCTGGTACGCCAGCCTGGACCGCGTTTTGAGATACACGGTGACCGGGGAAGCTATACCAAATATGGCCTGGATCCCCAGGAAGGAGCTTTGCGCGAAGGCATGCAGCCTGGACAAAAAGGTTGGGGAGAAGAACCCCAAACGGATTACGGGACACTTGTATACGAAGTGAACGGTCTACCTGCCGAAAGCCGGATACAGACGGAAAGAGGCCGATATGAGGCCTTTTATGAAAATCTTCGTTCTGCCATTGAGCAGGGCGTAAAACCGCCTGTAGACCCCTCCGACTCCAAACGTGTTATCCGGCTGATTGAATGCGCAATGCTCAGCAGTCAGGAACAAAAAGTGATTCGGATAAACTAAAGTCTCCGATGCTGTCGGGAGGGACATATCCTGTTGGCAATAGCCATACAGTGACGGATAATATAAAAAAAGACGAAGCCAGAACATCTGAGCTTCGTCTTTTTTAACTCGTTGAACAGATTTCGTATAGCCTTAGGCGGTTAATAATCCAACAAATGAAAGATTAAACGGATTTATATTGTGCATGATCTTTTTATATGGTATGTATTATATAGAGATTATTATGTATTAAACATGGGTTAATTCATTAACGGGAGGTCATACATGCGATGAAAGTGGGAATCAGTGGTTTAGGACGGATAGGTAGATTAGTCCTCAGGTCTATTTTTGGAGAAGAACAGCCTAAAGTTAATGTGGCTGCCATCAACTGTTCACATCCGGCCTCCACTATTGCACATTTGTTGAAATATGACAGTGTACATGGGATTTGGAATGCTGATATTTCTTATACAGAGGACGAGATAGTCATAAACGGACATCCGGTTAAAATCGTCAGGGAACGGAAACCGGAGGAGCTTCCCTGGGATGAGTTCGGAGTAGGGTTTGTCATTGATGCAACAGGAAAATTCAATAACCGGGAGGGAGCTGCCCGGCATTTGGCCGCAGGAGCGCGTAAGGTGCTTATTACAGCTCCCGGAAAGCAGATGGACGCCACCATCGTTATGGGGGTCAATGAAAACTCGTACTGCCCGGAGAATCATCACTTGTTATCTGCTGCCTCTTGTACGACCAATTGTGTGGCACCTGTTCTTAAAATCATGGATGATGCTTTCGCGGTAAAAAGCGGATGGATTACTACAGTACATGCGTTTACGAATGACCAGAACCATCTGGATAACCCCCATAAAGATTTACGGAGAGCAAGAGGCTGTACCCAGTCGGTAGTTCCTACTACAACAGGTGTAGGCAAAGCACTCCGGGAAATTCTCCCTCATCTGGCCCCTCACGTGCACGGAATTTCTCTAAGGGTTCCCACGCCGGACGTTTCTCTGGCCGACCTGACACTGGAATTGGAACGTGAAGTTACCGTTGAAGAGGTACGGAATGTGCTGAAGGGAGCCGCACAAGGAAGTTATGCCGCAATATTCGGATATACGGAGGAACCGCTCGTATCATCTGATTTTATCGGGAACGACAAATCTGCTGTTGTAGATGGTTTATCCCTAATGGCCACAGGCAGGCAGCTTAAAGTACTTGCCTGGTATGATAATGAGTGGGCGTATGCCTGCCGGGTAGTAGATTTGTGCCATTATATTGTTCAGCAGGGTCAGCTTACTCTTCATATGAAGAGAACTGAGCTTATGGTACCCCAAGTAGCGTCCGGCATTTAACTTTGTTCCGGTTTAATATCCTTTAGAAGATAAGCCCGGGTTTTCCCTATGGAAATCCCGGGTTTTATTTGGTATACTATAAATAGACCGTTCGGTCAGTAAAAGACAAAGAGGGAACAAAATATGGAAAAACGCAAAAGAGAAGGAGAGCAGACCAAACAGCGGATTGCGGACAAGGCGAAGGAATTGTTCTCCCAGAAAGGGTATGCTGCAACTTCAATGGAGGAAATAACAGAAGCCGCGCAAACGAGCAAGGGAAACATTTATTATCATTTTAAGAGTAAGGAAAATTTATTCCTGTACCTTTTAGAGCAATCCATGATGGATTGGATTGAGAAGTGGAATATGAAATCCACTGCCTATTCTTCAGCCAAAGAAAAGCTGTATGGTATTGCCGAACATACCGCATTGGACTTTACCGGCCCCTTAATCAAAGCGCTGGAAGAATTTGCAGGAAGCCAGCTTGCCGATAAGGTATTGCTTGAAAAGGCCAATGAAATTGGCATGCTTCCGCTGCATTCATTCCGCAGCGTCATTGAGGAAGGGATGGCATCCGGGGAGTTTAAGCAGGGAAATGTGGATGAGATGACTCTTATTCTTACCGGCTTTATGGCTGGAGTGGGGAGTTATTATAATGATTTAACCCAGGAAGAACTATTGGCGCTTTATAAGAAAAGTGTCGATATTATGCTTTATGGGATGGCAGCTTCTTAGAATTAGCTGCTTTTCTTTATCCTCTAACTGACCGTACGACCAGTCCATGAAAAGGAGTTTGGTTTATGAACAGCTTACTTAAAAACAAAGTATTTCTTCGTGTGATGCTTTCCGACATTTTACAGAATATGGGTATATGGATCCGGAACATCGCACTGCTTTTTTTCATCATGGAGCATACGAACCATAATCCGGTGATGGTTTCTATGCTTACGGTAATAGAATACGCTCCCATTTTCCTGTTCTCGTTTATTGGAGGGGCACTTGCCGACCGCTGGAACCCGAAAAAAACGATGGTCTGGGGAGATTTCCTCAGTGCAGCCTCCGTAGCGGTTATCCTTCTTCTCGTTTGGATGGGATACTGGCAGACTGTCTTTCTTGCCACTTTTGTCTCGGCTGTAGTTTCACAGTTCTCCCAGCCTTGCTCTTCTAAAATTTTCAAACGCTTTGTTCCCAAGGAACAAGTGGGTACTGCTATTGGCCTGGTGCAAAGCTTGTTCTCGCTCTTCGTTATTGTGGGTCCGGTCATCGGAACTTTTATTTACGTGCAGCTTGGTATTTTCCCTTCTTTAATCTGCTTGATCGTAATCTTTATCTTGTCAGGTTGTGTGCTGGTAGGATTGCCTGAAACAGAGAAGGAGGATGAAGAACCATCCAATTTTACCGAGGAGATCAAAAAGGGTTTTTCGTATGTCAAAGGAAATTCGAATCTGGTTGCGATCTGTTTGATGTTTATGGTAATCGGTTTATCAGGAGGTCTCATTCAACCGTTAGATGTGTTTATTGTTACTGAAAGGCTTGGTTTAGATAAAGAACATCTCCAGTGGTTCAGTGCCCTTGCCGGGGTGGGGATGCTGATTGGAGGGATCGTAGTTTCTTCTTTAGCCGGGCGTCTTAACGTGAGAACTACATTAATGGCGGTTTTTTTGTTCGACGCAAGTGCAATCGTGATCGAGGCTCTTTCCACTACGGTATGGATTACTGCCCCCCTTCGGTTTTTAACCGGCTTTTTCCTTGCATTCACTCAGGTGATGCTCAGCAAGTTTATGATTACCAATGTGGAAGAGAAATATATTGGCCGTGTGAACGGGCTGATTTCTCCAATTATGACGGGATTTCTGCTGATCGGTACCCTTTTCTCGGGACCTTTCATGGCGTCTTTTTCCTTGGTCTTGGTATTCACTATCTCTGCCATCATTCTGCTCCTGGCCTTGTTCCCATTGTCAAGGCTGAAGGTGAATCTGGGAAAGAAGGCCGCCCAGTCCAATCAGGCAAAAGCTTGATTTCATCCTAAGAATTGCTTTTTCAGGCCATCTTCTGCCCGTAAAGAGATGAGCCTGGTTTATTTTCGATTTATTATGGAACCAAACGGGGCATAAAAGTGTCTAATATGTAAGGTTTTTCTGTTCTATTCTGCCCGTCCCGGGAAAACAGGGGAATAATCAGACAATGCGGCGGATGGCCAATTGCAGGCTTTTTTTCGCGAATATCGTCCATATAAAAAAGAGGGATAGGCAGATAAAATAAGGGGGGGTTACTATGGATGTGCATATGCACTCTATTCAGGATGAAATTATGGAAACGCTCTCTGCTATACTGTCTTTGCAGGTGCTTGACGCGGTTCCCATCCATAGGGGATGGCTGAACTTAAAGTGGAAGGTAATAACAGATGAAGGAGTTATGTTCGTTAAACAATATAGTGCAGAGCGGTACCAGAATATTGACTTGTCCGAGATTTACCTGACACTCCGCTTTCAGGAGTTCCTTCACCACAGCGGCATTCCCTGTCCTCTTCCTATAGCCAAATCAGGGAATCTTCTGCATCAGACTCCGGGAGGACAGAGGTTTGTCGTCATGCCGTTCTGCCCGGGGGAAATGGTCAAGCCGGGCAAGCTGAACGAGCATCAGGCCCATCATTTGGGGCGAATGACCGGTAAAATGCACCGTTTGCTGAACGAGGGGCCATCCGCTCATCGTCACGAACTGTTCTGGATACCGCCTTCTATAAGTGAGCAGTTGCAAGTATGGCAGAAGGCTAAGGACCAGGCGGAACGGTCCGGAAGTCCCGGTGTATTGCAAAATCTGGAAAAGCGGAGACATCTTATTGAAAGAATGAATGTACAGGAATTCGAAGAAGCACGCACGGGATGGACCCATCAGGATATATGGGTGGATAATCTGCTTTTCTATCCCAGAGAGCTTTCTTCTATTTTGGATTTTGACCGTCTGCGATACAGCTATCCTGAACTGGACGTAGCAAGGTCCGTGTTGTCCGGCATGCTGGAGGGAGAAACCCTGCATATTAACAGGGTATCGGCTTTCCTTGACGGATACAGAGAAGAGATTTCTTTCGCACCAGGGGAAATAGCCCGCTCTCTGCGACTGATATGGTGGCTGGAATCCCCTTATTGGCTTACAGAGAATATGGGAAATTTCAGCACCTCTCCGCGCCGTTTTTCCGAAGAAATGTCCTGGCTGATGGATCACTGGGACGAACTGGATGAGAGGTTGGGAGAAGCTTAGCCGGAATGCCTAGGTTAGGATTAACCCCCGGGTCAACGTTCTTGGCCTGGGGGTTAGTTTTTTTCCGAAGCTTCATCATCTCTAAAGCTCAAACCTTTTTCTTTTTACAATAATAATTAATTTTAAATTAATTAATTCGAAATAAGTGAAGGAATGATGTTGGAAGCGATTTCTTAGTTTAATAGCATGGAATCCATGTAAAAAGGTGGTTATTTTACTGCGTTATCCAGATAAATAGTTAAAGCCGGGTTGACGAAATGCCTCTTAATTTCTTAAAGTGAAGAAAGCGCATATGTGAAATAGATCATATAGAAAAAGGAGTTTGAAAGGCATGTGGGTATTGTACGCTTTTGGTGCAGCGGTGCTGTTCGGACTCAGAGGAATTTTGTACCAATGGACTTCCAGCAGACCGATTCCACGGGATTTGATGTTGTTTGCCGTGTATGTATGCGGTGCGATAATATCCATTCTGCTGACAGCCGTTAACGGGCAAACTTATACGATGGCTGCATTGCTTGGATGTGTGATGGGGCTGCTCTCTTATATATCTAACTCAGCGATGTACAAAGGGTTTGCTAACGGGAAAGCTTCTCTCGTAGCCCTGCTTACAGGACTTTCGCCTATAGTCGTGGTACTTTTTGCTTTCGGCCTTTGGGACGAAACATTGACCGTTGGTCAAATTATAGCTTTTCTGATTATTTTGTCCGGAATGATCATGATTCGTTACTCAGGGGACTTATCCCTGTCCAATATGAGAGGTGCCCAGTGGGGGCTTCTGGCTATGCTTGGCTTTGCTTTTACGGATATTACCTCCAAGCAGTCCATGTTATGGGGCGGACAGACTCTGCCTATTCTGGTCGGGATGTATGTAACCGGGGCGGTCTTGTTCGGATGCACGTGGATTATTGGTATTTTGAGAAACAAAAGGGACATGCATGAAGCTCACTCTGTCGCTCATGAAATAGCGGCAACGTTAGAACAACCTGTATGGCCTGCGTCCAAAACAGTAGCCTGGGGATTGTTCGTCGGTTTAACCAATATTTTTGGAATGGTTTTTCTGCTTAAGGCCTATGAAACCGGAATAACTGGCCTTGTTTCGGCCATTGAAGCCAGCAATGTACTGCTTGTGATCTTTTATGCCAGACTGTTCCTGAAAGAAAAGTTTTCCAGGATGGAAGTTTTCGGGATCACTTTTACCATTGCCGGGCTTATGCTGATCCGATTAATTGGTTAAAAATCAGATGTGATAACCGGAGTTGCAAGCGTTAGGGTCCATGCTCCGGTTTCAGTGTGCTGATGAACGGCTGCCTGTACATTCACCGTATTGTCTCCACTTTGGATCTTCGTTTCTATGTAGGGAGAATGGAGAGTAACATTTCTTGATTGACCGTCTTCGTAAGCTTCCAGCTGTGATGCAGACAAGGATGCGGCCACTTGGGCCAAAACGGATTCTGCTTTGGACTGGTCAAGATTTCCGCCCGTCCGGATAGTTTCTCCCTGAAGCCCGGGAGTGATTTCGCCGCGAAGCATTATACGCCATTCCGGGGATATCCCCTGTGAGTTAAGCTGTTTTTCCACCCGTTGTTGAGCTTCTTTAATCTGGATCAGATCTGTTTCGGAATGGAACGGAAGGGAGATTAGCATATAAGCATCCCCGGAATCCAGTTCTGCTAAGCGCAGAATCAGCGGGAGTTCCCCGGGTAAAGTGGTTTTTCCCTCGTATATGGCATGTCCGGATTCTTCTAGTAAAGAACTCCGGGTTATGCCGAATTGTCCCGCTAACCGGTCCCCCAACTGCTCAAGTTCTTTCCTGTTGCTGATTCCTGCATAAACAGTTCCGAAAGTCACCGTAATTTCCGGGGTCTCCTTCATCATACCTGAGGCAGTATTCCAGAGCAGTTCGGTTTCTCCGGAAGGCTCACTTTCCACGGTCGATGGAATAAGGATAAAGCAAAGAGTTGCCGCTATTATTATGGCCGCTGCCGCTGCCCATTTGTTGAGTTTCCAAAAGCAGGATGCCATTCCGGGGTCCCCCCTCATGAATAGATTTTCCTAAGTTCTCTTAATCTGTGTTTCTATATCTTTAATCTATGTTTCTTTATTTTTCTGCAAAGTGATAATCTAGTAACCAGCATGGACAGAATAATAGATTTTTATACAGCCTAATCCAATTTCATCAAACTAATGCTTAAATGCGGTTCAGGTTTTTCTATGGGAATCAGTGATTTGATTCCCGGACCGGATTTATTGATCAATGGAGAACCCGATGGAAGTGCGAACCCTACCATTCATAACGCAACTTTAGGCCGGATATTTCGTTAAAAGATTTGCTTGACGAAAAGTCCGCTCATCCTGTCTATTTAGTGAAGAGCCATCGTTCAACCAGATACAAAGGCGGGAACGAGAAAAGGGGAGGTTTGCGATAGTGACGTTTGCCTGTTTAGTTGAAATCCATCTGCCTGTTTTGGATGTAGCCATTTCAGCGGAGTGGTATCAGAAATACTTCGGTATGAAGGTAATTCATCAGGAGGAGCAAAAGGTGAAGCTGGCCATGCAGGAAGGAACACTGCTTTCGCTGGAGCAGGCCATGGAATTGAATCATTATGTGGAATGTCCGTTCAATGTGAACGTATATGAAGCGGTGGAAGTCTACGAGAGATTGAAAAGGGGCGGGGTGAAGATATACGAAGAACCGGGACCCTTCCATCATATGACCTGTTTCAAAGTGGCTGATCCAAACGGATATCCCATTGGAGTAGTCAGCTGGCGGGAGGAAGGATACGAAAATATTCCAATTATTCGTCTGGGAGGTGCGTTTTTGCCGGTCAGCAGTCTCGGCAAAGCCCTGGATTGGTACGAGCGCTGTCTTGGAATCACCCGCCGGTATGAATTTACAATCCGCGTGCCCGGTTACGCTGAGGCGTTTCAGGCGTCTACGCTTGGCAATATTAACTTAACCCTGGTTGAAATACCATCAGCTGTTTCTCTGCAGAGCAGACCTTTCTCTATTGGAACGACGAACCCTAAGGGCCAATACGAACAGCTTCGCGCCAAAGGGGTTATGGTCAGCAGTTACGAGGATTGCGGAGGAAAAAGCTCTTTCCAATTCCTGGATCCGGATGAACATGAAATCGGCGTAGTCGGGATTTTACAGTAGCATCCTCTTTACGGCAGGCATATACTGCCAGTGAAAGCGGAGGGGATAACATGAGCCGTATGGACAAGAACAAACGGCCGATCATGGATCAAATTGAACAGTTTCTCGGGCAGCCGCTTCCGGAATTCATTGATCAGCTGGCCAGTATCGAATCTGCTGTCGAAGGTGTTCTAAAACAGGTGCTGCCGGGCTTCCAAGGCGGGGAAGAGAACCGGGAAGTATGTTCAAAGAAAAATAAACCGTTAAGCACATCAAAAGGGCCTCCTTCTGCGGAAACCTTTGAGACGCATACCCATGTATATGCACGCATACGTCTTCACCGGCGGGAAGATCCGAAATCTTTGCAAGTGCTTGTCAGGTCTGATCATGTGAAAATCATCGGTTTGCTGTATGAGCCGGAGATGATCATTTCATTCCCCAGCATAGTGGCACCTAAAACTGCCAAGGCCAAAGTGAGAGACGGGGTTCTGCAAATAGGGGCGCGTAAACGTAAAGCGAAAGATTCTTATTATGAAACATTTATTGAGTTGTAACCAAAACAACAAAAGCACCTAACCGGGAAGGGAAAACTCCTCCGGTGTTAGGTGCTTTATGTTAAGTGAGAATTACAGTACGCGGCGTGCGGTTACATAACGTTTGGACCAGTTGCCTTCCAGCTTGGAGTAAGTTACGCCCGGTTTGCCGTAAGTATGAAGGATTTTGTTGTCTCCCGCATAGATGGCTACGTGAGTGACTTTACCTTTACGTTTACTGCCTTTTGAAGGCCCAAAAAAGATCAGATCACCTTTTTGAAGGTCTTTTCTGTCTACAAACTTACCTTGTTTTGCCTGATCTTTGGAAGCACGTTTCAAGGTGATTCCGTTTTGCTTGTACACATATTGAACGAAAGAAGAACAGTCAAAATTGCTGGTTTGTCCTGCTTTGGCCCCGAATTTATAAGGGGTCCCCATATATTTTTCGCCAAGCTTGATAATTTTGTCTGCAGTTGCGGCTGCGGAAGTAGAAGCAGATTTATCAGATGTGGCCGCACTTGCTTTTGGAAGCTCAGCAAGAAGCCCTCCGGAAAAGGTAACTGCTAAAGCAATGCCTGCTACAAGAACTTTTTTGGACCATGATGTTTTTTTCATAGTTGCCTCCTTAAGCTGTTCTGTTTAAAAAACTGACAAGCCCAAGTATAGCAAACCTGAAAAAACCTCTGAAAAGGAATGTAAGCGTTTACTATCAGGTCTGTTAAGAGGTTCACTCCTTTTATGAGAGAACCATTAGAAAGATATGAAAATATTTTTATCCACGTTTTCCCTTGTACGGAAGCTTGATGGTGACCGTCGTCCCTTTGTGCAAAACACTATCGATACGGATCGAGCCGGCGTGCAGCTTAACGATATTTTCGGCTATTGCGAGCCCGAGTCCGGAACCTCCGCTTTTGCGGCTTCGGGCTTTATCGGTCCGGTAGAAACGGTCGAATAAATGGGGGAGATCTTCCTTGGCAATTCCGATTCCCTGGTCCTTTATCCGGAGTATAATGTGACGTTCTCCAGTCAGAACTTCAAATATAATTTCTTTTTGGCTGTATTTGATGGCATTGTCCAGGACGATAATAAGCAGTTGTCTGATCTTCTCAGGATTAGCCTCGATGAGGATCGCTTTTTGTTCCTCGGGGATCCCCCTTAATTCAATATTCCTATGAAAAGTAAAGCTTAATGAAGAAATCGTGGAATGAATCAGGGGCAGAAGATTCACCTCCACAAAGCGCTTTCGTTCTTCTTCATCCGAATCAATGCCTATAAGCAGATTGTTGGTCAGTTCTTTCAAACGGACGGCTTCACTCAAAATGGCTTCGGTCGCTTCTTCCCTGATTTTAGGGTCATTATGAGCCCAGCGTTTCAGTAGGCGGGCATAACTTTCAATTATCGTCAGGGGGGTTCTAAGTTCATGGGAAGCGTCTGCAAGGAACTGTTTTTGTCTGTCAAACGTTTGCTCCAGACGTTCTATCATACTGTTGAACGTTCTGGTCAATTGCGCCAGTTCATCATCTTTGGAAGAAAGAGAGACCTCTAGACGCCGGAAAGTACCGCTTTTTTGAATACTTTCCATCGTGCGGACCAAATGTGTGATGGGACGGAAAAGCATTCGGGTATATAAGTAGCCCACCCCAATGGATAAAATAAAGGCTACAGCAGTTGAATACACCATAATAGAGAACAGGATATCCAGATTTTTATTCAGGGAATCCAGCTTCCGTCCAATTTCAAGTACAGCGGCCTGAGCACCCTGTTTTTCTATGGGAAACTGTACATACATCTCGAATCCGTTTTCTCCGTTAATCAGTTGGGAAACAGGGTGGCTTATCGCATGGTAGATAGAAGGATGGTTCAGAAGGTCAGGCTCGTTTTGAATGGAATCCACTACGGTATGATCCGGTTTTATGATCCGAATCATCTCGTTGGAGGCAAGCACTGGTTTAGTGAGATCCTGGGGAAGCCGCAGTTCTGCGAAAATGGAGTTTATGTCTTGACTAAGTAGAGTTGTCCCTTTTTGTTCGATATCCTGTTTTTCGGTTTCACTGGAAATTTTGATGAAAAAGAAGTAGATAAAGGCATGGACCACGAGTAGAATCAGACAGACCATGGCCGTTTGAAGGAGGGACAGGCGGAGCTTAAGACTCACGGTCCTCACTTCCTTTCAGCAAATAACCGATACCTCTGATGGTATGGATGATTTTTCCTTTAAAGCCTTTTTCTATTTTTTGGCGAAGATAACGGATGTATACGTCAACAATATTCGTATCTCCTACAAAATCGTAACCCCATACGTCGGAGATGATGTCCTCACGTGTTCTAACCTCCCCTTTATGTTCCATCAAATATTGAAGCAGGTCGAACTCTTTGGGTGTAAGTTCAACCCATTGGCCATTCCTGCGAACTTCGCGGCTTTTCAGATTCATATCCAAGTCGTCGACATGAAGGGTCTGTTCATTTTCAGGTTGGTTCTGCTGTTCCGTAATTCTTAACAAGTTTCGGATACGAGCCAATAGTTCTTCGATAGCAAAAGGCTTCGTTACATAATCATTAGCCCCCTGATCGAGTCCGCTGACCCTGTCGGGAACGGCATCCCGGGCAGTAAGGAGAATAACGGGAACCGTGGGGTTATTCTGGCGGAGCCTGCGAAGAACTTCCAGTCCGCTCAGTTCCGGGAGCATAATATCAAGCAAGATCAAGTCCCATTTCTCTTGTAAAGCCAGTTCAAGTCCTGTGCGGCCATCTTCCGCAGTTTGGACCTCATATCCTTCATACTGCAGTTCGAGCTGCAATACCCGTGCAATTTTATGTTCATCCTCTACCAGTAAAATACGGCTCACAGCCTGCCCGCCTTCCCTGCTTATTTCTACTTGTATCCATAGAGTTCCAGAAGGGGAGGATTTCCATACATGCCAAAGGTATGACCGCGAGAAAAAAAAAGAAGGAACCCGGTTAGATTATACGGGTTCCTTCTTTCCCTTATTTAGGAAGGCTTGTTTTATTATTTCGGGGCTTGACCTTCGACAATAGTCGGTCATACAGGCTAATGGGTAGCTGAACCAAAGGTTCAAGACGGTGTCTGGATTTATAAATAATCAGACTGGTCAGGAGACCGATGATGGCTCCGGCGATGATATCTGCCGGAAAATGCACGCCGATAAAAACCCGGGAGAGGGCAGTAAAGGCAGCGAGTCCCAGCATGTACCCCCCGGAACGCTTCCTCACCCAGTAGACAGCGAATGAAATAGAAAAGGCCGCCGTGGAATGATCACTTGGGAAAGAACTATCCGGCGCATGGTCCACCAGTTGAGTACCCAGATGCTCCACGAATGGACGGGGATGAAAATAAAACATGCCAATAATCTTTGAAATAAGGATAGCCAAAACAAAAGAAAATAGCGCGTAAAGGCTTGCTTTTTTCAGCTCCTTTTGTCCGGAAACCCATAACAGCACGAGAATTAACGGGAAAATATATGTGATGGTATGAGTAAAGAAAATCATAAGATTATCCAGCCAGGCAAACTGCCCGGCCCAGTCATTCACCACATAAAACAACTCGGTATTTAAATTCATAGTATCGCCTTCCTTTCTGTTTGAACGGGACGGGTTGTTTTGTAGATGCTTTCCATTGTAATAAAAATCAGATCAAAAGGGAAATTTCAAACTCAAAAATAAGGGAAGGGCAACCAATTCGTAACCTCAAGTTTGCCATGTTAAAATAGTTACAAAAAATAAATGAAACCCGGTTATAAGGATGGCTTTAAAACAAGAATCGGCAACAGAAAGAAGGAATGTGGAGATGGAAGTACTGCAGGTACACATTGAGAAAGCTGGTTACGATAATCAGACCACGGTTCTGCAAAACGTTTCTTTTCAAGTGGAAAGAGGCCAGCTTGTCGGTCTTATAGGCCCGAACGGGGCCGGCAAAAGTACTACAATCAAAGGAATTTTGGGTCTGTTGAAAGAGATGAAGGGAACTATAGAGTTTTTTGGGGAGCGAAAAGCGTTTGCCTATATTCCCGAGCATCCGATTTTATACGATGATCTGACGCTTTGGGAACATCTGGAGCTTGCGGCCTCCGTTTATGAGATGGAGGAGAGGATATTTCAGGAGAGGGCGGAGGCTTTGCTCAAACAGTTCCGGCTTGAAAAAGTAAAGCATCATTTGCCGGGAAGTTTCTCCAAAGGGATGCAGCAAAAAATGATGCTGATTATAGGTTTTTTAAACAGGCCCGACGTGTACATTGTGGACGAGCCGTTTATTGGTCTGGACCCTTATGCAACCAAAGATCTTCTCCATATGTTGGAGACTGAACGGGAACGGGGAGCCGCCATTTTAATGAGTACGCATGTCCTGGATACGGCTGAGCGGGTTTGTGACCGTTTCGTACTAATTTCGTATGGGACCCTTGCGGCGGAAGGCACACTGGATCAAATTCGTGACCAGGCTGCATTGCCTTCGGGAACTTTGTTTGAATGTTTTCATGAAATTTTGCAGCAGAAAGGAATGGGCGGACTTCCGGATTCTTGACAGTAGAAAGGAAACCCATGTTTAACAAGAAAGGACTGTTTGCCCATGATTACTGTTCAACAGTTAGTCCGAAGAAGGATTATAAGCAATCTGCTTTATCAATATAAAGCTTTGCGTTCTGCCGTGGACTGGACAGTGGCATTGTATCTGGTCATACCGGCTATAGCTATGGCTATGTATGAATACATACGAATGTGGCTTTTTCCACCTGAGTGGCTTTATGTTCTGCCCTATCCGGTACTTCTCCTAGTATTTTGTCTGTTTTCTTTGACGGGCAGCCAGCGGCTCTATATAGAAGAAGGGGATGCCTTATTTATCCGCCAGTGGGACAACTGGTTTATTCCCATGATGAAAAAAGGACTTTTGTATTCTTTGGGAGTACAGGCCTTGCAATCCTTTGCTTTTATCGGAATTATAATGCCTCTCCTGGTCAATGCTTACCGCCTGCAACCTACTTCCGTTGGCATTATGCTGGTTATCTTGACGGCTTTCAAATGTTCAATGGGAATACTGAAACAGATATACAGCTTAAAATGGCGAGGGTTTAAATGGTTTCTGTTTTGGATGCCCACTCTCATTTTGTCCTGGTTTCTTCTGATGGTGTCCCTGTTATGGGTAGAAAACCGTATTTGGATTAGTATTGTTCTTGCAGTATTGTTTATAGGGGCCCTGGTTTTCCTGATTCCGGTCCGGCTTCGGCAAGAAGGAACATTTTATTTAGAGGTTGACCGCGAATATAAGGCTAAAATGTGGCTGACGGGGTTATTGCTGCTTCAGGTTGTGGAAAAGCCCAGCCGTATCCGCAAAAGGCCCTGGCTGTTCCGTTCCTCCCAAAGGCTGTTCCGTAAACGGACACCTGCGAATGGACTGACAGAGGCTTTGATTAAACAAACATTCCGCAATCAGAGAGAAAGACTGTCGTACGTTCAATTTATTATGATAAGTAGCATAGGAGTGGGGCTTGCTCCTGAGACAATCCGGATAATAGTATGGGTAGCGATTGCCTGCCTATTGACGTTGTGGGTCAAAATGAATGTAAAGGAGGGCCTTCAAGCTCCGTTTCTACGGCTGTTCTTTTTAGAAGATTGGGATAAAATTCAAGCCGTCCGCAAATCGGTTTTTTGGATTTCTTCTGTTCTCTTCGCCCCGATCAGTCTGGCAGCCGGAGTTGCATCTTTCGGATGGGCCGGGATTATATTGGGTCCTTTGGCCGGGGCAGCGGCCGCATTCATTGCCTCGCAACTTTTCACCACCTGGTAAGGGCTTTCGAAGTATGGAGAAACAACGAAATGCGCATGCTACGCATACAGTGACTCACAGGAAAGGAAGAAGATGAGCATGAGCAGTGCCCCGGTTTTCTTTTCATTTCAAAGCAAGGAATCAGTCAGGATGGCTTATGATACGCTGGCCGAGCTTGGATATCAACCGCATTTAGAAGAAACGGAAACATCAACACTTCATATCCATGTGGATGATCAGGATTTGAGCTCAGCGCTGCAAATCGTTCAGGCTCATGGCGGAGAGATGGTTGAGCGGTCAGGGGAAATAAACGAACCGGAGGCTTATGAGCGGGCTTACCATGTGGATGAAATACGGATTCCCGCTCATCTGGTGAATGAAGATATTCCGGATGCGGAAGCCCCGCATTTTGACCCTTCGGAGGACGATTACGACCATTTTTCAGGCGGTATTCATATTTGAAGCACAATCCCAATTTTATCGGATCGTGCACAAAAATTAAGCCAAGCTGGCGCCGGTATTCATCAGGTGTCAGCTTGGCTTGGTTTCATTTAAGTTTTTTATCTTGTTGAACAGCTTAATGCAGCATTTCTTCCTGCTGTATATCCGGTTGAGAAAGCAGCCGTAATGTTATATCCTCCCGTATACCCATGGATGTCCAAAATCTCTCCGCAAAAGAACAAACCGGGCATGAGCTTGGACTGCATGGTCTTCGGATCTACTTCTTTCACATGAACACCTCCTCCTGTAACAAAAGCTTCTTCTAGTGATAAAGTGCCGTTTATCTTGACAGGAAACTGTTTCATCAACCGGGTCAGTTCCATCCAGGGCTGCTTAGGAATATGATCATATGTCACGGCTTCATCAATCCCCGCACGTCCCAATAAAATAGGGACCATTCTATCCGGAACATATCCCTTCAAAACATTTTTTACGGCTTTTTTGGATTCGGTCCGGGCATGCTCCAATGTTTCTTTGTACAGCTCGTCCTGACTCTTTTCAGGAAAAAGATCAATGGTCAATAAAACGGTACTTAGCCCGCTCCTTTTAAGTTCTTTTACGACAAATTGACTGCACCGTAGGGCGGCTGGGCCGGACAGTCCAAAATGGGTAAAGATCATATCCCCTTCATGCTGAATCAATTTTTTTCCCTTAAAGTTCCATACTGTTAACGTTACGTTCCTCAGGGATAACCCTTGAAGTTCCTTATCCCGGATGATGGAAGCCGAAGATGTGAGGGGGACCTCTGTAGGATAAAGTTCTGTAATCGTATGTCCGGCCGCTTCTGCCCAGGCATACCCGTCACCGGTTGAACCTGTATGGGGGACGGACTTTCCTCCTGTCGCCAGGATAATACAGGAAGCGGACAGTTTTTCACTGCTGTGAAGCAATACCCCTGAGGTCTTTCCGTCATCATACAGCACTTCCTTAACAGGAGAATTAACCCGGATTTCCACTCCTGTACTTTTCGCTTTCCCTATAAGTGTATCAACCACTGTTTTTGCTTTATCCGAAACGGGAAACATTCGTCCCCGGTCCTCTTCTTTCAGGGCAATTCCCATTTGTTCAAAAAAAGTGATAATCTCCCTGCTTCCGAAAGTTTCCAAAGCACTGTGCAGAAACCGGCCGTTTCCCGGTATATTCCGGATCAGTTCATCATTTGTTTTGGCATTTGTGACGTTACAGCGTCCTCCACCCGAAATGCCGAGTTTTCTGCCTAACTTATTCCCTTTATCGATTAACCCTACCTTTGCACCGTATTCTGCCGCTGCTATGGCGGCCATTAGACCGGAAGGTCCGCCGCCGATGACTAAAACATCATATGACATCTTGTTATCTCCCTTACCCGACTTTACTAGCCTCTATTGTACCGGGTTCCCATCGATTTGAAAATTGTAGGGGGATAAGTTGGAAAGGGAGGGTGGAAGACGAACCTGCTATTTGTACTTGTAAACAAAAGGCTGCCCTGCCCACTCCTTCCTCGTATGATCCCTTACCCGGAAGATCACTTCTTTATCCGTAACATGTTTTTTTGTTGCATTCTGGAAAGAGAATTAAATAAACCCTAGCAATCTAGTTGTTCTTTTGCTTACTCTTGAATTTTTCTAACACAAAATCCGCAAGGGGTATTAAAAGATATAAGGCAAACAAGGACAAAGAAACAATGGCTACCCCAATATCCTTTATGACAATACAATCGAATACAGAGAATAAATTAATACATAAAGATACATCGTCACGAAGATTAACAGTTCCTCAAGATGCGGTTAAATAACCTCTTATTTTTTTATCAAAAAGTCCCCTTAATAAAGTATCATATGGTACAATAATGCTGTAATGTAAATTTATATCAAAAAAAGGAGATGGTTCAATGAGATTTAAGAAGAAAATCACTAAAGACATCGTAACACTCAAAAGAAAGGAGAGAACATGTTGAAGTCTATTAAAAAGAATACCATTATTCTCTTGACAGCCTTTTCTCTATTAGTCACTGTTCTACTTAATTACCCGTCGGCTTCGGTACAAGCTAAAGAACATGCAACTAGTCAAGTCAATCAAAAGGTTACTAGCGTACTTAACGATATAGAGGATTCGGAAATTGACAAAGCTAATTCTTTTGTAAAATCCGCTTTAAAGAAGGATTTTTCCATTGATGAAGCTAAAGCATTTGAAATTGGTTACACCCAAGAGCAGATTAATGATCTCAAAGTATTTTTTGGATTACTTTCATCAGATCAGGTAGCTTTCTTAAAGCAAGAAAATAATGTGGCTTCATTTGTCCCTGCTATTCCACTCTTTATTGGACTTACTGAATTACTTGCACTTTTAACTGCATTGGGACTTGCAGGCATAGCACAACAATTCTTAAAGGAAGTATATAAACATGGCATGGCATCTGCTTGCAGAAAGTTCGCCAAGAAAAGCAAACACCTAGAAAACTTCTGCAAAGACAACGGATACCCAACTTCTTAATAAGTAACCCATAACCCCTTTTTTAGGGGTTATATTAATTTTAGAGCTATTATAAGAAACACAAAAGCACCAACAGTGAAATAGTCACTTTGATCTAATTTAGTTCCATTTTTAATAAACACTTTTAGTGCCCAATTAACCAGTGAACCTTTAGAAGTCTTTTTTATATACTTTTTGCCAATTGAATAGTAAGCAACTTTGAATAGAAAATAAACTAAGGTACAAATTGTATACAAAAACACAAATTTCAAGAATAAGTATAACAAATTTTTATTGCACCTCCTATTGGTGATAATCTTAAATTACTGTATGGTCGTCTTCATGATTAGATTTCGTTTACTATATAGATAAACCATTCCACATATCCTTCTTTTTTAATTTCCCTTATAATAACATTATGTTCCTTCTTAAAGTGAATTTCCTTATAGATTCCCATAGGTTTGTTTTTTGTGAAAAAAAATGGTCCCAAGAAATCTGTATTTTGCTGTAAGCTGTGAACAGAATTCTAAGACCCAACTTTTTTATTTTCTTTTTGATAAATGACCGTCTGGATTTGCGGAGCTTCAGTTTGATTTTGAAGATAGGATTTTTGTACTTACGTATAGACAAGAGAACCTGTATGGGGGACGGACTTTCCTCCTGTCGCCAGGATAATACAGGAAGCGGACAGTTTTTCACCGCTTTGAAGCAATACCCCTGAGGTCTTTCCGCCTTCATACAATACTTCCTTAACGGGAGAATTAATCCGGATTTCCACTCCTGTACTTTTCGCTTTCCCTATAAGCGTATCAACCACTGTTTTTGCTTTATCCGAAACGGGAAACATTCGTCCCCGGTCCTCTTCTTTCAGGGCAATTCCCATTTGTTCAAAAAAAGTGATAATCTCCCTGCTTCCGAAAGTTTCCAAAGCACTGTGCAGAAACCGGCCGTTTCCCGGTATATTCCGGATCAGTTCATCATTTGTTTTGGCATTTGTGACGTTACAGCGTCCTCCACCCGAAATGCCGAGTTTTCTGCCTAACTTATTCCCTTTATCGATTAACCCTACCTTTGCACCGTATTCTGCCGCTGCTATGGCGGCCATTAGACCGGAAGGTCCGCCGCCGATGACTAAAACATCATATGACATCTTGTTATCTCCCTTACCCGACTTTACTAGCCTCTATTGTACCGGGTTCCCATCGATTTGAAAATTGTAGGGGGATAAGTTGGAAAGGGAGGGTGGAAGACGAACCTGCTATTTGTACTTGTAAACAAAAGGCTGCCCTGCCCACTCCTTCCTCGTATGATCCCTTACCCGGAAGATCACTTCTTTATCCGTAACAT
>Ga0224749_1032_pt1 | contig 22658 bp, 19 predicted proteins | sample LIM_F_Vancomycin_3_FD_182078 | JGI IMG/M metagenome (GOLD analysis project Ga0224749, IMG submission 182078) | Enriched cells from gastrointestinal tract of the lab mouse from Pacific Northwest National Laboratory (PNNL), Richland, Washington... | ecosystem: Host-associated > Mammals > Digestive... | reverse complement strand
CTCATCCGCTATGGCTGCTCAAATGGCGCAGTGGAAGCAACTCGCAGACCAGGCCGCCATTGTGTTCGCGACAGACGTTGACGAGATGGACCACATGGAGCCGTTGATTGGCGAGCTGGTGAAAGATGCGGAATCGCTTGATACGGTCGCTCTTTCCTACACTTACACTCAAGAAATGTCAATGCCGGTCGATTTTGGAGAGTACTCGGCCATCTCCTTCGTGAACCAGCGTTGGCTCGATCTGGTGACCAAGGGTGCGCCACAGCCGGCTGTCACATCGGTATCTTACCACAGCATTCCAGAAGGGCTTGTCCGAATGGTTCGAGAAGAGGCTGAGCTCTTGTCGAGGAAAAAGCTTTCCGAGGAGCTGCTCGCACAGTTCCAGTTCTTGCGGCCGGTCGACGGGTTCCGGATGCCAGTAGCACAAGGAGGAGGGGGGGAAAGGCTTCACTTTATGGACGATGTTCTGCTCGTCGTGGTTCCCTCGCTCTACGACACCTATAACGATTCTTCCTTGACATCCATGATCTCGGGTAGCAACGTCGTGTTCACCGGTGTGACTGCAACGCAGCAATTGCTAGAGCGACACGGCCTAGACGTACAGGCGCTGCGTGATCGTGGTCTCAAAGGTGAACTGAAAGTTGTCTACATTGCCGAAGAGGGGATTCTCCACGCGCAGTTCGCAGCATACGTTGTGTGGTTGCAGAATCTTGCGCTGGTTGCATTGGTTGTTGCTTTCACTATCGCTGCTGCCATCAGTGCGTTGATCACTGCACTGCTGCAGGCGAAGCGTGACTTCCCGCTGCGGGTGGCAGGCCGGTCATGGGTGCGGATCCTTCAGAGCCGCGTGACCAAGGAATTGCTTGCTGGGCTCGGTCTCGTGGGCGTCGTTGTCGTGTTCCAAAGTCCTGATGCCATAGGGGTCGTACTTGTGGCCGCAGCGTATGGGTTACTTGTTGTGTCGCTGAGCCATCTATTTGCTGCGCGTTGGTGTTTCGATAGTGTCAGTAGACGTCGAATTTGATCGGTGGTACAGATGTTGATTGAAGCCCAGGGCGTTTCAGTAGCAATTGGTGGCGGCCCGTGCTTGACGGTGAGACCGTTCGTTGCACGCCCGGGATCATGACAGCCCTCGTTGGTCCGAGCGGATGTGGAAAGACCACACTCTTGCACTGCCTCGGGCTGTTGCTCCCAGTGGATCAGGGACGTATATTGATTGACGGAGACGATGTCACAAGGTACGGCACTGCGGCACGGCGTCGGTTCTGGCGTGACCACGCGGCGTTCGTACTTCAGGATTACGGCATCATGGATGAGGAGTCGGTTGCCTTCAATGTCACCATGCAGGCGAGCGTCCTGGGACGACGCGTCACGGGAAACCAAGAACGGTTGGCACAGGTGCCCGAGCAGACGGGTCTCCAAGGTCGGGAAGGTGAGTTGGCCAGCCACCTGAGTGGGGGCGAGAAGCAGCGACTCGCGCTGGCTCGTGCCATCTACAAGGACGCTGCGATCCTGTTCGCCGATGAGCCCACCGCCTCGCTCGACGCAGCCAACCGGCGAAAGTCATCGATCTGTTTGCGGACTTCGCCGCACGGTCATTGTGTCGACACACGACTCCGAGATGATCAACGCGTGTGGCGCCCGGCATGAAGTCGGTTCCAACAGCTCGTCACAGCGATTATGTAAATGCTCTTTTCCATGCCACTTCCCTAGACCGAAATCAGGTTATTAGAGGGGCATTATTTGCTGCCGTACATTCTAGAGAATTTAGGGATTATTAAAGCGGTATATGGGGTACCGTCAGGAAAATGCGGATTTACACAACACTAAGCCGAATTTCAAGTCGGTTCCCCCGTTTTTAACACGCTAAGAAAGTTTAGTGGTCTTAGAGGATCTAATAAGACCACTTTCTCTGAATTAAAATGGTATTCTCCTGAATCAAGTCTTTCAATGGCTTGTCACTATCCATCTCTTGCCTCTTTAAATAGGCATAATAACCGCTTCTTGAGACGCCAGACACCATGCATAAATCACTAACATTGTACTCCCCTGCAGCTTCCTTTATCGTTCTATACTTTTGAGTCGTACCTCCCGCATCTTGATTTCCAAACACTTTTTTAGCATCTCGTTCTCCCGTTTTAACTGATTGACGTAACGATCTTGGTCGATATACTCCTGGAGCCTTCCCCGCTGATCCAGAAGCCCGAATTCACCCTTCTCTCGATATTTCCTCATCCATTTCTTCATTCGCTGCTTATCCTGAATCCCAAAATATTCATGGATCTGCTGATAAGTTCACTTTTCCTCCAAATGCAGACATGGCCTCAGCCTTTAGTTCTTCTGAATACATTTTGAACTTCTGTCCTTTGATAGCCATATAAATGCACTCCCTATAGATATTCATCGGATGTTAACACAGGGGTGTTTATCCAATGTCTACTATAAAGGGTGCACTTCATCCTGCCGATAGTCTTTTCTTTACGCTATCTAAAAAAGCCCCCTTTGTCTAAAAAAGGGAGGCTTCTGCGTCAGATTATACAGATGCTTATTTTGTTTTGGGCCGGTTGGCTATTTCTCTGTTCGCGATGAAGGCCAGGTCCTCATTTCCAAACAGGGATAAGACCCCTAACAGAGTCTCGTCAGCAATTTCTCCGGCTTCTTCTTTTGGTACGGTTAACTCTATAGCCTCCTGAAGAGCTTGATTATCACCTTGTGTGGGATAGGCTTCTTTATATAGCTGTACGGGATCGAGATCATGGTTGATGCACCATTGGGCAAATACTAGAATCATCATTTTTTCTTCTTTCTGATAGTTTTCGATGATTTGTTGTTCTATTTCTTGACGGCTCATAGTGTTCTCCTTCCGGATAAAATCAAAGTAAGTATTTGTACTTCTATTGTAATAGAAGAAAGAGGGTCTGCCTACTCTATGGCAGAAGGCGGCAAAAGCTGCTTTTTAGAAACAGGGGTTTTTTTGGTAAAAGGAAAAGAGCGGTGGTACAATGATGGAAAGAATACAATAGATGCAAACCAAGGATTAGCTGAAAGAATACAATAGATGAAAACCAAAGCGGAAGCTGAAAAGAAAATACAAAATATAAGATGTAAAATAAAACATTAGTTAGAAATTGGGAAAAATATGAAAATTAAAGGAATGCGCCCAAAATAAGCAGGAGATCAATCAGGGAAAATGACAGGGAGGGTTGACAGATGAAGCGTTACACCAATATAGATGACAAAGCAACGCCCACTTCATGGAAAGATATAAGAAGATGGCGTAAAGAACGGCGTTCCAAAATAAAAGATATGTCGTATGTGGTGGAGCAGGCTCCGGTTAAGGCAATTTCATACTTGCGACATAATCAAACAGAAACAACGCTGACCTGGATAGGCCACTCCACTTTTCTGCTGCAAATGAACGGTTTACATATTTTGACTGACCCTGTTTGGGCCAGGACAATGGGAGTTGCCTCCCGTTTAACTGAACCCGGACTCGCTATCCGTGAGCTGCCCCCCATTGATGTAGTATTGCTGTCCCATTCCCATTATGATCATTTACATATAGGGTCCTTGCGAAAACTTCCCGGAAATCCCAAATTGCTTGTTCCTGAAGGATTGGCCAAAAAATTAAAAAGGAAAGGCTTCCAAAATGTAGAAGAGTACGGGTGGTGGGAACATACGGAGATTCAGGAAGTCCAGTTTCATTTTGTTCCGGCCCAGCACTGGACAAGACGGACGCTGCTGGACACGAATACATCCCATTGGGGAGGATGGATAATCCAAAAGGGAGAGAACGGGCAGGGAGACACCATTTATTTTGCCGGTGACAGCGGATATTTCCATGCCTTTCAGCAAATTGGCAGTCAGTTTGATATCCAGTATGCGTTGATGCCCATTGGTGCATATGAACCGGAATGGATTATGTCCACTCAGCACGTTAGTCCCGAAGAAGCGATACAGGCGTTTTTGGATGTGCGGGGGCGGGTATTCATTCCCATGCATTATGGAGCCTTCCGGCTTGCGGACGATACGGTGAAAGAAGCCCTGGACCGGTTAACGGCTGAATGGGGGCGCAGGGAGATGGAGAAAAAATATGGGCTGCGTATTCTGAAACTGGGTGAAACTCTAAGGCATACGGTAGAACAGAAGAAGGGTAAGAACGGAACCCGTACAGAAGGGTAAAAAAACGGACAGATTGAATGATCTGTCCGTTCAGGCTGTCCGCTTATTTCAAGTTTTCCGGATTTAGGCATTCCAGTTCCGGAACGACAAACAATCCGTCTTTACGAATTAATACATCGTCAAACCAAATTTCCCCTCCGCCGTACTCCGGCCGTTGAATCAATACCAAATCCCAGTGAATAGAGGAGCGGTTGCCGTTGTCTGCTGCCTCAATAGAATCTCCCGGTGTAAAATGAATGGAACCGGTAATTTTTTCATCAAATAAGATGTCTTTAAGCGGGTTGATAATATAAGGATTAAGACCAATAGCAAATTCTCCGATGTACCTTGCTCCTTCATCCGTATCAAGTACCTTATTAATCATCTCGGTATTATTGGAAGTGGCTTTTACAATCTTTCCGTTTTCAAATTCCAGGCGGACGTTTTCGTACACATACCCGTCATAAGGAGAAGGTGTGTTATAGGTGATAAAACCGTTAACGGAATCTCTCACGGGAGCACTGAATACCTCACCATCGGGGATATTTACGCGTCCGGAACATTTAACGGAACCGATTCCTTTAATAGAGAAGGTCAGGTCCGTATCTATAGCGGTTATCCGTACCTTATCGGTTTTGTCCATAAGGGCTTTCAGGGCATCCTGGGCACGGTCCATTTTTGCATAATCCATGGTACATACGTCAAAATACAGATTTTCAAAAGCTTCCGTACTCATATTGGCGAGTTGAGACATGGATGGATTTGGGAATCTGAGCAGACACCATTTAGTATGCTTCACACGCTGTTCGAAATGTACCGGTGCTACATACAGCTCCCGGTAAAGCTTCATTTTATCGGGGGGAACATCAGACAGCTCGGAGATGTTATTAGCGCCTCCCAAACTGGCGTAGCCCTGCATCTGCTTCATAAAGGCCAGATCATTTTCTGCCCAGAGACGAATGTACTCTTCAGTGGAGTAAATCAGCGTTTGTCTGATAAGCCGGTTATCGGTAAGTTTGACGAAAGGTTTGCCTCCCCTTTCTGCTGCCAGGCGGATCAGTTCCAAGGCCAAAGCCCGGTCATCGGCACTATACTCTATCAGGACATTTTCCCCGGGTTGTACATCCAATGAATGGGTTACTATGTTTTCGGCAAGCTTCGTTACTCTGGGGTCTAACATGGACAGCACTCCTTTTTCATGTATGTAATTTGCTGCTTCCTGCCGGACAGCAAGGACAGGAAGCGGCAGAAAACCTCTTTTATTTGGCTGATAAATATAAGCTGCAGGATTTAGTCGTTGCGGCGGGTCATTTGCTGCCAGACCGTTCCCTCCGCCTCATGTCCGCCTTCAATACGTTCAAGAGCAATCTGAACCTGCAGGCTGACTTCAAATTCAGGGTCGCCAGCAGCTTCCTTCAAAGCCGGCACGGCACTTTCATCCCCGACTTCGTACAGGAAACGGGCAGCACGCCAGCGGACCAGTTTGTTCTTATCCTTAAGCGCTTTAATCATGGCCGGAATCGCGGCGGGATTACCGATATCCGATAGCGTATCGCCGGCGGTTCGGCGGACGGCCGCAGTACGGTCTTCAAGCGCACGGTACAGATGAGGCAGTACTTCAGGCTCTTTAATGTCACCCAGAAATACGGTCGCAAGACGCCGGATGGATGTATTCTCATCATTAAGGGCCTCTATGAGGAGAGGCAGCGTTTCGAGAGAAGGTTCAACGCTCTGCAAGGCCGCGTATCGCTTTTTCCAATCAGCATCCTTTAACTGCCCGGCAATTTCCTCGTTTGACAGCTTGGCCGCCTTAATGACTTCCTGAGACTGGGATGCCTCATAAGTGGCGCTGGAGGCTTGTTCTACAAGTTTGGCCAGCAGGTCATCATCGAATGAGGCGTCTACTTCTTGAATTACCTCGTTCAGTACTTCGTCAAGCTCTCCGTAGCGTACACCAAGGTCTTCCAGCTTCCGTTCTTTCAGAAGAAGCGGGGAGGAGGCAGTCGCCTTCATAGTGGCATCTGAGAATCGCTGCGGCATTGAAGCCCGTTTCTCTTCCGCATCATTATTTACGCGAACCTGGATTGGAATACGGCGGAATACCTGCAGCTTTACGGTTACTTCTCCATATCCGCTATCCTGAGCGGCTGCATCTTCAACTGATACCCCGGTTTCGCCGAAAACTTCCCTGGCCGCGGCCAGGATCTGCTTCCAATCCCCCTTTGGTGTCCGGTCCAGTGCGATAAAATCGGTGACCTGGAAGACGCTTTTTACATCAGGAATATCTAGAAGCCGGCGAATATAGCCCGGGGCAGAATTCCATTCTTCCCTTGTGAAGGAATACATTTTGCCCTTAGGAAGAGATGTATCCAGGTTGAGTTTCATTGAGTTTGGGCTTGGGGTGGGTTCGATTGAAACAATTTTCATCTATTTTCGCCCTCCTTTTATAAGCACGCTGCATAGCTGTCCGTCCCTGCCAATCGGGAAGTAAGGCCCAGATAGGCCGCCAACTCCGTATTGCTTGGATATAATGAAACGATACGCATATGACCTGGCTCCTTCTGCTTATTTTCTTATCTGGCTGAACTTTTAGGCTGAAAATCCCGCCACGCGCCGCACCGCAACGCGCGCCGAGCGGATTCAGCCATAAAAAAACCAGGGGGGTTCAAAGGTGATTCCCTCTGGTTCTATTATCTCACAAAATCAGTCCAATTCGAGCAAATTTCGTTCCAAGTAACGATCAAGCGCTTTTGTTAAATCAAAAATAGTATGGGCAAGGTCAATATTTTCAAAGCTGTATTCACACTGGGGCTTATAGGCCATCTCATCCTCGTAATGCGCCATGTATCGTGTGATCATTTCTTCCGAGTCACCACTTTTGGCTAAGCGTTCAATTACGTGATTTCGGTCTGCATAAATGAAAATACGTACCAGTTTGTCACCGTAAATTTCCTTCAGTGTATCCGATCCATAACGGTCCAGGATAAGATAAATGCTTCCTGCTGACTGCAGCATAAGCTCTACATCTGCACCTTGCATGCCGTATAAATGACCGTTGATTCCACGTACTTCCACAAACTTTCCGAGATGCTGATCTTCCAAGAACTTTTCCCGGGAGACGAAATGATAATCCTGCCCGTCAACTTCAGTTTTCTTCGGAGGCCTGGTGGTATAAGAGAGTACCTTCTTTATACCGAGCGTATTTCCCGCCATCTCGGCAACCGTCTTGCGTCCTGCACCATGAGGGCCGGTGAATACAAAAATCATTTCTTTTCCTTTCCATTCCATAGAAAACCCTCCTCACGTTCATGAAAATATTGGTACGGGTCCTGCTTCATATGGCTTCGTTCAAAGACTTTCCGAAAAGGAACTACGGCATCGTTATATCTTCTATTTTACATCTTTAAGACCATCTGGTAAAGAATGCCTTATTCATCTTTGAGAAAGAATAGATGCGGCAGTAACCCAATTTTGAACAAGTCGGGAACAGGTGTACGGATTTAGGTAAAATTTGTTAACATAATACAGCATTATCAGATGGGGATTTCTCCATTTTATAACAGGAAAAAAGGCTAATATTGTCTTTAATTGTCAAGTTTTCACTGGGAAAAATGGACCTGAAAATACAAGAAATCACCTATTTATGGTAACCCATATTTTTCTAATGTTTGACAAATCCTTGATTTTAGAACAATTTGTGAACTTCTATAGGGTAATTGACAAAAAAGTTTTACCTAATTATAGTTAATTAAGTGAAATGCTTGATTGACATGGGTATGTCGTTCGTGGTAAAAATATTGGTTTACGAAGTGGGGTTGATAAGCAATGAGTCGATGGAAAATGTTAAAGCGTCTGATCCCCCTATTTGCGGTGATGACGTTCCTCTTATCGGGTTGCGGTGACCCGACCATGTCCGCTTTGAAGCCGAAAGGACCCGTTGCTCAAGAACAATACTATTTGATGCTGATCAGTATTTCGATCATGGTTCTTGTTATCGTTGTGGTGTTCGCGCTTTATTTGTACGTCATTATACGATTCCGCAAACGCAAAGGACAAGAGGATATCATTCCTAAACAGGTGGAAGGTAACCACATCCTAGAAATTGTCTGGACAGTAATACCGATCGTTCTCCTTATTATTCTTGCTGTTCCTACCATCAATTACACATTCAAACATTCCGCTAACAACTTAGACAACAAAGATGCTGTTCAAGTTAAAGTGACAGCCAGCCAGTTCTGGTGGAAATTCGAATATCCTGAATTGGGGATCAAAACGGCACAGGATCTTGTCATCCCGGTCGGAAAGAAAATCGCTTTTGAAATCGTTTCAAATGACGTGGTGCATTCCTTCTGGGTACCGTCTCTCGGCGGTAAAATAGATGCCAACCCCAGCGATTTGAAAACAGTATATACGCTGCAAGCCGATGAAGCAGGCGTTTACAAAGGGAAGTGTGCGGAACTTTGCGGACCGTCCCATGCGCTGATGGACTTTAAAGTAGATGCCAGGTCGGAGGAAGACTTCAACGCTTGGGTACAGAAGATGAAAACTCCGGTGGCTACCATTGCTGCGGACGCCCAAAAAGGGGAAGAAATCTTCAAAAGCAAATGCTTGTCCTGCCACGCGGTGGAAGCGGATAAGGACGGTATGGGACCTAACCTGAAAGGGTTTGCAGACCGCCAAATGGTAGCAGGAGTGCTTGAACATAACGAAAAGAACTTAAAAGATTGGATCAAAGACCCCGCTACTGAGAAAATGGGCACCAAAATGCCGACTATTCCTCTTCAGGATCAAGAGATTGATGAGCTCGTGAAATACTTGAATACACTTAAGTAAGATATACTTTCAAGAGGAAACAGCTCGCTGCCCGTTTATGATGGCGATCGTTTCCGGTGAAATATAAGGCAAAAAATAAGTAAGTCACTTAGTGTTCTTATATTGAAAAAAGGAGGGAATCACACGGTGGCTCATGTACACGCAGAGGCGCACGCACATGCGCACAAGGTGAAGAAATATAGCGGGCTTATGGACTGGTTAACCACAGTAGACCATAAAAAGATCGGCATCATGTATTACATAGCCGGGGGGCTGTTCTTCCTGATTGGCGGAATTGAAGCTGTTCTGATGAGACTTCAGCTCATGTACCCGGATCAGAAGTTATTTGTTTTCGATACATTCAATCAGCTTACGACCATGCATGGAACGACCATGATTTTCCTTGCCGTGATGCCCGTCATCATCGGCTTTATGAATGCTGTCGTTCCCTTGCAGATCGGAGCAAGGGATGTTGCCTTCCCTTTTCTTAATTCATTAGGTTTCTGGCTATTTCTGCTTGGAGGCATTCTGTTAAATACAAGCTGGTTCCTCGGAGGTGCACCGAACGTGGGATGGACGGCATATACGCCGCTTTCCACACTGGATCTTGATTTCAAAGGCGTGGATTTCTACGCACTCGGTCTTCAGATTGCAGGGCTTGGTACATTAATCGGGGGTATCAACTTCCTCGTAACGATCATTAACATGCGTGCACCAGGTATGACGTTTATGCGCATGCCGATGTTCACCTGGACTACATTCGTAACTTCCGTACTGATCCTGTTCGCTTTCCCTGCGATTACAGTGGGACTGGTGCAACTGACATTTGACCGTATTTTCCATGGCGGTTTTTATGATCCTGCCAAGGGTGGAAACAATATCCTTTGGGAGCATCTTTTCTGGATTTTCGGCCATCCTGAAGTATATATCTTGATTTTGCCGGCCTTCGGCATTATCTCGGAAGTTGTATCCACCTTTGCCAAAAAACGTTTGTTCGGCTACAGTTCCATGGTATTTGCGAGTGTCTTAATCGGTTTCCTTGGCTTCATGGTCTGGGTTCACCATATGTTTACTGCCGGCCTTGGGCCGGTAGCGAATTCGATTTTTGCCGTAGCCACAATGACGATTGCAGTACCTACCGGAATCAAAATCTTTAACTGGCTTTTCACACTATGGGGTGGCCAGATTACGTTCTCGACAGCTGCCCTGTGGGCAACGGCATTTATCCCTACCTTCGTTATGGGGGGAACAACTGGGGTCATGCTGGCTGTTCCGGCTGCTGATTTCCAGTACCACGACACGTATTTCGTCATCGCCCACTTTCACTATGTGCTTGTCGGTGGTTTAGTGTTCGGATTGTTTGCCGGTTCTTTTTACTGGTGGCCCAAGATGTTTGGCCGCATGCTGAACGAAACACTCGGCAAAATTCATTTCTGGTTTTTCTTTATCGGATTCCATCTGACTTTCTTCCCTCAGCATTTCCTTGGTCTTATGGGAATGCAGCGCAGGATCTTTACTTATGCCGGCGGGGAAGGTCTGGATGAAGGTAACCTGATTAGTTCGGTCGGTGCAATCTTAATGAGTATAGGTGTCATCATTTTTATGATCAATATGATTGTGACGGGTATGAAGCCTAAAGGGGCTCTTAATGACCCTTGGAACGGCCGTACACTGGAATGGACGATCTCTTCACCGCCTCCGGAATACAACTTTAAGCAGACTCCGCTTGTTCGTGGTCTGGACGCATTCTGGGTTGAGAAGATGGCCGGAAACAAAGAAATGACGCCTGCGGAACCGGTTGGTTCCATTCATATGCCGTCTCCGACAATTCTTCCGCTGGTGATGACCATTGGATTGACGGTTGCCGCTTACGGCCTCATTTTTGGAACTGCACCGTATCCGATTACCATTGTCGGTGTCGCCATTACTTTTATAGCGATGTTCCTTCGTTCAGTATTTGATGACCATGGGTACCATATTGAACCTTCGGAGCTTGAAGACAAGGGGGAAAAAGCATGAGCGCGAATGCACACGGTGTAAATGAACTTCCAATGGAGCCCGAAAAGGCTACACTGGAGGGGAAAAATAAAGTACTCGGCTTTTGGCTCTTCCTTGGCGGGGAGACTGTATTGTTCGGATGTTTGTTTGCCACTTATCTGGCCCTCCGCAACTCTGTCGGGGACGGAAAGACATCAGATGAATTGTTCCAGCTTCCAATGATAGCATTAGCGACATTCCTTCTGCTTACCAGCAGTTTGACCAGTGTATTTGCCGTTATGGCCCTTCATCGCCATAGACTGCAAAGCATGCTGAGATGGCTTGCTATTACCGTAGTCCTGGGTTTGGCTTTTCTGGGGCTTGAAATTTATGAGTTCGTGGAGTATGTGCATGAAGGTCACGGATTTACAACAAGCGCTTTTTCAACCTCATTTTACTCGCTCGTCGGTTTTCATGGAGCACACGTTCTATTAGGGATTCTATGGATCAGCTTGTTAATCATTCAGGGATCAAAGAAAGGACTTACCACAGTTACTGCGCCGAAGTTTTATATAGCTGCTCTCTACTGGCATTTTATTGACGTAGTCTGGGTATTCATTTTCACAGTAGTTTATTTGATGGGGAAGGTGGCATGAGCATATGAGCGGTTCAAATGAAGTCTCTTCTCAGAGCAGACGCCATAAGCATGAAGGCCCAAGAAACCATATCATCTCCTACATCATTTCGTTGTTGCTTACTATGCTGGCTTTTGCGGCTGTCCTTTACGGCGGGTTAGATAAAACCTTTCTCTACCTGTTTCTGTTGCTTCTGGGTGTTGTTCAAGTGATTTTCCAGCTTGTTTACTGGATGCATATGAAAGAGAAAGGCCATGTTCTTCCTATTATCAGCCTTATCTTCGGTGTTGTTGTAATGCTGACTGCAGTGGCCGCTGCTGTATTATGGACTTGGATATAAGGATGAAGGATGGGGCGGCCTTTGTTTAAGGCCTCTTGCACGTATAACCTTACATGACTCTGGGGAAGAACATCAAGCCGCAAAGCAGATCCGGAAGCGGCTTAAAAGGAGTTGGATGATATATGGGTGGCAACACCGTCAGTATATTTCAGCTATGGAGTCCGGCTGTCCTGGTTACCGCCATTGTTGCTGGCTGGTTGTATGCAAAGATAACGGGATCATGGAGTGAAAAGTTTCGCGGTGCTGAACCCGTTCCGGTCAAAATGAAGCGAAATTTTTATTTGGGGCTGATCTTGTTTTTTGTTTCGGAGGGGACGCCTCTAGGTTATTTGGGGCACAATTACATGTTCAGTGCGCATATGACGCAAATGTCCCTGAACTATTTGATCATTCCTCCGCTTATTTTGACAGGTCTGCCGGCTTGGGTGATCCGGCCTATCATTGAAATGAAGGGAATCAGAGGGTGCATGAAACTGTTTACTCACCCGATTGTCGCGGTACTGCTGTTTAATCTTTTCTTCTCGTTTTATCATATCCCGTTTATCATGAATACCTTGATGGCGAGTGACCTGCTGCTGTTCTTGTATCATACATTGCTTGTGGTCACTTCCTTTACGATGTGGTTTCCGGTATTTTGCCCGGTTCCGGAATGGGACCGAATCACGTCGTTGCAGAAGATCGCATTTGTGGCGGTCAATGGGGTTCTGCTGACGCCTGCCTGTGCGCTGATTATTTTCGCCCAGACGCCTCTGTATGAGATGTACCTGAATGTAATTGTACCTTTCCCGTATCTGTCTTTACTCGATGATCAGCAACTGGGCGGTGTGATTATGAAGATTATGCAGGAGATTACGTATGGTATTGCCATTGGCATTATTTTCTTCAAATGGTTCCGTACAGAGCGTTCCAAGAATCCGGATCTGCAGATGGATGCTCCGATGGAACCTCAGGAAAACAATTCCCTTCAACCCTCGGCTTTTTTAAAATAGGATCTGTTAAACAATAATACTGAGAATTCAACAAAAAAGAAAAGGACCCGTTTGCGGTCCTTTTTTTAGGTTTCTGTTTAAACTAAAGCACACTATTTTGCTAAAAAAGAACGCTTCATTTTAACGTAATACACCAGAAGTCTCCTTCCTCTATAGGTGGGAGATGAAGGGTGTTTTCTTTTATCACCACCTGTGCTAACGCTTAGAGGTGGGTAGTCATACCTACGGTACGAAATTTACAAAAACAAAAAATCAAAAAGTGTACTTTTCTGGTCGATATCTATTTTATCTGTTCTGGGAATTCTCTCGATTTCAACCGTATTTTTTATAGCTAATTGAACAGAGATATGTTATCATCTACAATGAAAGTAAAATATAGGCAATAGAGGGGCGAGAAAAGCAAGAAGAAATTTTTGATGTTCCTCTCACTATTTGCTCTTATTATCACAATTGTTTTGCCTTCATCTAGTATGGGCAGCAACAAGTGATAGATTAACCAAGTTTGAACAGCATTATATAGCTTGGATAAATCTGATCCATTTGTAAGTGAAACAGATTGAAAAATACAGTAAGCTAACAGAAAAACAAAAACAACGATTAATTGAAATTTTATATGACCCCAATATCACCTTTTGACATTATGCAAACATTGGATGCTGGAAAATCTGTTTCCTTGTCAAATGAAGAAGTAATGATAAAAAACGAAGTAGAAGACAGCACAATAGCCATTTACGTATATGGGACAGCTATTCTTGGTTTTATCTCGGCCTCGGTAGCTATTGTTATTCAAGCAAATCCAGGTTAATGTAACAGGATGGAAAGAATCTGTATAGAAAATTATTTAAGTTGAAGTTTAAAACGATCATTTATCCAGTATGTTTCAACATGCTGGATAATTTAGTTTCATTTATTCTTTAGAATCATTGAAAATGTATTGACGTAAAAACTTAAAAAATACGGCACAAAGGAGAGAAGAAAATGACAACAGCATTATTGGTAGATGGAATCAGCAAACAATACGGAAGTACCACAGCCGTGAATCATTTGGAACTCCAGGTGAAACGGGGTGAAATCTTTGGCCTGCTCGGAGGTAACGGTGCGGGTAAAACGACGACGATGCGGATGGTGCTAGGATTAATCTATCCCGATGGAGGCCGAATTGTATGGGACGGGAAGGAACGCCATCCCCGGCTTAGCAAGCTGATGGGTTACCTACCGGAGGAACGGGGGCTTTATCCCAAAGTAAGGGTAAGTGAGCAGTTAATCTACCTGGCCCAGCTTAGAGGTCTGAAAGCGAAAGAGGCAGACCGCAACTTGAAAAAATGGCTGGAACGTTTCGGTGTACCGGAATATTACGACAAGCGTGTAGAAGAGCTGTCAAAAGGGAACCAGCAAAAAATCCAGTTTATCGCGTCTATTATTCATGATCCCCAAATCCTGCTGATGGATGAACCGTTCAGCGGATTAGATCCTGTTAATGTGGAACTGCTCAAGGATACGGTGAAAGAGCTGAGAAACGAGGGCAAGTCCATTCTGTTCTCCAGTCACCGCATGGATCACGTGGAGGAACTGTGTGAAAACATTTGTATTTTGCATAAATCTAAAACCGTCCTAAAGGGAAACCTCAAACAAATTAAGCAGACATTCCCGAAAGAGAAAGTTGTTCTGGAAACAACCGGTCAAGTAACAGGTTTGGAGCAGCTGTCAGGTGTAAAGCAAGTTGGCTGTGACAATGGGCGTTATATGATCCGCATTAAAGACGAGGGAGCAGCCCCGGGGATTCTTGAACATGCTATGAAGCAGGCGATTATCCACCGTTTTCAGGTAATGGAGCCGACGCTCAACGAAATCTTCATCCAAAAGGTAGGTGTCAGCCATGAATGAGATTATGACGATTATCAAATTCACTATTTCAAGCCGTTTCCGCATGAAGTCCTTCAAAGTCATGACATTGTTGTTTGTCATTTTAATTACCATCGGAGCTAATGTTCCTTATCTGATTAAACAATTTTCATCTGGAAGTGATAAGGCTACAGAGGTGGGGATTGTAGCGGATGAAGCGAAATTAGGAGAAAAGTTAACCCCAATCCTGACTAAATATCCCGGTGAAGTCAAGTTCGTTCCTGTGCAGGGAGGAGAAGAGAAAGCCAAGTCTCTATTGAAGGATAAAGAGCTTGAAGGGTATCTTGTTCTAAAAAACGGAAACAGTGCAGATTTTCCCGATGTAATCTATAAAGACCAGAGAACCACGCCGGATACGAGTATGAAGCTTAAGCTTCAAACCATTTTACAGACGGTCAAAAGTAACTATATTCTTAGCGAAGCGGGACTGACAGAGAGCCAGCTGAACGCTATTCAATCTCCGGTTCATATCGAGACAGAGCAGGTCAATGCATCCGATCAAGCAGCAGGGAAGACTCAGGGCGAGCAGGTCATTGCCTATATTTTTGTATATGCCATTAACTTCCTGCTTTATATGAGTATACTTGGATACGGACAAATGGTCGCTACTGAGATTACAGCCGAGAAAAGTTCCCGTGTCATGGAAATTCTCATTACCAGTGTGTCCCCGCTTAAACAAATGTTCGGTAAGATCTTTGGAATATGTATACTGGGACTGGTTCAGATCTTATTATGCGTGATAACGGTATTTGCTAACCTGATGCTGCCTTGGAACAGGGAGTTGCTATCCGGTTTGAACCTTAGTTTCAGTGATCTGCCAATCGATCTGATTATCTATTTCGTTATTTTCTATCTGGCTGGCTTTTTTATCTATGCAACCATGTATGCGGCTGTCGGCTCCATGGTTAGCCGTACGGAGGAATTGGGCCAGGCGGTTATGCCTGTGATGTTCCTGGTGATTATCTCGTTCTTCATAGCTTCATTTGGTATGCAGAATCCGAATTCAACTTTGGTAACGGTAATGTCCTTTATTCCTTTCTTCTCACCGCTGATCATGTTCCTGAGAATTGGGCTCAGTGATCCCGCCTTGTGGGAAATCCTCATATCAATTGGCATCATGTTCGCGTCCATCGGGATTCTTGCCTGGTTATCCGCAAAAATTTATCGTGCCGGAGTCCTGATGTATGGCAAGCGCCCGTCCTTTAAAGAATTGCGCAAAGCGATGAAGTCGTTTAATGCATGAGTAATGTTTACAAATAAGACTTTTCATGTAAATGCCGTTTAGCCCCAATACATCAAATAGTTTTGATGTTATTGGGGTTTTTAATATCGTTCATGAAACAAAAGACATTCCATAAAACTTATCCATGAAAAATTTTTGGAACGGTCACATTTGTTTAAGAAAATAAATGTTAAAATCATGGAATAAAGCACCTTATTTAGCAAAAAATGATGCACGATCAATCCTAATTCAACAATTTAATGTTTAAACGGATGAGTTTCATAACTTTATGATATAGATTCAAATTAGCACATTACGTGGAAAATACCGGTGTCACTATTGGGGGAACAGACGTATGAAAACAATTTTGGAAAAAGAAAAAGAGTTTTTACATCCGCAAGAGGATAATTTAGAGACGTTACAGAATAATATAGCTTTTCTCCAAAAACAAATTAAAGGCCGTAATTATCTTAATCCCAAATTTGCTTCAGAGCCATTTCTTTACAAAGAGGATTTGGCAAAGAGCCATGTACCCGAAAAGGGGAAAAGTACGGAAGAAGTCTTTAAGACACTTTCTGAAATGTTCGAAGGAAGCATTCGCCCGCAGTCTCCGTATGCCCTTTTTAATATGGTACCGTCCCCGTTGTTAGATACAGTGGCTGCAGCGGCAATGACGCAACTATATAATATAAATAGTCTAATGGATGCTTTTGGCGGAAAAGCTATATTGTTTGAACAGCGCATAGCAAGGGCTGTTGGCCGTCTAGTAGGCTGGGAGCAATCATACGGGGTTTCTTGTAATGGCGGAAAGCTGACCCTTTTTTATGCTATAAAATCAGCAATTGCTAAGATTGCCCCTGACTCCGGACGCGAGGGGGTTCCCAAAGATCTCGTTGTTATAACCAATGAGGGGGCGCATTATTGTGTTGAACACGTTTGTTCCATACTTGGGTTAGGGGCGAATCAATGTATCCGGATTGGAAGCAAAGAAGATTGGAGTATGGATGTAACTGAGTTAAAGCAGATTATGCTGAAGCAATTAGCCCAAGGTAAACGCATTGCAGCCATCGTCTGCTGCGGCGGAACGACCATTAACTTTGCTTGTGATGATGCCAATGAAGTTTATGAATGTGTAGAACAGATCTTTGAAGAAACGGATCAATCGTACTTTCCATATTTTCATCTGGATAGTGTTATCGGCTGGTTATGGTTTCATTTTATGGGATTAAGTGAAATAGAGTGGGAACAACGGATTGTAAACCCTGAAATTCGTTTTAAAATCAAACGCGCGGCAGAAAAAATGAAAGGGGTTTCCCGCTTTGATTCATTTGGTGTAGATATGCATAAAAATGGCTTATGCCCCTATGCAACAAGCTTCTTTATTTCAAAAACAGAAGAATGTTTTAACCGCCTGAATGAAGGTACATATACTTATGGAGAAAAGGACTTTGAGTTTGGGAATTTTCGCGCATACCGATATACGATTGAAAACTCCCGGCCGGCCACAGGCATTGCTGCTGCATGGGTAGCAATGAACCGATTGGGGAAAAGAGGATTTCAAGAGTATTTAATCCGGCTGCATACATTAAGCTTACTGTTTAAAAAAGAACTTCAAACTATAAGCGGAGTGTCTGTTATCAATACCGTTTCACTTGGATGGGAAATAGTGTTCACCATTTCATTCAACCGGATTCAATTAGACACTTTTTATGACGAGTCTGACGAGATTGCCAAAGCGTTCATTCAATATTGCTGGAATGAAACTAACAAAGGACGGGAGATCCCATTAATTAGCATTGTACCGGAGTATAAAGTATGCCCGGGGGATAAATTGAAAACGGCTTTCTTGCTGTATCCGATGTCCCTATTTTCAGAGGAAAAAGTAGAGGAAATTGTACGGGCATTAGCATCCTGTATCTATGAATTTGAAATGAAAGTGGTAAAGAGGGTAACTCCAATCAGTGATGCACCTTTGGAAAAACCAATCCGCTGAGAGATTTATCATATATGTCCAAATCTTTTAAGAGATGCTTCTAGCGGTAGCTGCTATTATTAAAGCTCTTCTATCTGAACAAATCTGTTCAAAACAAAAAAAGACCTGCTTAATACAAGCCCTTTTAAACAGATATTTTTTCATATGCTTACTTCAGTTTTTACAAGTTTCATCAACTTTTCCCATAACTGATTATTTGAGGGATGACCCCTATACTTCGTTTTCTTATTTTTCGTTCAGGGTAATCTCAGGTTTACCAGTCTTGATAGCATCTGAATGATCCGGTTTCCCGCTTTTTCCCGGCAAAGCCATACGTTCCTTACCCATCATAAACGTAAACAGCAGGGCCAGTACGGCAGGAATAAGTGCCCATATGAAAGTCTGGACAATGGAAGAGGAGAGGGCAGACGTTATTTTGTCCAGGACCGGTCCGGGAATGCTGGCCCGTGCCTGTTCGGATAAGATTGCGCGCGGGTCGTCAGACGTCATGCCCTGCGGCGCACCTCCCATACTGGCAAAGGCATCGTTGATTTTACTTGTCATGCCGTTTCGTTGAATAATACCATAGACCGTTATCCCGATCGTCATGCCTAGAGACCGCAGGAAGGCCATGGTAGAGCTCGCAGATCCCCGCTGGGTTGCATCGAAACTATGAATAGCGGACATTCCGAGTACGGAGAAGGATGCCCCGATTCCTAGGCCGGTAACAATCATGTACAGAGTAACGGTAGTACGGGTTGATTCCGGTGTTAAGGTGGTCAAAAAGAATATTCCGCCGATGAAGATCACACCGAAAATCAGCATAATGTTGCGGTAGCTCATTTTACTCGAAAGAAATCCGCCCATTTGTGCGGCTACCGTCGTACCAAGCATCATTGGAAGCAGAAGCAGTCCTGAATTTGTAGCGGAACCGCCCATCACGCCCTGTATGAAGATGGGGATGTAAATGGTCGCGACAATAAAGGCTCCACCGGTAAGGAAACCGACGATATTGCTGGCGGCAAACAACCGTTTCCGGAACATTTGGAACGAAATGATCGGGTCGGCAGCTTTCGTCTCTGCGAATAAAAACCCGGCAAATAAAACGGCAAATCCGCTGAACAGACTAATAATAGCGGCAGAATCCCACGCATACTTATTGCCGCCGAGTTCAAGTGCGAACATCAGGCAGATGATAGCTCCGACCAGGGTGAAAGCACCCCACCAGTCGATTTTTTGTTTCGCATGTACAAGGGACTCCCGGTATGAAAATACGATAAGAAGCAACGCTGCGATACCAAGAGGCATGTTAATGTAAAAAATCCAGTGCCAGCTAATGTAATCCGTGATATAAGCTCCGAGGAGCGGGCCAAAAATACTGGAGAGTCCGAAGACGGCACCAAACAGTCCTCCCATTTTGCCGCGTTTCTCTGGAGGAAATACATCGAACATGATGGTAAAAGCGATGGGCATAAGTGCACCGCCGCCAATCCCCTGGACCGCACGGTATATACTGAGCTGGACAATGCTTTGTGCAGTACCACACAAGATTGAGCCGATTAAAAACAAGATTAGACCAAAGAGGAAAAACCGCTTGCGCCCATACATGTCGGACAATTTCCCGAAAATAGGCATAGCCGCCATTTCCGCAACCATATAAGCGGAGGTAACCCAGACGAACTTGTCGAGTCCTCCGAGGTCGGCAACTATCGTGCCCATGGCTGTAGCGACAATTGTATTGTCCATGGACGACATTAAAATCGTAAGCAGAAGGCCGATAACGACTAGTCCTAAATTGCTTTCTTTTGCAACCATTGATGAAAAACCCCTTTACTTATTGATGTGACCGCTGTGTGGCCCCCCGAGATGGGTCGGAATGAACTTTATTCTAAGCTATCCCCTAAGAGTTTGGCAACATCAAGAACAGGGGGAATGAAAAGTCGGCTGGATAACAAACTAAGCAGTGTACATAGATAATCAGTTCCGTATAGGGCCAGTGAGTGTGCATAAAAGTTGGCTTATGGAACAGCCTAATGTTATAAATCTGATTGGGCCGGTGAACTGATATGCGAAAAATGAGTAGGATCATACTGATATTTTTGATTCTTCTGCTGGTTTTCGGGTGTCAAAAGCAGGAATCAAAACAACTGAAAGATCAAGGTTTGATGCAAACAAAAGCCGTCAAGGGCGACAAGTCAAAAAAAATCATCTACTTGATGATTGACTCTTTAATGTCCCAATCGATCGATGAAGGCATTAAACAAAAGGTATTGCCAACATTCCAATTTTTGATTGAACATGGTCAATACTATAAAGATATGGTCAGCTCATTTCCAACCATGTCGGTCACGATTGATAGTTCTCTGATTACAGGAGACTATCCCAGCGCTCACCAAGTACCGGGTCTGATCTGGTATTCGGCGGCAGAAAAGAAAGTCATTAATTACGGAACAGGGCCTATGGAAGTCCTCAAACATGGGGTTGATCCTGTTCTGGTTGATACACTAATCAATTTAAACGGGAAACATCTGAATCCCAAGCTGCCTACTATCTTCGAAGATTTAGCCCGGCGCGGACTGAAAACAGGGATTATAAATGGTCTGATTTATCGGGGAACGGCGGATCATACGTTATCGATTCCCCCCTGGGTTCAAGACCCTACGTCATTACCCAAAGAAGTTCAGGTTAAAGGGCCGGATTTTCTCGCTTTAGGGTCGTTATCCAACCCGCTTAAAGGCATTAAGAAACTGCCTGAGGGGATAACCCGGCGAATGGGGTTAAACAATCAGTATTCTGTTGAGATGCTTCAATATTTGATAAGAGAAAACCGGCTGCCTGATTTTCTATATGTTTATCTGCCTGACATAGACCAGCGGCTTCATAAAAAGGGTCCTTCAGACTTAAAAGTAGTGAAAGAAGTTGACAGTCAGCTTCGCTCAGTATTACAGGCGTTCGGTTCACCGGAGGAAGCACTTAATAAGGCGGTTTTTATTCTTTCAGGTGATAGCGGGATGACTCAAATCCTTCCTGCCAATGAAAACCCTGTTGTTGATTTACCCTCCCTGCTGAAGGACTATCGTGTACTGGGTCCGGGGGAGCCCATAAAGGATGAAACAGAAATCATTCTCGCGGTAAATGAAACAATGGCTTATGTATACAAGCACAAAACCGATAAATCGCTAAGAAATATAACCGACTTATTGGCAGCCGATCCCAGGGTTGATTTTATTTCATGGAAAGAAAAAGATTGGATTTATGCTGTTCAAGGGCAAACAGCAAAAGAGCTCAGGTTTAAAACAAATGGAGATTTAACCGATCCTTATAAGCAGAAGTGGGCAGTAGAGGGGAACTTAGGGGTATTGGATTTAAACACTGATCCATCTAAGGGATCATTGGGTTACGGACAATACCCGGATGCATTACAGCGTTTATCGGGTGCTTTAAATTCTCACCAGGGAGAATTTTTGGTTGTAACCGCAAAGCCGGGGTATGAACTGGCAGACAGAAGTTCGCCGAAACACAAAGGCGGTGGAGGCCACGGTTCTATCCGTCAACAAGAGTCGCTGATCCCCTTAATCATATGCGGGACAGATCAAAAGCCGCAGTATTTACGAATTATTGATTTAAAACCTTTTATATTGAAGCTTTTGAAATAGGTAAAAGAAAATCGAAGTTAACGGCCGGTGGATTGGAAACATAAAAAACAATAGTGAAAATATAAAAAAAAGGAGACACCTGTGTCTCCTTTTGTATACATATGGATTGAAAGCATCGAGATCTTATGATAAAATATCGATTGGTCTCTCATTTTTTTTGATAATTTAATTTAAAACATTCCAATATTATGTTATCAGAAAAAAAAGGTCCGTGTCAATAGTTTATGAAAAAGGGAGTGGTTTCATGAATGAACAGGATCGGTTTGAAGAGGAACAGCGATTAGTACGCGTCTTGTCGGAAATCGACCGGCGCTTTGGTGATATTGAGAAATATGCCAGTGCAAAGAAAGCGGATATCGTGGAAAACCGAAAAAATTTCTGGGAAGATGTAAGGATTAATTTTGATGACGCCGGTGAAGCCGCCGAAACCTACCGCAGTATAAAGCAGCAGGCCGATGTTCTGCTGGAAAAAGAACGGAGCTACAAGCAGGGACAGAAACAGTGGAACATGTTGAAGGGGATGAGGCAGTCTCCTTATTTTGGCCGTGTTGATTTTAAGGAAGACGGTGGACCGCGGGAAGAAATTTATCTGGGTATTGCTTCCTTGCTTGATAAGGATGAAATTGATTTCCTGGTCTACGATTGGCGTGCCCCTGTCTCCAGTCTTTATTATGATTATTCGCCCGGTCCTGCCAGTTATAAGACTCCTAGCGGGGAAATATACGGGGAAATGGAATTAAAAAGGCAGTATATGATCCGGGATGGTCATATTGAGAGCATGTTTGATACGGGAGTGACCATCGGAGATGAGCTTCTGCAAGAAGTACTTGGAAAACAGGCGGACGCTCAAATGAAGAGTATTGTAGCTACCATCCAGAAAGAACAAAACCGGATTATACGGGATGAGCGCAGCCGATTGCTCATTGTTCAGGGGGCAGCAGGCAGCGGTAAAACTTCAGCAGCCCTTCAACGCGCCGCTTATCTGCTTTACC
>Ga0224749_1031_pt1 | contig 23446 bp, 17 predicted proteins | sample LIM_F_Vancomycin_3_FD_182078 | JGI IMG/M metagenome (GOLD analysis project Ga0224749, IMG submission 182078) | Enriched cells from gastrointestinal tract of the lab mouse from Pacific Northwest National Laboratory (PNNL), Richland, Washington... | ecosystem: Host-associated > Mammals > Digestive... | reverse complement strand
AGGTAATGGTTGGCCAACATAAAAATTAACGCCGTAATAGACATGAATACGATCACCACATGGTAGCTGGCAATGGCCGATAAGCGTAAACCAGTATAGTTTTTGCTTCCAAAATTATTTCCGGTTTTAATAGTAGCCGCATTGGCAATACCTGTAGCTAGCATATAAGTAAACGCCGCCAAAGAAAGTGCTGTAAAATGGGCCGCCTGTTCAATCTTACCAATGGTTCCAATCAATATGCCTGCCCCACTAAAGGCGCTGATTTCAAAAGCATATTGCATAGCGACCGGAGCACCCAATTTTATAATTTTGGTAATTCTTGAGGCATCAAAAGAAAATAACCTAAAATCAGAAAGGTACAACTTGAAATTTTTAGCATTAAAAACATAGCCCCCCATAGCAACGGCCATTAAAACACGGTCTATCAGTGTACTCAATCCTACACCCTTAACCCCCATAGGAACAATGCCAAACATGCCTCTAACAAAGATAATTCCCAAAACCACATTTAACAGATTTCCCCAAATAGAAATTAACATGGCCTGTTTGGTAAATCCTAACCCTTCTGTAAATTGCTTAAAAGCCTGGAAAATCATTAATGGAAATATCGAAATACCCATGTACATTAAATAGGGCTTGGCATGTAAAACCACATCTGGCGATTGCCCAATCTGGTCAATTACTTTAAAATAAACCAGCAATACCAGCGCAAACAAGATAAGGCTGGCCACAAAATTAATAAGCAAACTATTGGAAAGGAGCCTGCCACATTCGTTCTTGTGGCCACTACCGTTGGCTTGTGCTATTAAAGGTGTTAGGCCGTAAGAAATGCCCAGGCCCAACACTAAAATGAGCATGAACAAACTATTTACCAGAGAAACCGAGGCCAGCTGTACCGTACCTGCAAAGTGGCCAACAATCATTCCATCGGCCATGTGTACCAAGGTATGCCCCAATTGTGATAATACAATGGGTAGGGCTAAAATAAGGTTGTCTTTATAGTAAGATTTATACTTTGCGAAGGAATACGTAAACATTCCACAAAAATCGGAATTTTATGTGGGAACTTATAAACTAATGCTTTTTACTTTCCACCTAAATCGGCCATGACGTAATATTCTTCCTTTTCCGTAATGTGCGGTAAAATAATACCCGATAAAATAAGGTTGACGATGATTTTTTGTGCTTTTTTGTAGGCGCTCCTGGTCAATTTGCTAAACTCTTTCAGGGTAATTCTTCCGTTTGCACCTAAATATTCCAACAAGGCTTTCTCTTGGTCGGAATAAGCAATGAAAGTCCCTTCATTTTCGCCATCTTTTTTTAGGACTTCTATCAGTATTTTGCTGGCCAGCACGCTCTTGTCCTGCACCCTGAAATATACCCACCATTTTCCTTGTTCATCTAAAGCGTAATGCGGTTTGGTATCGCTTTTAGGGATTTCGGCCACCAAAACCAATTTATCATCTACCAAATATTCTTCAAAAGATGGCTCAATGGCAGGTTTACAAAACTGATGTGCGGCCTTGGTGATCATGTATTTTTCCTCTTCCTCAGCTTTTACGCCCTTTATCGTGCCATCATCGGCCACCCCGATCAGTAACTTGCCTCCTTTATTATTGGCAAATGCCACGAGTGTTTTGGCAATTTTTTCGCAATTGCTGATCGTTTTCTTGAAATCCAAGCTTACATTTTCACCTGCTAAAATCAATCTTTTAATATTCATCAGCTCAGCATTTAAAGTTATATGGCTACACGTTGTTTTTCATTCGGGAATTTGGTACGCAGATAAACTTCGTTCATCACCGTAGCGCACAGCTCGCCCTGTTTATTGAATAATTCCATAGGGTAGGCCTTCACAAATTTCCCATATTCGTTTAAAGAGGCCTCAGCCTCCTTGATCATCTCGTCGGTAATGGTTAGGGTAAAATACAGATCGGTCAGACCAGGTTTTAAATATTGGATAGAAGCACTTTTAAGCCACACCCTGCATTTATGTCCTTTACGCTGCATCAACTGATCAAACAAAATAGCGTAAAAAGGATCCGTAGCGGCATAAATGGTACCACCAAAAATAGAACCATTATAATTTCTGTTCAAGAAACTGTTTGTAATCTTTACGTCGACCCCTCTAAATCCTGGGTGGAACTTTCTCACCCATATTCGCTGAAATAACAAAGGAGGATATAAACTCAATGCCCATTTTAGGGTTTTCTCTGAAACAATCATGACAGCTAAATATCATCATTTGTACCGAACATTAAAAACTTTGTGCAAAATTTAACCGAAAATTAAACCTCAACACCTTATGGTTTTTATTCCTCATGAGCAAGTATAAAGTGTCCTATTTTTTTACCTAATACCAGCTTCATTTGCTGCATTTTCATATTGGTCAAAACTTTTCCACAAAGGGCTGTAAAGTGTAGCTTATTTTGTTAAATTCGCAAGATTATATCAATAGCTAATTAAATTTCGTTTTTAACGAGTAAATTGTTTTATGGCAGAAGATTTAGAAAATCAAGAGAACGACAAGATTATTCCAATTAATATAGATGAGCAGATGCGATCTGCTTATATCGATTATTCCATGTCGGTTATTGTGAGTAGGGCATTACCTGATGTACGCGATGGCTTAAAGCCAGTGCATCGTCGGGTTTTATATGGTATGTTGGATTTAGGTCTTGGCAACGGAAAACCATATAAGAAATCTGCCCGTATTGTAGGGGAAGTGCTAGGTAAGTACCACCCACATGGAGACTCATCGGTATACATGACCATGGTGCGTATGGCCCAACCTTGGAGCTTACGTTATTTATTGGTAGAAGGACAAGGTAACTACGGTTCGATCGATGGTGATTCGCCTGCAGCAATGCGTTATACAGAGGCCCGTTTCCAAAAAATTGCAGAGGATATGTTGGCCGACATCAATAAAGATACGGTTGATTTCCAACTGAACTTTGATGATTCGCTACAGGAGCCTTCTGTGCTTCCTGCAAAAATACCTAACCTATTGGTGAATGGATCATCGGGTATTGCGGTGGGTATGGCTACCAACATGGCACCCCACAATATTACCGAAGCCATTAATGCCACTATAGCTTATATTGACAATAAGGAAATTACCATAGCCGAATTGATGAAATTCGTAAAGGCACCAGATTTCCCAACCGGTGCAATTATTTATGGTTATACCGGCGTACAAGAAGCTTTTGAAACCGGTAGGGGACGTATTGTGATGCGTGCCAAAGCCGAAATAGAAAGCAATAGGGACCGCGAAAGTATCATTGTCACCGAAATCCCTTATCAAGTGAACAAAGCTCAAATGATCGAAAGAACAGCAGAGCTGATTGGCGAGAAGAAACTAGAGGGCATATCTAACATTAAGGACGAATCCAATAAAGATGGCATCCGTATTGTTTACGAAATCAAACGCGATGCGAATGCCAGTATTGTACTGAACAATCTATTTAAGCAAACTGCCCTTCAAACCTCTTTTAGTGTTAATAATATTGCCCTGGTTAATGGCCGCCCGCAATTGCTCAACCTAAAAGACCTCATCCATCACTTTGTTGACCATAGGCATGATGTCGTAATTCGCAGGACCAAGTTCGAGCTGGCAGAGGCAGAAAAACGTGCCCATATTTTAGAGGGTCTACTCATTGCCCTTGATCATATAGAAGAGGTCATCAAGCTCATCCGTTCTTCGAATACACCAGAAGAAGCCAGAACTGGTTTAATGGAAACTTTCGGCCTTAGCGATATTCAAGCTCGTGCCATCTTAGATATGACCTTACGTAGGTTAACTGGACTGGAGCGCGACAAGATCAAGGATGAATATGCAGAATTGATGAAGACCATCGAGTATTTGAAATCAGTATTGGCCGATGAAAGCCTACGTATGCAGATCATTAAAGATGAACTGGCAGAAATGCTGGAGAAATATGGTGACGAGCGTAGAACGAGCATTGTGTACTCTGCCGAAGATATGAGTATGGAAGACTTCATTGAAGATGAAGAAGTAGTAATTACCATCTCTCATGAAGGCTATATTAAACGTACACCTGCTTCAGAATACCGTACGCAGGGGCGTGGAGGAAAAGGTTCTAAGGGAAGCGATTCGAGAAACGAAGACTTCATAGAGCACCTGTTGATTGCCACCAACCACAACTATATGCTATTCTTTACCGAAGCTGGCAGGTGTTTCTGGCTAAGGGTTTATGAAATTCCAGAAGGCAGTCGCCAAAGTAAAGGAAGAGCATTGCAGAACATCATCAATATTCCTAAAGAAGAAAAAGTAAAGGCTTATATCAAGGTCAAAAACCTAAAAGACCAAGAATACCTGGAAAATAACTTCATCATTATGTGTACCAAAAAAGGTACCATTAAGAAAACTTCTTTAGAAGCCTATTCACGCCCACGTGTAAATGGTATCAATGCCATTAACATTAACGAAGGCGATCAATTACTGGAAGCCAGTTTAACTACCGGCAGCAGTGAAATTGTCATGGCCCTACGTTCGGGCAGGGCAATCCGTTTTAACGAAAGCACCGTGAGACCAATGGGCAGAACGGCTACAGGCGTACGTGGAGTGACCTTGGGACATGATAAAGATGAAGTAGTAGGCATGATCGCCGTAGAAAGTAGCGAAGCCACCATATTGGTCGTTTCTGAAAAAGGCTATGGTAAACGCACCGACATTGAAGACTACCGTGTAACCAATCGTGGTGGCAAGGGTGTGAAAACCATTAACATTACCGATAAAACGGGTGATCTTGTAGCCATTAAAAATGTAACCGATGCTGACGATTTAATGATCATCAACAAATCTGGTATTGTCATTAGAATTGCCGTAAGTGAGCTTAGGGTAATGGGAAGGGCCACACAAGGAGTAAGGTTGATTACGCTAAAAGGAAACGATGAAATCGCTTCTGTGGCCAGAATAGACCATGAAGATGAGGAGGATATCGAAGAACTGGGCGGAGAAGAAACAAGTAATGATAACCATACCACTAACGAAGAAAATACACCTGAAAACTAAATATTAGATTAAAAATTCGAATAGAAATGAAAAAGTTAATTTTAAGTATATTTTTATTAGGAGCTTCTACATACGTAAACGCACAAAAGACGGAAGTTGCAGAAGCCAAGAAAACTTGGGGAATTTTCCAGGCCATGAATCAAGGTCAGAATTTAACCAAAAATTTGGACCTGTTAAACAAAGGCTTGAAAAACACGGACAATGCCATTGTAAATGAAAAGACCAAAGAAAGCCTAGAAGCCTGGACCTTAAGGGCTTCCTTTTCTTCGGCCATTGCCTTGTTGGATACCATTAACAATGAAAATTCAATTGCTAAACAAAAAATAGCAGAAGAAGCGCTGGCCAAAGCCAAAACCCTTGATAAAAAGGGAGAGGAGAAAGATAACTTGGCCAATGCAGAGATCAACATTAACAATGCCATCCAATCAAGAGGAATTAGGGCTTATAATAAAAAGGACTTTGCTACTGCGTTTAAAATTTTCACTGAAATTACAGAGAAAAATCCAACAGATACCTCTATGTACCTAAATGCAGGAGTTGCCGCAAAACAGGCTGGCAATTATAAAGGTGCTGTTAAAAATTTCAAAAAAGTAGTAAGCTTTAATGTTCCTGAAGCTAAAAATCTTTTATTGGAGGCCATCAACATCGAATTGGTTAACTTAAAAGATACCACAACAGCCCTGGCTTCCATTGATGAAGCCTTGGTAAAATATCCAGATGATCCAGATTTTGTAGGTACTCAGACTGATATTTATATTATTAGGGGCGAAATTGAAAAATCGCAGGCCTCATTAGGTAAATTAATTGCCAAAGACCCTAAGAAAGCCATCTATCAGTTCTTAATGGGCGAAACCTATTACAAACAAGCCCTTAATGTGCAAAATGAGCGTGTAAAATTGGATGCCAAGAAAGTAAAAGAGTATAATGCGCTAACAGCCAAGATGACAGCATTAATTGATCAGTCTTTACCTTACTATAAAAAAGCGCAAGAGCTTGATCCAAAAGCCACCCATACCTTAGAAGCCTTGAAACAAGTTTACGGCTTTAAAAACGACACCAAGAATTACGAAGAAACTAAAAAGCTGCTAGATGCACTTCAAAAGAAATAATTCTAAATAATTTGAGTTATAAAAGGGAGATAATTAAGTTTTATCTCCCTTTTTTGTTTTCTTTGTATAAAAGTATAAGGATGATGCCCAAGATATTTCCACTGACCTTTATTTTTTCGCTTTTTACCATTTGCGTATGTGCACAGGGTTCCCAAATTAAAATTGCCAACAACAGCTTGGCCAAGCTACATATTAGTATTGCAGAAAAAGCCGATTTCAAAAAGCAACTGACCATTATAGGAGAGGGGATCAAAGCTATTGAAGCAGCCGAAAAAGATAAAAAAACAAAAAACTGGCCCGAAACATGGGCTATTAAATCATATTTATCCTCTTATGTAGCTCTTATCGACGAAAATGAGGCCAATTCGGATAAATATTTCCAGTTTGCCACAGACGCCTTGGAAAATGCCATAAAACTGGATAAGTTCCAATCAAATACCGAGCTGACCAAGGCAGCCGCCTACAACATCAATGTCAAAAAACAGCGGGAAGGCTCAAAAGCATTTGCCCAAAATGATTTTGGCACCGCCTTTAAGTTACTCAAGGATGTAAGCGATTTTATGCCAAAAGATACTTTATTGGCCAGCAATGTAGCCATATGCGCCCAAAACCTCCAACTGTATAACGATGCGTTGGCTTATTTTTTAAGGGCCAAAGAAAATGGCATTAAAAATCCTACGGTCTATCAGAACATCGCCAGCATTTATGCCTCTAAATTTGAGAATGAACTGGCCATTAAAACCATTGAAGATGGCTTAAAAATCAACCCATATCATGTTTTTTTGACCAATGACTACATTAACCTCTTATTGGATAACGAACAGTACGACAGGGCGCTAAAAGCCATAGAAGCCTCGCTAACTACAGAAAAACAAAGCAAACTATTGTATTACCTTTATGGTTACCTACAACAAAACCAACTCAAAAATACGGGCACGTCAGAATTGGCTTATAAAAAAGCCCTGGAAATTGACCATAATTATTTTGATGCACTATATCAATTGGCCTTGGTTTATATACAGAATGCCAATGATGCCTTAAAAGCAAAAAATACGCGCCAGTTTAATTCCATGATCAACCGTGCAGAATTCTCACTGCTTAAGGCCCATGAAATCAATATCAATCATAAGAATACCATTAAACTGCTGATTGATATCTATACCCGCAAAAACAGATTGGATAAGGTTCAGGAGTTGAAACGCAAATTAAATGAGTTTTAAAGAAGCCTTATTTAACTTAACTAAATCGTATTCGTAAATTCAAGAATATTTTAGAGGTATAAAGCTTGACATAGGGGATTACGGTTTTTTATAACTTAACATAATGTTAATTATATTACAAAAATATAACTAACAATCATATACAACATTGGGCTACTTCGTTAATTTAAAACTGGCACCCATAATGCTATGCTGGGCCAAAAAATATCATCAAAAAATCGCAAAAAGAAAACTTTTAAATTAACTTTAACAAGCAAGGTAAACAATTTGACCATTCGACCGACATATCTAATTTTTCAGCACAAGCAGAAATTGAAATATATTTTCACTACCTGCTTAGTTCTTTTTATGATTTCAAATGTTGTTTTAGATTATTTTTACACCCTATTTCAAAAAAGTTCGTTTTACATTTCAGAGTCTGTGCTGTTTAGTTCCTATTGGCTGCTGTTTATCCCCATCGTGTCTTTATTATTAAAATCGATAGGAAAAACGGAAAAATCGACGCTCAACTTAAGCCTTACAAGTGCTGCAGTTATGCTTCATTTGATTATCTATCCTGCATTGATTTGGATCTTGTCCAAAACATTTTATGATCATACCTTTCCTTATTGGCAAACTTTCAATTTCGGAATATCGGCCTATTTCATAAAAACGGTAATCATTTATGGATGTTGCTTGGCCACATATACTATTTTGGACAACAAAAATAGTCAACAACCAAATAATCATCAAAATAACGAAGGCACCAGTAAACAAAACTTCATTAAGACCATTGTCGTTTCAGACAACAACAGCAAAAAATTAGTATTAGCATTAAATGAAGTATTCTATTTTTCGGCTAACCCGCCCTACGTCAATATTCATCATCTTCACAAAAAATACCTGTATACCGAAACTTTAAAATCCTTAGAAGATCAATTAAATGACAAAGAGTTTGTGCGCATTCACAAATCACACATCGTCAATCTCAATAAGATTGTTTCCATACAGTCTCGACAAAATGGAGATTATGACGTTACACTTTCAGATGACACCATTTTGAGGGTCAGCAGAAATTATGCGACACGTTTTAAATCAAGGTTTGCCAAACAACATCAGCTTAGCACAAAATAAACTCAGCTCACTATATTTCATTTGAAAATCAGTCAGGTATAAGCACAATTTTGTAAAAAAAGCTTAAACATGAAACAACTGATTATTTGTAAATTTATTTTTCTATGTTCCTTATTTTTAAGTTGTAACGGACAAGTAACGAATACAACGCACAAGAATAATAAAATTGTTGGTGGCGGCTGTGATGGCTGCGAACTGATGTATATTGGAATGCCGAAAGAAATACGTGCCCTTGATATAAGCCCTGGCTGGAATGAAAAAGGACAAAAACTGATCGTTACCGGAACTGTTTTTCAATTAGATGGGAAAACACCTGCCCCAGATGTGGTTATTTACTATTGGCAAACTGATAATGAAGGTTACTATTCACCAAAACCAACAATGGATGAAAGGACAAAACGGCATGGGCATATCCGAGGTTGGGTGAAAACAGATGTCAATGGAAAATACACCATTAAAACCATCCGTCCGGCACCTTATCCAAATGATGTTTCCCCTGCACATATTCATTTATCCATTAAGGAACCCGCTATTGCTAACGAATACTATACAGATGAAATCAATTTTGATGATGATAAATTGCTTATTCCACATCTCAAAAAATACCGGCAGGAAAATCGTGGCGGAAGCGGAATTGTGAGGGTACTACTCCAAGATAGTCTACAAATTGCCGAACACGACATCGTTCTTGGCCTAAACATCCCTAATTATCCTAAGGCAACAATAACCGATATGCAATCAGGCTTGAATATTGGCGAAGATCAGCCATCCTTTAGGCCATTTCACGCATTTGGGCCAGATAAAGGCACACAAACATGTCCTGTTTGCAAATACGGACGCTATCATGGCATTATTTATTTTGTTGGAGATGCTCCCGATTGGACAGCCATAAAAACTTGGCTACAATTTTTGGAACAGGAAAGTGAAAAGCGAAAAAATTACCTGAAGGTTTATTTTGTCTATGCAGAATCTAAAAACTATAGTAAAATAAAAAGGCAAGCACAGTTAGAGAAATTGGGAAACGAACTTCAGCTTAAAAATACAGCCTTAACCTTTATGCCCTCCTTTTATGACGAAAAGACTGAAGCTAACTTGAATAAAATAAACCCGAAAGCAGAAAATACCTTTGTTATCTATAAACACAGAGGCATCGTTGATAAATACGTAAACTTGAAACCTACTCCTGAAAATTTCAAAATGCTCTCTAAAGCGCTAGATCAAACACAGGGAGAATATTTTCATTTGCCCGAACCTAAATATTAATTTAGAAAATTTAAAAAATACTGCTTCCTGGTAAAGTTTATAACTTTATAGCCGTGAAAATTTTAATTGTAGAAGACGACCATCGCGTTGCGGAACTTATTCACAGGGGATTGACAGAACATGGTTTCTCCCCTACTTTAGCATATGATGGCATTTCTGGCAAAAAAATGGCTTTACAGCACAGTTATGATTTGATCATCACAGATGTTGTTCTACCAAAAATGGATGGACTAGATCTCTGTAAGTACATTAGGGCACATCAACCTGATATTCCCATTATCATGCTTACGGCACTAGGTACCACAGATGATAAAGTGGAAGGATTTGATGCAGGCGCAGACGATTATCTTGTAAAACCTTTCGAAATGCGAGAACTCTTAGTCCGCATCCGTGCTTTACTAAAGCGTAATCCTATAAACACGGGCAATACAGGGTTTATCCTACACTTTAAAGACCTTGAAATGAACTTACATACCAAGGTGGTAAAACGAAGCGGACAGGAAATAAGCTTAACGCCAAAGGAATTTAAGTTGTTGGCCTATATGATGCAAAATCCTGAAAGGGTTTTGTCAAGAATAGAAATTGCGGAAAAAGTTTGGGATACATACTTTGATACGGGTACTAACTTCATTGATGTTTACATTAATTACATAAGAAAGAAAATTGATAGAAATTTTGAAAGAAAGCTTATCCATACCAAATCAGGAATGGGATTTATCTTAAAAAGCGATGAGTGATCAGCACAATTTAATTGCATTTATTTATGCCATATTGGAAATACTTCAATATACCATTTTCGGTAAAAATCGATAAATAACCCATCAATAGTAAAAAAGTGAAAATCAGGACACGGCTCACCCTATTATTTACCCTTATTACTGCTACTATTTTATTAGCATTCGCTGCTGTTATTTACTATAATGCCAAAGAAAACCGAGAAAAGGAATTCTACGCGCTGCTGAGAAAAGAAGCCATTACCAAAGCTAATTTGTTTTTTAATGCCAAAGTAGAAGCCAAAACCCTGCAGGACATCTATCAGAACAATAGAAAAATATTAAATGAAGTTGAAGTTGCGATATATGACAAAAACTTCAACTTGCTTTATCATGATGCGGTGGATATCGACTTTATAAAAGAAACCAAGCAAATGATCGATCAGATTAACCAACAGGGAGAAATTAACTTCTATCAGGCCAATTGGCAAGTTATCGGCTTGCGATATCGATTTCAGGATCAAAATTTTATGCTCACTGCTACAGCATTTGATCAATATGGCTACAATAAAATGGATAGCTTACTGACCAGCTGTATCATTGTTTTCATTATTTCCATGTTATTCATCTACATAGCAGGCCATTTTTTTTCTAGAAAAGCTTTTGAACCTGTAAAAACAATGACCGAAAATGCTGCAAATATTTCGGCTACCAATCTTCATCTGCGCTTAACAAGTAACAACAGCAAAGATGAGCTTTCGAAATTGGCAAATACTTTCAATGATATGTTAAAAAGATTAGAAAATTCTTTTGATGCACAAAAGCACTTCGTTTCCAACATATCGCACGAACTACGCACTCCCCTTTCTGCCCTCATTACAGAATTGGAACTTTCTGCCAACAAAGATCGAAATATTGAAGAATATAAAACCGTTATCCGAAATACCCTCAATGATGCAAAAAAACTAGTGCGTTTATCAAACAGCCTGTTAGACTTGGCAAAGGCCAGTTATGATGTTTCTGAGATTTCTTTTAAACCAATACGTATTGATGAGGTATTGTTAGAGGCGCACCAGCAGCTGCAACAGGCAAACCCCAATTACAAAATTGATATTCACTTTGAAAATGATTTTGAAAACGACAACCAAATTTCGGTAAATGGGAACGAGTATCTTTTGAAAGTGGCTTTTGTCAATTTGTTTGAAAATGGCTGCAAGTTTTCAAATGATAACCGAACTATTGTTTCTATTTCATTTGACAAAGAAAAAATCATACTTCAGTTTTCTGACAAAGGAATTGGCATTTCAAAAGACGATATAGAAAATATTTTCACTCCTTTTTATCGAGGTGAAAACAAACCATATGCAGACGGTAACGGTATCGGTCTTTCACTTACGCAAAAAATTATTAATTTACACGAAGGCATTATCTATGTTACCTCTGTAAAAAGTAAGGAAACCACTTTCACCATTGAGTTATTGCATTTATAATTACGTTGTCGAGAATGCCGACACCTCAAGAGCTATTTATAGGCGTATCCGCCAATAGTATGAAAGAGAGTGCTTAATTTGGTGTACACACCAAACTTCTCTATCAAATATCCCAATCATTTTTAGATTGCTTCTAATAAAATTCTAATTTTTTTCTATTACCATTCTAACCTGCCTTTTCCTATACAATAAAGATTTTTGCACCGATCTAAAAAAAGTGCAATGTTATTCCGTTTTAAATATATCCTTCCTATGCTTTCTTCTTTTATGCTTTGGTTCAACGCTAAAGCCCAAAAGAACTATACTTTACAACAAGCCCTGCAAACTGCTCGGGTAAACAATAGCATATTAAAAACAGAGCAGGTAAATACTGATATGGTAAAGACCGATATCATAGCTGCCAAACTTTACTCTAATCCCACTTTAAGCTATCAAGCCCTGCAGCTGACACAGCCTTCAACATTCACAACAAATACGAATTGGCATGACGCACAAAACAGGCAAGTATTGTGGCAACTCTCCAAAACCTTTCAGGTAGCAGATCAACGCAGAAATAAAATAGATGTAGCCAACAAGAATGTCACATTCACCGAAAAAAATTATATAGAAGCTGAACGTAACTTGTTTTACGATGTGGCCTTTAAATGGTTAGAAGTATGGACAGCGCAAAAACAACTTGATATGCTGAACATCGCCAAAAATAATATGGATAGCCTCATAATAGGCAATAAGATCCGTTATAGAAATCAAGTCATTACGCAAACCGATGTATTGAGAACTGAGCTTTTATTAAAGCAATATACTGTTCAATATGAAACGGCGGATTTAGAACTTTCTAATAAGCGAAGAGAATTGGGATTCTTAATAGGTATTCAGGACAGTGTGAGTGTTGACCCAACAGATAATTTCCTTTTTAATATACCAGAGAAAATAGATAGCTTACTTAGCCAGTCAATGTTAAACCGTAGCGATATTCTTAAGGCTAAATCATTGATTGAGGTTTCAAAAAGTAATATCAAGTTACAAAAATCTCTTGCATTTCCACAACCAGAAATAGGGTTAATGTGGAATCCTCAAAACCGAATTCCCTATTTTGGAATTTCTGCCACTATCGATCTGCCCTTTTTTAATCGCAATCAAGCTGAGGTGAAAAAATCATATTTACTTAAAGAACAGGCGGAACAACATTTTTTCACCGTACAAAGCCAATTGCAAACTGAAATTTCCACAGCTTTTACAAACCATCAACTGCAAAAGCAGCACATTAAACATTATCAGACCATCTTACAGCAAGCTCAAACCATTTTAAATAATGTAAAATATACTTATCTGAGGGGTGCCACAAGCATTATAGATGTTTTGGAAGCACAGCGCAGTTGGCTGGAAACCCAGCAACAGTACCATTATACTTTACAACAATATCGCCAAAGCTACATTCAGCTACTTTATACTACAGGTTTAATCAATCAATTAGCACAATAATGAAAAACTTACCATACCTATTGCCCATGCTTCTTTTTATCACTTCCTGTGGCAACGCGATAAAAAAGAAGGAAGAAAAAAATACAACTCCCATAATCAGTAATAATGGACAATCTATATTTTTTTCCGATATAAAGACCCTTTCCTTTTTCAAAACAGAAAGCGTAGACAATAATCCTATCCATACAGAATTTGCCGCCATTGGAACTGTTGGTGCGACCATTCTTAAATCCTACACAGGTACCCTACAAAATATAGTATTATTTGAAAACCCTGAGCTTGCAGAACACTACAGTCAATTTGTTCAACACCAAATCAATATTAGTCAAATCAGAAACGTCAACATTAAACAGAAACAGATTGAATTGGAACGTATAAAAGATCTACAATCACATGGAGTAGCTACAGGGCAAGACTTGTTAAATGCCCAAATGGCTTTAAGCATCGAAAAAACTAGTTTAGCTAATGAACAGGTGGCATTGGTCGTAAATGAGACAAAATTAAAATCAGCTGGTTTTAGGCCTGAAATATTACGTAGTACAAAAGCTGGAACTGCCTATGTAATTTGCAATATTCCCGAAAACCAAATTGAGAAAATACAGCAAGGAAGTACGTCTTATATATTATTTACTGCATTTCCCAACGAACTGTATACCGGCAAAATTGAAGGTATTGCCGATATGGTGGATGATATAACAAGAATGGTGAAAATACGTATAAGGCTAAATAACAGCTCAAATAAAATTAAAACTGGCATGTTTGCCAATATTTTATTCAAGTTGAATTCACATACATCAGGTGAATGGAAAACAAGCCTGATCAGTATCAATAAAAATTCATTAGTAACAGTACAGGGGAAAAACTATGTGTTTGTAAAAAAATCTATAAACAGATTTGAACGTAAGGAAGTAAATATAGGCCAACAGATTGGCGACAGGTTGCTTGTCTTTAGTGGATTAAATAACAAAGATGAAATTGCCATTGAAGGTGTAATACAGCTCAAAGGCCTATCCTTCGGGTATTAATTCGTATCATTTATACTCTCCCATTACATTCCCAAAATCACCATAACTCCATACTCATAATTCGAACGAAGTGATCAAAAACCTGCTCCTATTCTCGCTTAAAAACCGTTGGCTTGTTGTAGGCATTAGCCTAACAATAATGGCAATTGGCTATTATTGTTTCACAAAATTAAAGATTGAGGCTTATCCTGATATTGCAGATACAAATGTCATAGTTGTAGCTCCCTATCAAGGTAGAGCTGCCGAAGAAGTAGAACAACAGGTAACTGTTCCCATAGAAAGAGCATTACAAAACATGCCCAATGTGCTAGACCGCAGAAGCAGGACTATTTTTGGTCTAAGTGTAGTGCAGCTAACTTTCAAAGATGGTACAGATGATTATTTCGCAAGACAACAGGTAATGGAACGTTTAGCCACCGCCGAACTACCACAAGGTGTATCACCGGAACTTGCGCCGCTTTCTACAGCAGTAGGTGAAATTTTTCGTTATGTGGTAGAAGCCCCGCCTACTTTTTCACCAATAGAATTAAGAGATTTACAGGACTGGGTAATCAAACCCTATCTGTTACAAACAACAGGGATTGCCGATATCACTACCTTTGGTGGACCGATCAAGCAATTACACCTATTGACCCATCCAGATAAGCTTCGTAAATATGGTCTTACGCTTTCCGAAGTTGAAAATGCAGTTGTTGCGAACAACCAAAATACAGGTGGAAATATTTTAGAACGAGGTGGCCAAGGCTTTGCCATCCGTGGTTTGGGTGCCATTAAAAATGAAAAGGATATTGAAAAAATTGTTTTAAAATCTATTAATGGTTTCCCTGTTTTTGTACGTGATGTGGCCAGTATAGAAATTGCACCACCACCTCCAAGTGGCGTTTTGGGCTATACGGTTAGTGTTGAAAACCTAGCTAAAAGTAAACACGATATTGATATAAAAAACGGAGTAGAAGGCATTATTCTGTTGCGAAGATATGAAAACCCGAGTGAGGTTTTAGCAGAACTGAAACAACGAATTACCAATTTACAAGAACAAGAACTGCCCGATGGTGTAAAGATCAGAACATTATATGACCGTAGCTTCTTAATTGACCATTCCCTACATACAGTTGGAAAAACGTTGTTTGAAGGAATAAGTATTGTGATAATCATCTTAATTTTCTTTTTAGGAAGTATACGAAGTGCCTTGGTTGTAGCTTTAACGATCCCTTTTTCATTGCTTTTTGCTTTTATCATCATGCGTTTTACGGGCATACCTGCCAATTTACTTTCCTTAGGAGCAATTGACTTTGGGATAATTGTAGATGGAGCAGTGGTCATGGCCGAACACCTCATCAGAAAATACCGAACTGCAACACCTCAAGAAAAGAAAAATGGCATTATACACCTAACCCTACTTTCAGCGCAGGAAGTTGGTCGGGAAATTTTTTTTTCGGTGACAATCATTATTTTGGCCTATTTTCCTATTCTAATGATGACAAGAGTGGAAGGAAAACTGTTTTCACCCATGGCACTAACATTGGCTTTTGCTGTGGTGGGTTCTATGTTGGCAGCCTTAACATTTATTCCCGTACTCATTTCATTTTTGTACAACAAGACCATTTCAAATGAACTACCTTTTAAAGAACATAAAAATAGGATTCTCGAATGCTTACAAAATCGTTATGAAAGAATCCTTTCCAAACTTTTGGTACATTATAAGAAAACCATTTTAATTGGTTTTGGAACAATATGCCTACTTATTTCACTTGGACTTAAATTGGGAACAGAATTCTTACCTGAATTAGATGAAGGATCCATTTTTCTTCGTGGCAATTTTCCAGCTGGAATCACCATTCAGGAAAATGCAAAGTACGCGCCAAAAATCAGAAGTATTATTGCCAAATATCCACAGGTTGCCTATGTGATTACGCAAACAGGTAGAAATGATGATGGTACAGATCCTTTTCCTGCAAATAGAAATGAAATCTTGGTTGGACTGAAGGATTACCATTTATGGAGCGATACCATTTCAAAGAAAAAACTGGTAAATCAAATTCGCAAAGAACTGGAAAGAGAACTACCAAGTGTAAAATTTACATCGGGCCAACCTATTATTGATCAGGTAATGGAAATTGTTACCGGAAGTGCTGCCGACCTTGCCGTTTCCATAGTAGGCGATGATTTGGTCATGATGAGAAATAAAGCAGATAGCATTGCCACCATTATTCAATCTATGCAGGGAAGTGAAGGAGTAAACATTGAACAAGAAGGAACACAAGAACAACTTTCCATTAAGATAAACCGTGAAGGGGCAGCTAGATATGGCATTAATGTTTCCGATATACAGCACATGATTGAAGCAGCTATTGGTGGCAAAAATATTTCTGTGCTATATGATGGTGCAAAACGTTATGACATTGTGATACGCTATTTGCCCGAATTCAGGAATAACATAGACGAAATCAAAAAAATGCTCGTGCCTTCGGCAAATGGTTCGCTGATTCCCATGAATCAACTGGCGGAAATTAATTTTGCACAAGGACAGACCAATATTTACCGTTACAACAACAAACGGATGATCACAGTTCGGACCAATATCAGAGGCAGAGACCAAGGTGGATTTGTAAAAGAACTCCAAAAAGAAATTGAAAGTAAAATAAGTATCCAAAAACGATATGAACTGGTTTATGGTGGCCAATATGAAAATCTCGAACGTGCGGGAAAACAACTCACCTTCACTATTCCCCTTACACTGATCATGGTTATTGTGTTCCTTTTTATGCTGTACAAGAATTTTACACACACTATTATCACAGCAAGCTGTGTATTGTTTGCATTGGTCGGAGGCATAGTTGCCCTGCTTATTCGTGGCTATTATTTCAATGTTTCGGCCGGAGTTGGTTTTGTATCTATTTTTGGCATTTCTGTGATGGCAGGTGTACTATTGGTTTCAGCATTAAACAGAGCAACAAAATATCAACCCATGACTTTTCAAACGATCAATCGGACTGCAAAGGCACAATTAAGTGCCATACTTTCAATACTTGTATTGGCTATTTTGGGACTTGTTCCTGCTGCCCTTTCAACTGGCATTGGTTCAGATGTTCAACGACCTCTCGCAACCGTTATCATTGGCGGATTGACCAGTACCTTGCTGTTTACCCCCATTTTAATCCCACCTTTGTACTGGTGGGTATTAGGCAAGAAAAGAGAAAGGCATTGAACTTTTGTTTCTAATGGATCAAGTTGAAGATGACAGATGTGAAAAATCCCATCTATCAATTAATATTTATAAATTAGCAAACAGCTAATCAACTTATCAATAAAAATGAAAAATATAGCGGTAATCGGTTCAGGAACCATGGGCAATGGCATTGCACACACCTTTGCCCAATTTGGTTATCAGGTGAACCTCATCGACATTAACGAGGCTGCTTTGCAAAAAGCCATCGAAACCATTTCCAAAAATTTGGACAGGCAATTGGCCAAGGGAACTTTAACCGAAGCAGAAAAAAAACATACTTTAGGAAATATAACCACCTACACCGATTTGAAAGATGGTGTGGCCAATGTTGATCTTGTAGTTGAAGCAGCTACAGAAAATACCAACTTAAAACTACAGCTATTTAAAGAACTGGACGAATTTACTGGGCCAAATACGATTTTGGCAAGCAATACCTCCTCCATTTCCATTACACAGATCGCCTCGGTTACCCAACGTGGCGACAAAGTAATTGGTATGCACTTTATGAATCCTGTACCGATTATGAAATTAGTGGAAGTGATCAGAGGTTATGCAACCAGCGACGCAACGACCCGATTGGTCATGGAAATTTCCCATAAACTGGACAAAGTTCCGGTCGAGGTGAATGATTATCCCGGCTTTATAGCCAATCGTATATTAATGCCCATGATCAATGAAGCCATTTATTCCTTATATGAAGGTGTGGCCGGGGTTCATGAAATCGATACAGTGATGAAACTGGGCATGGCACATCCAATGGGCCCTTTACAACTGGCCGATTTTATTGGATTGGACGTTTGTTTGGCCATTCTGAAGGTATTGCACCAAGGCTTTGGAAATCCTAAATATGCCCCTTGCCCACTATTGGTCAACATGGTAACGGCAGGCAAAAAAGGCGTTAAATCTGGTGAGGGTTTCTATGACTATAGTCATGGCTTGAAAGAAACAAAAGTAGCGGGCAAATTCAATGTAACATGATGTAGTATTTCCAGGGCCACCTCTTTGCCAAATCAATTTTCATTGAACCGGCTGGCTGATATGCGTTGTAAAAATATATCTTTGTAGCATGAATGAAAATCTAGATCCTTCTTCAGAAAACTTAAGCCCTACAGAACGTGATATCGAAAAAGTATTGCGACCACAAGAGTTTGAGGATTTTACTGGGCAGGATAAGATTCTCGAAAACCTGAAGATTTTCGTAAAAGCAGCCAAATTGCGTGGCGAAGCGTTGGATCATGTTTTGCTACATGGCCCTCCGGGCTTGGGCAAGACTACCCTATCGTACATTATTGCCAATGAAATGGGCGTAAACATCAAGGTAACTTCGGGTCCGGTATTGGATAAACCCGGAGATTTGGCTGGTTTGTTGACCAATTTGGAAAGCGGAGACATCTTATTTATTGATGAGATACATCGTTTAAGTCCCCTGGTGGAAGAATATTTGTATTCTGCCATGGAAGATTACAAAATTGACATTATGCTGGAGAGCGGTCCTAATGCCCGCTCTGTGCAAATAGGACTTAACCCCTTTACCCTTGTAGGCGCCACCACCAGATCAGGTCTGTTAACCGCCCCTTTAAGGGCCAGGTTTGGCATCAACTCTCGTTTGGCCTATTATGATGCCAAACTGCTGACAACCATCATACTGAGGTCTTCTGCTATACTCCATACCCCTATTAGTGATGAGGGCGCTTATGAAATTGCCCGACGTAGCCGAGGTACGCCACGTATAGCCAATGCCTTATTGCGTCGTACCAGGGATTTTGCCCAGATAAAGGGCAATGGAAGCATCGATACCGAAATAGCCCGTTATGCCTTATCGGCCTTAAATGTCGATGAACACGGATTGGACGAGATGGACAATAAGATCCTTTTGGCCATTATTGATAAATTTAAGGGAGGCCCAGTTGGGCTGAAAACCATTGCTACTGCCGTAGGTGAAGATGATGGTACCATTGAAGAAGTGTACGAACCTTTTCTTATCCAGGAAGGTTACCTCATGCGCACCGCACGCGGACGTGAAGTAACAGAAGCGGCCTATAAACACCTTAACCGCATAAGACTGGGGCAAACCGGCAAATTATTCTAGCAAAAGAAACCGTTAAGAATTGGGCTTGCTTACAAACTTATTGCCCTTTATATAAAAGCGAAAGGGCCATAGCGCATGTTCTTGTGCATAGGCTACCCCTATCCTGGTGGTGCTGACAATTTCGGGCACTTTATAATCCAGATCTTCCTCAATCCATATTTCGTTGGCAGACAGATGTTTTGCATTCAATTGTTTGTCAATACCCAGGGCTTGCGACAGAGCACCAGGGCCAGCAGTAATACGTGGTGCCAACTTTTCCATCTTTCTCCTTGATAACATCGTTTCAATACCCACCTTTGGTTCAATGGCCCTGATCAAAACCGCCTGTGGATTACCCTCTTTACCACTTACTACGTTTAACAAATGATGGATACCATAACATAGGTAAACATAAGTTACACCACCTGCCAAATACATAGTAGCTGTCCTATTGGTGTTTCTTCCCCCAAAAGCATGGCAAGCTTTGTCTACAACGCCATCATATGCTTCGGTTTCCGTAATCACGCCTCCTGTTAGTTCTCCATCAACATAAGTGAACAACAACTTGCCAAGTAACTGTTTGGCCACGCTAGATACGTCCTCGTTCTGATAAAAATCGGAAGAAAGCCTAGTCATTAATTAATCTAATTATTTTATTCAGGTATTTATGATCAACTTCATCAAAATGAGATAGATACTCACTATCAACATCCAGTACCCCAGCGATCTTGCCTCCTTGATAAAAAGGAATAACAATTTCTGATTTCGAAGCGGAAGCACAGGCAATATGACCTGGAAATTCATCTACATTTGGAACAATAATGGTTTCTTCCCTTTCCCAAGAACTGCCACACACCCCTTTTCCCTTTCCAATACGCGTACAGGCTACCGGCCCCTGGAATGGACCCAATACCAACTCTTCGTTTTTAATCAGGTAAAAACCTACCCAAAACCAATTGAACTGCTCTTTTAATGCCGCGGCCATATTGGCAAGATTGGCTATCAAATCTGTTTCTCCTTCCAATAAAGCGGATAGTTGCGGAATAATCGACTGGTACTGCTCTTCCTTGGTACCTGTCCTGCTGATGGTTAAATCTTCTGCCATAACACAAAGTTAGCCATTAAATTTAAAATTGCCCTTGATGAAAATATCATATAAAAGCCATGAATTATGCCGCCAATCAAATTAATATGCAGTTACTATTCCACATTCTATGCTTGGTTAAAACAATTTCATTAGTTTTGGAGGCTTAGAACTTAACTAACAACACAATGAATAAGAAAAGCTTATTAATTACTTTACTTCTAATTGGCGGAATTTCGCACCTTGGATATAAAGTTCGTGAAGAAGGCATGTTCCCTTTAAGCGAAATCCACAAGCTCGACCTGAAAAAAGCAGGACTAAAAATCGATCAGAACGAAGTCTATAACCCTAACGGCATAAGCCTGGTAGATGCCCTGGTCAATGTTGGAGGATGTACCGGTTCCTTTGTTTCGGACCAGGGATTGATCATTACCAACCACCACTGTGCTTTCAGTGCTGTGCAATTGGCCAGCACACCAGAGCATGATTACCTGAACAATGGCTTTGTGGCCAGAACACGTGAACAAGAAATTGAAGCAAAAGGATTAACCTGCCGTATTACTGACAGTTATGAAGATGTCTCAGACAAAGTTTTAGGTGCGGTTGCACAAATAGAAGATCCTGCAGCACGCCTACAATTGATCAACAATGCCATGAAAAGCCTCGCTGCCGAAGCAGAAAAGAAAGATCCAAGCATCAAAGCAGAAGTATCGGAAATGTTTATCGGAAAAACATATGTATTGTTCCGTTATAAAACCATTCAAGATGTAAGATTGGTCTATATTCCAAATAGACAAATAGGAGAATTTGGTGGCGAAACCGACAATTGGGTCTGGCCACGACACACCGGAGATTATTCTTTCATGAGGGCCTATGTAGGCAAAGATGGCAAGCCTGCAAAATACGCAAAGGAAAACATACCCTATGTCCCCAAAAAATCGTTGAAGGTTAATCCCAATGGCACCAACGAGGAAGATTTTGTATTCATCTTGGGCTATCCAGGAAAGACGTTCAGGCATAGGCCCGCTCAGTTCATAGCGTATCAGGCAAAATACGTACTGCCCTACACTTCCGATCTTTACGACTTCCAGAACAGCACCATGGAAAATGTAGGCAAAAAAGATAAAACCACCGAAATAAAGTTGGCCACAAGAATTAAAAGAAATGCCAATGTAATGAAAAACTACAGAGGCAAATTGACCGGAATTAAAGGTATCGACCTTATTGGTCAAAAAAAGCAGGAAGATGAGGCATTAGCTCAGTTTATCAACAACAATGCGGATGTTAAAGCCCAATACGGTCAACTTATGGACAACATAGACCAACTGTACAAACAAATCAATGGAGATGCCAACAGAGACCTTTGGCTAGGGCAAATTTACACTTCCACCAGCCTACTGAACGTTGCCAAAAACATCAACCTATTCAAAAATGAGCTGAACAAACAACCTGCCGCGCAAAAAGAATCCTACTTTGCCGCAAACATTACCAAGCTTAAACAAACATTAGACAACATTTATGCTGCTTATGACCTAGATGTAGACAGAAGGATCTTTAAGAAAATGATGAGCGACGCCGTAAGCTTTACCCCCAACCAACGGGTGACTGCCGTCGACAAAATCACTGCAAGGAGCAACAACAATGAGACGGCCATCAATGAATATATTAACGATACCTTTGGCCTGACCAAATTAAAGGATCAAGCTTACGTATTCAATAACCTCTTAAAGTCTGGCAAATCTATTGGCGACTATAATGACGGCCTACTTTTATTCGAAAACGACATTACCAGACAGATTACCGAACTTAAGCCCGAAAAAGACCGTAGGGACGGCTTATTGAACAAACTAATGGGCGATTATGTAAACGTGAAAGAAAAGTTCCTGCAAAAGGGATTTATTCCCGATGCCAACAGTACCTTACGACTAACTTATGGCTATGTAAGGGGCTACTCTCCGGCAGATGCCACTTATATGTCACCATTTACCACGATCAAGGGTATCTTAGAAAAAGGCGCTACCGGAAATCCCGATTTCTATTATCCTGATATCATTAAACAATTATGGACAAAGAAAGACTTTGGTCCTTTTGTTAAAAAGGAATTAAATGACGTACCCGTAGCCCTGCTATACAACATGGACACTACAGGAGGCAATTCCGGGTCTCCAATCATGAATGCCAACGGCGAACTGATCGGCGTAAACTTTGATAGGGCCTATGGCGCTACCATTAATGATTATGCCTGGAATGAAAGCTACAGCCGCTCCATTGGAGTTGACATCAGGTATGTGCTATGGGCAGCTTCAAAAATTGACAAGGCCGATTTTCTACTGAAAGAAATGGGGGTAAACCCGTAATCAATCAGATCGTCATTTCGAATAACACCAACGGCAAATACTTCTGCCCCCCATAATTGTAGGAGATCTCCGTTCATTCGAAATGACGATCATACCTTAAAAACAAAAAAACATGAGAATAATTGCAGAACTACCACACCCACAATGCAAGATCAGCATCTTCAGCATGAACCAAAAATATATTGTAAAATTTGAACAGGGCCCTTATGAGCAAAGCTACAAACTAGCTGAACTTGACCTCATGGGAGGAGGTGTAAA
>Ga0224749_1030_pt1 | contig 23819 bp, 23 predicted proteins | sample LIM_F_Vancomycin_3_FD_182078 | JGI IMG/M metagenome (GOLD analysis project Ga0224749, IMG submission 182078) | Enriched cells from gastrointestinal tract of the lab mouse from Pacific Northwest National Laboratory (PNNL), Richland, Washington... | ecosystem: Host-associated > Mammals > Digestive... | reverse complement strand
TCCAACTACTACCCATTTTTCTTGTCCTGGAATCAATAGTAAAAGCGCATCATATAACTCTGTCTTTTCTTTACTGAAAAGTTCTGGGGAAAAGAATAATGTGATAGTAAAATAAACGTTATACCCGAGTGCTATCAATTCAACTGTACTTAATTTTTTTATCATAAATTCACCTCAATAAATTCCTAATTGTTTTAAAACATATGCAATTATTCCAGTAATTAATGCACCTATACCAGTTGAATAAGCACTATTTTTAACTGTCTTCCTTGTTTCTTTTTGTGCGTTAATAATATCGTTAATCTTATCGTCTAGCACTTTCAAATCACTCTTAACTCTTTTAATAGAAATAATCACACCATCATCGATATTGTACAAATCTTTATTTGTATCAGTGATTTTATCATCAAGCTCATCCATTTCAGTTTCTATATTTTTGATAATTGCTTTTACGATTTTTGGTTCTTTCAATTCTTCGACATCGAAGTCATCTATCACATTAAAACCTCATTTCTATTGGCATAGTTAAAACCACAAGCTATTTAGCCTGTGGCTCATATTCATCTCCAGTAATTTCTTTATATTGTTCTGGAGTTATCCAATTGTATTTTGTACTCTGTGCTAATTTTTCTTTAGTAAATAATTTTACTTCATATAAATGTTTAAGTGTTACGAACATCTTGAACCTCTCCTTTCAATTCTAACAATTCATTTAATACATTAGCTAAACCTTGCTCTAACATTTCTATTCTCATATTGTGTTCTAAATCGTTCATCAATAACTGAGCGATTAATTCAGTTTGAGAATCTGGTTCAACATGAATAGGTGGTTGATTCTTCAACCACTCTTCACGAGTAGCACATATCCATTTGCTCCCGTCGAAATGCATTGGTTGATAGCCTCCTGCAGGTGGCGGTGTTTCAGTCCATTCATCATTTGGATATTGGTACTCACCATCAGCACCTTTAAATGCTAGATAAGGTTGACCGTTCAAAAGAAATACTTGTTTAAAATCCATTTAAATTACCTCCTTATAGTGGTATTACAGTAGTTATTGGATAAAAATCATCTGCAGTCATTAATGTGTTTGAAAAGCTAACCCCATCAAGTTTAATTTCACCATTCGTATTTACACTCCACCTTGCAGTTGTTGCGTTACCATTTTTGAACGAACTGTTTTGTACAAATGGAGCAATCATCGTTATTAAACTAGCTATATTACTTGGTAATGTGGCAATCGTAACACCTGTTGTCGTTAGATTTTTAACGGCACCTTTTAGTTTCAATGTAATATCACCATTATTATTTACTAATTTATATTGAGGTGTATAGGCAGTTGAGTAAGCTTGTACATTATTAGTCAACGTCAATGGTAACCAACCAGTATCGGTGAAATTAGGCTTAGGATTGATTAAAGTCCAACCTCTATCCACACCATTTGTATGAATCGTTTTCAACCATACATCTTCAGTAAAATTTTGAATTAAAATGATTTGTTTTCTACCATTACTACCTTTAGTAACATTCAATTCAGCTATATAAGAACTATTATTAACATCTAAAGGTGCATTAACTGTATTTGCATTTGATGGAATTGTGCACTCATAAAATCCAGGATCTAGTGATTCAACAGGACTTGATAAAGTTCCCAACCATTTTCTTGTACCATCGTCATTAGTTAGTTTATAACGTTGCCAATCCAATGTTTTAGAATAGTCGGGATTTACTACTTGCCAATCTGACCATGTTTTATAAAAGCTTTTTTGATAGATCACACTAGAATTATATGGTTGATATTGAATCAATATGCTTTGTGAATCAGGTCGATTATACTTCGTTAACCAACCAGACGAAGAAACATTTGATGGTATATTTACTGAGTTAACAACATATCTAGTACCTGTAGGCAAAGCAGTTAGCTGGTCTGTATTAGAAAAGTCTAATTTCAAACTCGAATCATAAAAGTTAGTACCATCATCATTTGTTAATCTAAATTTTTGCCAAGCAAGTGCGTTAAATTGTGCAGATAAGTCACTTGTTTTAACAACTTGATTGTTTTTAATCGCGTTTAATACATCGTCTCTTGCTTTAGAAACAGTAGTAACCGCATTATCTTTGGTAGTGTTTAAAACAGTTTGAGCACTTGCTACTGTATCGTTGATATCTTTCTTAGCTTTTGTAACTAAATCGTTAATTTGTTTAAGACCATCAGTTAATGTATTTTCCATTCTGATAACATAATCAGAACCATTCTTCATTGCAGTTTCGATGTCAGTCATACGTTTTCTAATTTCATCGCGCATTTTATCGAACTCACGTATCTTTTCAATTTTAGTAACACCTGATATGCTATTGATCAATGCGTCTTTGACAGTGAATTTAAACTCATTCAATACAACTGTGTCAGATTTTGTGTTTGGTACACGATTATTCTTATGAAGTGTGATATACAATTGCGCTAATATTGTTGAGCCATTAACGGCTTGTAAATATTCACTAGGTATCGTTACTGATAACAGACCACCGAATGGGTCTATATATTCAACATCGAGTTCCGTGCCATAGTCATTACCATTTTGGTCAACACCTTGTAAATAAACATACGTATCAACATTCTCATCACTAATTTGTAATGGATAGTTTTTACGAATAATCTCCATTTCAATGACTGCTGTATTAATATCAAGATTATAAAAGACGATACCTGTATCAGGTACCGCCTTGTCATATGGTTCGTCATACAATTGTATTCTTGCAACCTTTTTAATCTCATTTTGCATTATTGCACACTTCCTTTATTGAAGATTTGAATCGGTGTTACTTGAACAACTGCTACACCATATCCTTTTTCTTGTGTGAATGGTGTCGTCACTGATAATACTCTATAGAAACCGTTGTTATTATCACGTGTACCAATACCGTTTATTGGTTTGATAAAGTCATTTTCTTTTACAGTGTCATCTACTCTTGTGAATACTTGTCCCACAAGTCCGACAATGTTCCATTCAGGACGCTCAGCACGAGATAAATATTCTTCTTCATCGTAACTTTCATCGAAGTCTGGATTTTTAACCGGCATATCTACAATTTCTGAATACCAATGACCACTGTCATCTTGCCATTCTTTCTTCACTTTTTCAGTCACAGTTACACCAAATTCATTCTTCAAGAATTTATCTTTGTGGTGAAACATTTGGTCACCTAATACTACACCTGCAGTGCCTGAGATAACTCCTAATGGAATATCATTGTTTTGGGCTTTTCTTATAAATCGTCCATCTAACGTTACCATTGTACCTAAAGGTATTTCTTGACCAGATTGAGATTCATAATACTCTGCATAGTCACCAAAGTTTTGTCCTGATTGTACTTGTCCTGCAAATCTTGCATTACCAGAGAACATACTTAAATCAACTTTGATATTAGCAAGGCTTGGAACGGTTGGGACTTTCGGGTCTTTGTTATCCTCACCATAACCACCAACCCAATGATAATTCATATTGTTGTATACATTCTTACTGTTAGTGATCATTTGCGTATGACCACCTTCACCCGTTTTAGAGTTAAGTGAATTAGCTACACTTGAACGTGAACCATTTGCGATACTTCCTGCACCAGAACCAATCACATATGAACGTGCGTTATTTGCATATGAGTTACCTGTAGACGCAATAACTGCACTAGCTTCCGCAATTGCAGCACTACCAGTTGAACCTATGCTCGCACCACCTTTTGATACATGCGGTACCACACTATAAAGACGACCTGCTATACTAGCAGCATTTTTATAATTTTCTGCTTTAACACCAATAATTTCAGTAGTATTGTTATACATTTCAATACCATTACCTGTGCCAGTGCCCTGTAGATTAGCACCTATAATTTTAGTGTCGTAAATGCCACCGCCACCGGCAATGCCTATGTTATTTGAGGATTCAATAATATTGATGTTGCTCAACGTTATTTTCTTAGGTCTGTTTGCACCACCGTACAGTTTAATATCAGCTTGTGAATTAGTGAAACCTTTAATATTGATGTTGTGTAGAGCTACATTTTCGGCTCTATACTGGATTGCGATAGCAGGCACACCAGACATGAAGTTACCGTCACCAATAGCCGTAAATCCATTCACTAATACATTACGATATGCACTGATAACCATTGCTCTAGGTGTAGCACCTTCATATGCACCGTTATATTGCGGATATACAGAAACAATGTTATTTAAAATAACACCATAAGCAGTTTTTGATTTAACATCTGCCGCTTTATGATGTCCGATATGTCTGATGTTATAACTTCTAATACTTCTTATATCTAAATGACTTAATACAACCACATTACTTGCAGCACTAGTTGGTTCATGTGCTTTAATTTCTAATCCACCAAAACAATTTTCAGTTTTATTATTGTATAGATAAACAAATTGTGAACCGTCATCAATTTCAATACCGTTGTGGTTACCACTGTCTTTAGTTGGATCATGTGCATAGTTATTCCCGATGATTAAATGTCTACTATGGTGTGTCGTAATACCATCGTCACCAAACCCATATACTTCGCAACCATCAATTAAGATGTGCTTACTTTCTAATGCTTCGTTTACTCTAACGCCATCACCTTGGTAGAAGTAATCATCGCTAGCATATGTTACATCAATAGTGTGTAATAAACTGTCATAAGACTTAATGTTTCGAATGAATCCACCTTTAACACCTGCAAATCGAATGTTTGAAGAACGTGAGCCACCTGCTGCTTTAAGCGAACTATTTTGTCTAAACTTATTACCATCTATATTAAAGTCCATAACACCGATTTGTTCTGCGGTACCGTCCATATTAAGGTTAGTAATACCTATTGTTTCAGCAACTGCATTATCATTTATTTTAAGATAGGTAATATCTTTACCCTCACCACTTAAAATAGTGAAATTTGGCAACTTTAAAGTATTAATTAAATAAGTACCTGCCGTCATATGAACATGTACATGACCTTTACCAAAGGCTTTAATAAATGCTTGTGTTGAGTCTGTTTGACCTGTCGGGTCTGCACCGTAATCATTTACGTTCACAATACGTTCTATCTTTGTATTTAAACGTTTATAGTTATCATCAATTTTATTATTCAACTTACCGAAATCAGTGTCTAAGCGTTGAGATAATAAATCTTGAATTTCGCCATCTAAAGTGACACGTGCATTTTTAACTTCAGCCATACCGTCACCATTCGCACCAATAACCATGTTGTCATGTTCCGATTTGATTTTCTTTAAAGCTTCATCAACTGTTCTTGAAAAATCGGTAATATAATCAATTTGCTTAGCACTATGTGCATGTTCATCAACTGTTTGATGATCTATAAAACGTTGTTTCGTAGACTCATAGTAATATTTAATTTCTCTAAAATTCTCTACAATATAACGTCTAAAAACTTCGTCTAATTTAATTGGAAAATTTAACTTCATTTCATCACTCCTTATTCTATCCACGTGTATTGACCATAAATATAATCTGTATTACTCCAATTTGAATCTTTAATATAGAAATAAACAGTACCGTCCGGTCTTATTGTTATAATTGCTTGATTCCGATTGCTAGGTGTTCTGATATAAAACGAATGTGGATTTAATGGCAAATTAAAAGAATCAGGTAACGTCACTAACAACTGACCATCACTTATATTAGAAGCATTTAGTCGAATACTCTTTACTTCTAGATTAAATACTTCAAGTGTTTTGTAAGCACAGTCAAAACCGTTATCTGTATCTTTAAATGCCGTGTTCATCAATGCAGGTTTATTCAGTTTAAAAGGTACCCACTTGTCATTATCTAATCCTTGAATCGCTTCTACATGCGTCATTGGATAATAAAAATCACCATCATTATCCTTAAGATATCTTATGTTTGTTTCACTCATTAGACATCACTACTCCTACAATATCCGAATAATTTTTAGGCATAGAAATAGTGGAACCTTGGTTTAAAGCTCCACTATTAACTAAATTATTCACATTTTTGATGTTTCTATTAATTTGATTCTGAATTTGTATAATATCTTTCGACGCATTACTAAATTCGACTGCTACAGCTTCTCTTACATATGCGTGTGGCGCTGACAACTTAATTACTTTTAAATCTGTATTGAATCCTAAAGGTTTGTGAATAAAACGAATTTTATTATTATCTTTAATTTCTTCTAAACCTAAATAGTTCGTTGCAAGTTCAACAGTTGGTTGATCATTAAGTTGTGCTTTCATATTAGTAAGTAATGCTTCTTCATCTAATGCGGTATCATCAAATACAGTAGGTGCTACCATTTCACCAAACACATCATAATTAGGGGATTTATATTCTTGATATGCATAATATAAATCTTTTCCTGCAAGCACAGCAGTTAAATTTAATACCGTAGACTTTTCAGTGCCTATATACATGCATGGTTTACTTTTTAAGTAATCTACACCTTTTTTAGCTCCGGTAAATATAGCTTTGAAAGTATGCTTACCTTTTGATAAACCTCGCTTAATCGTAATTTGTTCTGATGTTGCAGTTTTGCTATAACAATCATAACTTCCTATTTTTAAGCCGTCTAAATATACATCCAATGTGCCACCTTTAGACATTTTCTTGAGCGTCCATACAAGCGTTTCATTACCCCACTTACATTCAATTTCTTTACTATAACTAGCTCCAACACTTTCAGTTGACCACGTACCAGTTTTATTAAAAGTGCCAGTTAATAATAAATCTTTAGGTTTAATTGGATTATAATTTTTAGTTTCAGACTTTTCTTTTTTCTTTCCATATCCTTTAATGAAAGTTTTCATTTCAAGTGTTGATATAGTTGCTGATACCTCATCGGTGTTGTAATGGTATATGAACGGTTCATCTGACATCTCATAAAAACTATTGTCATCATGAATATAGATAATTTTATTATCTGCATAATATGTGTATCCAAATAATTCAGCACCTTCACTTAAAAACTCCATGCCATTCTTATTACCTAATTCATCAATAGCAACTCGTTGATTGAAAGTACCTTTAATTTCAAAAGTAAATCCTTGTTTGTTATTTTTAAAACCAAAGTCCAAATACTGTTGAAGTGTTATAGCAGGTTTTGTCTCATCTGTAGAATCTGATGATTCACTAGACTTAGAATCTGAATCATCTGAACTGCTTTCTTCGTTTTCTATATCTTTGTCTATATAGTGATTTTGAAACTCCATAAATATATGTTTGGCTGTAATATCGTTCGATACTAATACACCATCATATTTTATAGCAGTGGTTTTTATCACGTATATTTGATCTTGATATAAAACATACATTTCATTCTTAACATTATTGAATATATCTTCATTCTCATTCGTTTTATAGATAGTAAATGTGAGTGATCTTTCATTATTTTTTTCATAATCATATTTAAAAGTACCGTAATCAACATCTGTTAATATCTCAGCATATGTACCTTCTTTATTTTTAAGAACCAAATGATTCAATCTACTCACCTACCTATAAATGAATGGGAATACCCATTTAGTATTTGTCTTTCCTAAATTAGAACCTGATATCTCTATATCGTTATAGCCAGGATCTAAAGTTAAAAAGTTAAAGTTAGTATCAACACCAACTCGTTTATTATTTAGAATGGGATGCACACCTTGAATAGATAAAGTCTTATTGCTTTTTATATGCTTTGTATATTCAAATACATCTCCGGTTGTGTTATTAGTAATAGTAAAACCATTAGGTGCGTCAATATTAATATCTAATCTAAACTTATGACGTAATATTGGATTGATCGTATCATCTGAACCATTGAAGATTTTAAAACTACTAGTGCTATGGTTATATTTAATATTGTCATCAAATATAAGTCCCTCTTCAAATTGCCAATCCCCATTTGATAAACTAAATTTATCTGTACTTTTTAGTGATTCCGAATAACCTTTATAAACAGAAAAAGTTAATTCAAATTTTACTGCCATATAATCACCATAATCCGGATTAATATCTGGATTTTTGACTGCATACTTTATGCATGGATTATCTGAAGTGATAATATAATATGGCTTTCTTTTAAAAAATATATTTCTCAATTTTTGTTCTGCTAATGTTGCGTCGATTACATCAATTCCATCAAATCCACATTTTACAACCAATGAAAAAGGTGCAAACGTTGCAAAGTTAGGTAACTCGCCGTCTACACCTTTCATAGTCGTACTTTCATTATTGGTTGTTGGAAACGCAGCTTTAGCGTCTAAAAACATAAAATTGGGAAGTACATCATTAATATCGATAGTTTCATTATCAGTTACAATTTTTAACCATCTATCATCAATCATTTTTAACCTCCCGTATTATATGCTGTTCTTGCATATCTATCACCTTGTAGTTGTGATAGTAATTGTTCTGCTTTTCTAGGGTCTGCCCCTTTAGGCGAAGATTTTAATAAATCAACAATAGTAGCAGTCAAACGATTGTTATGATCATTCATAGCTACCATTTGTTTTAATAACTTCTCAATTAATGAGTTATCATTATTAACTGTTACATTAGTAGACTTTGCGTCCATACCAACATAACGCATAGCTTGTTCGATTAATTGAATAGCTCTTGTACGTCTTGTTAGAGGTACAACCATTTCTGGCTTATTACCTTCTCCTATTTCTGCCATCTGATGTTTAGTAACTAAACCACCATTTGCATATCTTCTAGGCCCACTCGGTGACCAACCACCCATAGGGTTGAACTGACTTCTCCAATATTTATTATTGAAGAAAGCTAGTAATTGGTCATAACCACTTTTAATATTGCCATGCCCTCTTACTGCATAATTTCTAAATGTACTAGGTACATATTGAAGTAAACCTTGTGCAGGTGTTCCCAACGCATTGTTTATATCACCTATGTTTCCTTGAGTAATACCTGCATTACCACCAGACTCATGTTGGATTAAGCTTACTATATTTCTAACATCACTTGCTGATACACTAGTATGCATTTGTGCCGCTGCACGTCTTATATCACTAGCCCAAGCACTTGCAGCTTTATTGATACCGCCTTTTCCACCTGCTTTTGCAGCTTGTTTAACCCATTCAAGTGGATTTATTGAATCGGGATGGTTATTTAAAAACCCTTTACCTTTGTTGACCTGCCAGTGTAAGTGGGGGCCTGTAGAATTACCAGTATTACCAGTTAATCCAATAATTTGACCTTGATGGACTTTATCACCTGTGCTTACGCCTCGTTTTGATTGGTGCATAAATATATGTGTATATTTAGAACCGTCATAAACTTGCGTTTCGTTACCTCCACCCCATGGTGATTGCCATGATTTGATAACTGTTCCATCTAAAGGTGAAGGTATTTTAGTACCTACAGAAGCAGCGTAGTCAATTCCGGCATGACCAGTTGGCGTCCAACCACGAACCCAATGGTAACTTGGATTGTCTGCGAATGGGTTGTATCCACCACCGCCTCCAAACTCTTCAAACCATGATTTTACTTTTTCGACTAGTGCTTTTTTCAAATGTTGATAAGCTAGTTTTGCCATAGTGACAGTAGTATTAGCTCCAGAACCAAAGTTGATATTCATCTTGCTCATTACTAAATCTACTAGTTTACCTGGTTTTTCAATATAGTCTTCAACATTATCTACTATACCTTTAATACCTTTCATAGCTGATTCAGCAGCGTCTTTACCAGTTTCTACAGCAGATTCAACACCGTTGGCAACTTTTTCTGCTGCTTTACCAGCACTTTTTGTTGCTTTTTTAGCTTTTCCACCTATACCATCTAATGCTTTATGTCCTGTATCTTTCGAACGGCTTGCAAAGTCTTGGAATGAACTACCTACTGCGTCAAAGAAACTTTTTCGTTTAGTATGTGTACCGCTTGCAAATCTAGGTAACATACCCATGTTTTGCATTTTCTTAGTGTCTCTAGCGTTGATAACACTATCTCCAACACCAAGAGGTACAACTACATCTCGTCCTTGTGGCGCATGCAATGTCCCATCTGCACGATGAATAACTTCTTGAACACCACCGCCTGGTGCATTACCAGAACCACGGTCATTTACTACTGCTAAAGTAGGTGCAGTTAATCCACCATTTGAATCTGTAGCTACTGAAGAACCGTCCAACGTTCCTGTCGCTAATTTAGGTATTGGTTTAATTAAGGTTTTATCAGTAATTGCTTTGGCGATTTTATTAATACCGCCTATCATTCCATTCAAACCACCAATAGCATTATTTGCTACTGTTTTACCTAAACTTAATGCTGCATCGCCCATATCTTTACCTATATTACGAATCCAACTTAAAGTTCTAGATAACCATTGATGGAACCCGTTATATACAGATTTTGCATTACTCCATGCGTCACTAGAAATCTTGTCGAAACGATCATGAGCTTTATCTGCCATTTTGCCAGTCCAAGATTTCAAACTTCCGTATGCATTGCCGAACCATTTTGATGTACCTCTGTAAACCGATTTAGCGTTGCTCCATGCAGTGGATGAAATGTAATCCCATTTATCATGAGCTTTTTTACTCATGTTATTCATCCATCCTTTTAAACTGCCATAAGCATTACCAAACCACTTGCTTGTTCCACGCCATACAGTTTTAGCATTTGACCAAGCAGTACTTGAAATACTATCCCATTTATCTCGTGACTTTTTGGTCATATTATTCATCCAACCACGTAGGCTACCATAAGCGTTCCCAAACCATTTCGAAGTGCCTCGCCAAACTGATTTAGCATTGCTCCATGCAGTGCTAGAGATTCCGCCCCATTTCTTACGAGCATTTGATAACATGTTACCGAAATTACTACGTGCATTAGATGCAGTCTTGCCTAACCAACTTTTAGAGTGACTATAAACGGATTTAGCTTTACTTGCTACTGTACTTCCTATATGACCCCAATTTTTAGAAGCACTATTCTTTGCACTATTGAAATTTGACTTAGCGTTATTGGTTGTTTTACCTAACCAACTTTTTGCATTATTGAAAGCTGATTTGGATTTAGAGGCTATCGTAGAACCAATATGCCCCCAATTTTTACTAGCACTATTCTTAGCTTTATTAAAATTGTCTCCTGCATTCTTAGTTGTCTTTCCAAGCCAGTTTTTAGCACTACCATATGCTGATTTAGAATGTTTAGATATCGAACTACTCATGTTTGACCATGCACTATTAGTTTTTTTACCTAAACCTTTAAACCAATCTCCAACGCCACCCATCATTTTGCCAAAGTTTCTAGCATTTTTACCCATTCTATTCCAAGCACTTTTGCTATCTTCAACTAGCTTATGCCAATGTTTACTCCAACCGCTTCTAACTTTACCATTAGAAGTATCAATTTCACTTGCAACATTTTTATTGGACTTCTTCACATCTTTAAGAATATTTTGGTGATGTTTATTAGCTTTAGATTTTTCTTTATCATACTTATCTTGAGCTTCGTTAAGAAGTTTATTTTTTTCTGTTTTAGATAATCCTACCATTTGATTAATTTCATCAACTTTAGCATCGTAACGTCTTTTAGCGTCTTTGATAGCTTGGTCACGAGATTTGATTGATTCTTTAATCGTTTCAGAAGCTTCTTGAATGGACATGGCTTTACGATTAGCAGACATTCTAGATAGAATACGTTGTTGTTCTTTTTCACCTTTAGAAAGCGACTTAACCGCTAAGTTATTATGTTGATCATATAGTTTTTGTAACTCTTTTGTTTCTTGCTTTGATAACTTACCATCTTTAGTTGCTTTAGCTTCTAATACTGCAATTCTTTTGTTCAACTCTTTTGCCTTTTGAATTCTGACATTGCCTTCTTCATTAGCTCGTTGTAAGATGGCTTGTTTTCGTTTACTTGAAATAGCTTTAGAGTTATCAAGAACATCATGATCTAATTTAATTTCTCTTGCTTTCCGTTTTTCTAATTGACTGACTAATTCGTCACCCTTTTTCTTGTTGATTGAAATAAGCTCTTCCGCTTCTTTCTTAGAAATGTTGCCGTGGTTGTATCTAATTCGCTCAAAGATTTTATCAGACTGCTCTGAATATTTTACATAAGTACCGAGTGCACCTCGTGTCTCTTTAGACACACCTTTACCTAAAACATTAACTTTGTCAGACGCTTTTGAGGCTAATGAATGTATACCATTGAACAACTTATGAATTCCTTTAAACAGCAATCCATCTTGCAAACCTTTAGCCATATCATTTTTAAAGTTATCCCAAGCTTTTCCCATGTTAGGTAACCAACTAAAGTCAATGCTACTACCAACTTCATTAACGATACGCCCCATATCTCTGAATCCTTGTCTGAACCAACCCATCTTTTCATATGCCACGCCAAAGATAGTAGTTAAGATAGTTAAAGGAACGCCGACTTTACCGAAGATTTTTGCACCATTTAAAGCTATTCTACCAAGTCCGCCATATCTTTCTGCAGTGACAGTTAAAACTCTCCCAAACTTTGTGAATATTCCAGTAGATCCTTTAGTAGCTTTACCACTCGTCGCTAATGAACCTGCAGCAACTTTATTAGCGCTTGCGTTGGTGATTGCTTCTGCACTATTGATAGCCATTTGTCTATTTAAATCTGCATAACCTCTAGCAGAACTTCCAATAGCTCTTAGTAGTAAACCACCTGCTAAAACAACTGGACCTATTGCTGCTCCGAATAGTGCTAACCCAATTGCCGACTTTCTAACCCAACCAGGCATACTTTTAAATCCCTCGACAAATCCTTGTAACATATGAGCCCCTAGTCTAATAGCAGGAGTTAAATCTTTACCAATTTGAATACCTAATGATTCAAATGCACCTTTTAATTGTTCGATTGAACCTTTGAGGTTGTTTTTCATTTGATTTGCAGCTTTTTTACTTGCACCGTCTGAATTTTTTAATGAGTTGCTATACTTATTAATTTTATCGGGACCCGCATCAATAAGCGCTAAGAAACCACTTGCAGCTTCAGTTCCAACAATTTGAGATACAGTTGCAAGTTTTTGTTCTTTAGTCATACCTTTTAAGTGCGTTCTGAATTGCCCAATCAGATTACCCATTCCAACAAATTTACCTTGGTTGTTAGTCATATGTATGCCCATTTGTTGCATTAATTTAGACGCTTCACCTGTCGGTTTAGCAAGACGAATAAAGGATGCACGAAGTACGGTACCTGCTTGTTCTCCTTTTAATCCACTATTGGACATAACTTCGATAGCAGCAGAAGTATCTTCCATAGTAACACCTAACGCATGAGCAGGCGTACCAGCATATTTAAGAGCCTCACCCATATAACTAATATCTGCTGCACTGTCATTTGATGCTTTGGCTAACATATCAGCAACATGGCTAGAATCACTAGCTTTTAGGTTAAAAGCATTAATAGATGAAGCCATAACTTGTGCTGTTGTAGCCATATCTGCACCACTAGCTTCTGCAGCACTAATGACACCAGGCATTGCTTTCATAACTTGATTAGCGTTAAAACCTAATTGAGCTAATTCATTCATACCTTCTGCAACTTCAGACGCCGATTTAGAGGTTTTAGCACCTAAATCAACTGCTTGTGGAGACATTTGTTTAAGTTGACTACCACTAGCTTGTGATACAGCACCTACTTTAGACATTTGTTGTTCAAAGTCTGCACTTGTTTTAATTGCTGCACCAAAACCTAATGTGATAGGCGTTGTCACTCCGACAGTCATAGTTCTACCAATGCCTGTCATCTTATCGCCAATAGATCCAAACTTTTTGGACATTGTATCAGCTTGATTAGCCGTCTTAGTAAAATGACTACCTGCAACAAGTTGTTCTTTATTGAATGCATTCATTTGTGATTGTGTCTTGCTAATCGTACGTTCTAAACTATTTAAAGAGGCTTTCTCATTGTTAACTGCTTTTTCTGCTTTGGCTAAATTAGTATTATGATTCTTAATCGTATTATTAAGTTGTTTATACTCATTCTCTGCTTGTTTTAATTCTGTGTTCGTTTTGTTATAAGTATTTTTAACTTTTTGATTAGAATTAGATAATGTTTCATTTTCAGAACGTAACTTTTTAACTTGAGCTCCTTCTTCTTTATAGCGTGAAACTAATTCTTTATGTTTAGCAGATTGCTTTTGTACTGCTTCATTAGCACGTTTTAATTGTGCAGTTGTTGCAGAACTACTATTTTTCAAGTCTTTTTCTGCTTGTCTAAGTTGTTTTAACTTTTGATAGGCTTCTTCTTTACGTTGCGTTGTACGTTTATATTGTGTTTCAGACTTTTTAAGTTCAGCATTACTTTCTTTCATTGCAGAATTAGATTTATCAAGTGCCGCTTTATTCTTTTTATTAGCTTCTGCTAAATTAAGATAAGCTTTTTCAACATCTTTAACTCTATTTTTTGCATTTTGATAATTAGCATTTAACTTTTTAAGTTCTCCTTCTGCCTGATTAAACATCTGCTTTTGAACTTTTAAACGCTTATTCAAGCCATTGAGTTTAGTTTCATACTGTTCCATTGACTTTTCTGACTTATCAAACGCAGAAAGATTGGCTTTCATTTCACTATTAACGACACCAAGTTGGCGTTTGAGACCTTTCATACCTTCTTGAACGCCCATAGCGTCAAGCTTCATCTCTAAGGTCAAGCCTTCTAATTTCTCGTCCATTTTTACCTCCTTTCTAGCTACCAAATAAGAATTTCAAGTCGGAACCTGTATAAACTTTTTGTTCGCTTTCTTCTTGTTTTTCTTCGACTTCATCTTCTGAATTAAGAAGATCTAATAATTCGATGTAAGGTTGTTGTTTAACTTCTGTTAAAGTCCAACCATACTTTTCCATACAAAACCGTTGAATCTGTTTAAGATTCAATAAAACGTCTTTTATTGTTGTTGTTTTTCTGTCTTTCCCACTTCTTCTGATGCATCTTCTGTATCTTCGTCATCTTCTGCATTGATTTCGCGAAATATTTCATCAGACGCTTTTTTATAAGCGCGTGTAGACATATTTTCTAAGACATCTTCTTCAGTTAAACCTTGGTCTGCAAATAAGCTCACAAAGAATTCACGTTCAATTTTTCTAACGTTACTAGCTTTCGCATTTTCTTTTTCTGCTTCTTTATTCATTTTGTCCATCGTTTCATAAAAGCGTTCCGCCTCACCCATAGTGATAGCATCTTTAGTGTAAGTTGATGTTTTACCAGTTTTATTGTCTTTAATTTCGAATTTGATCATGTTATTAGTCTCCTTTTATTCAAATAAAAAAGACGCAGTATTATGACTGCGTCTTACTTTTCCTTTTACTCTCTTTTGTTTTAAATTCCGGTACATCTACCATTTCTGATACTTCGTCTCCATTCACATGAGCAACTTTAAATGTACCAGTCGGATATGTTGTATCAGCTTCTAAATCATGAATAGTGACTTTAGTTGCACCATCTTGATTTTGTTCTGCTTCACCTACAACATTTCCATCTTTATCATAAACTTTTAAAATTGTTGTCATTAGCTACCACCCTTTATTGTGCGTTAACTGTAGCACTATTAGTATTACCCGTAGCTTCTACATTTGTTGGTGCAGTAGTAGCGCCTGTAGTAGCACCTTGGTAACCTACAAATACTTTTTTCAAGAACTCGTCTGCACCTTTAGAACCTTCGTGATAAGAATAAACATAACCCGCAGTATTCCCATCAACTTCAACTTTACGGTTCATCCAGTCACCTGTAAGTTTAGTTGTTTCAGGTGCTTCCGCTTTTTCACCACGTGTTTTAAATTCAATTGAATCTAAACTGAATGTACCTTTTAATAAAGCACAGTATACTGGTTCTCCAGTCATACCATCTTCTGATTCACCTACAACTGCAACGTAAGGCGCTCTTGTGTTTTCTCCAACCCATGCAGAACCATTTGAATCTTTACTACGACCTAAAACGCTATTTAGTTCTTCAGTTGGAATATTGAATAATTCAATATCTGATTTAACTTCATTAGTACCTTGTTTTTTCATCCAAACACGTTTATTAGATGCGAACATATCTACCATATCTGGTGCTAATCCAGTGATATTCATGTTAACTGTACCACCATTTTCATCTTCCCAAATAAATTTGTCTTTAATATTTTGTGCTGCATCATCAAATACACCTACATGTAATCTTTTAAATCCTGCTACGTATGAACCCATAATAAAATTCCTCCTGTTTTGGTATTAAAAAAGCACATCTATTCGATACGCTCACCTTTGTAATATTGATTTTTAGGAATGCCTCTGTATCGTCGTGACATGACATACCTTTTTGTTTGTTTAAAATAATTATCTAATTGGCTAGATGCTTGCGACATATGATTAGCAAAAAGTAAATACCTAATGCGTTTAGTTATATCAATAGTTTTTTGATGGTTAGTAGATTCTACATCCACTTGAATTAAATAAGTTTCGCTTAAATATTTATCTGATACAAAAGAAGATGGATCATCATCAACCGGTGTTAAAATCACAAATGGTTTTAATACATCTGCATTTTCAGTCGGTTCATAATAATAAATACGATTACCTAATTCAGCTTTCAAAATAGTGTCATCAAGAATGATAGAACGAATAACATTTAAAATATTCACATTCTACTCCTTAACGATTTCATAATGGTTTCTCTATAAGCAAACTCACCTGCATTAAGTGTCTTAGCGATAACACCGAAGCCTCTAGGCGTGTATTTCTTACCATCTCTTGTGTAGCCATGTTCGTTTAAATGAATGATATTCTTTCTGTTCATAGGACCTTCCCATTTAATCATGATTGCTCTAGCATAACTAGAACCTTTGCTATATGGTTTAGTTTTGACTATCTCATCAATTGACGCTCCCGTATCTTTAAATGATTCGAAATTATGTTTGAGCGATTTAACAATTAAGTCAGCACCATTATTTAAAGCATCATCTTCAATTTCCCTCATTTTAGTTGCACCAAATTTACGTTCTAATTGTTGAACCAATTTGTCTACGCCTTTTACTTCTACACCCATACTTCTGATAACACCACCGTAATATAGCTTCTGTCTGGTGTATCTTGTCTAATTTCTTCAATATTGAACAACTTATTGGCGTATAATCGTTTATCGATTTTTACAATATGATTCGTTTCCGGTACATAATCTTCTTGAGGATCTCTCATAATTAAAGTGACACCTATCGTTTTATCTGTAGCTTTTAGTACTTCTCTATCTTTCATAGAGGGATTATAAAGCTTACAAAAACATCCATATAAATTTCTTTCTTCTTGATCATCGGGATAAGGTCCTTCATTAACATAATGAAAGAAATTAGCACGGTCTTTAAATTCATTGAATTCCATTCAGACACCTACCATTTCTTTAATTTCAATATCATTTTTTGTAATCCTTTTTCATTAAACGTTTTAGCTTTCGATTGATCATTAGAATAACCTCTACTCTCATAATCTCGAGCGATAATATATTTAATAGCAGTGCAATAAAGCGGGTATTCCGTGTCACCATCGTCATATTCCGGAACACCGCTCAATGTTAATTCAGATTTTGCCGATTCTATAATTTCTGCAATCAAACCATCTTCATAACTATAATCAACTTTCAACCAAGTTTTAATTGTCTTTAAATCCATTTAATCGCCCCTATTCTGCTGTAATAACAGCCGACTTAGTGTTGACTGCTACATCAACATTTTGGGGATTACTTGGGTGTAGACGCTGTTGTCGTAGCTTTTACATTTGCAATACGGAATGCACTATCTAAAGTACGTTGTTGATCGTACCAAGCAGTTAATACGAATAAGTATTCACCTTTTTTAACATCTTTATCAGTGTCATAAGTAGTGTTGTCATAGTTGATACCGAAGTAGTTAAAGTCACCAACGATTGGTTTAACTGCTGCGTCTGTAAATACTACTGGTTTGCCAAATACTTTTTCTGCTGGTGTATCGAAGAAGTTAGTAGTACCGTTTGATAAAGTTTGAATAATGCTAACGTAATCTGCATAACGCATGTAGATTGAAGCATTCTCTCTGAAATCTTCGTGTAAATCAGCTAATGCACCGATGATTGCTTCATACATATTAGCACCATCAACTTGTTTAACTGAACCATTATAGAATGACATGTGTTCTAAACCACTCTTAGGTTTTTCTGCTAACGCGTCTTTACGTTCTTTCGCTGCTAAACCAGATTGTAATGCGTTTTCTACCCAATTAACTAACTCAACGTCTGAACCATGAATAACTGTATCAGAAATTGCTGCGAATACTTTGAATTTGTTAGTTGTAAACTTAACTGTATCGCCTTTAATTTGTAATTCTTTAGCAGTTTCAACATCTGTGATGAAGTCATCATCATCTAATGTGTAAGAAACTCTAGGAATTTCTAAACCTTTAATGTTAGTTAAACGTGCTTTTTCACGTAATTGGTTTTTAGCAAATGGCTCAGAAACAATTTCTTTTGATAATGTTTTTGGTAAGAATTTGTCGCCACCAGACTCATTACCAGTAGGTAAAGCATGTAATAAACGTTGTGCTTCTACAGATGGTTTTTCAAATTCTGTAGGTAAGATAGCATGACGATAAAATTCAGCTTTAGCTTTAACTAATTTTTCATCATCATTTAAAGATTGGTAAGTTTCGCCTTTGTCTTTAACTTTTGCTTTCTCTTTTTCTTCGATATCTGAAACTTGGCGTTCAACGATTTCAAAACGTTGTTGTAATCCTGCTTTTTCAGTCTCTAATTGTTTGATATCGTCCATGCTAGCGTTTGGATCAGTCGCCTTTTGGCTTAATTCCTCATTTTTGTTCTTTAATTGTTGTCCAATCATTCCTAATGATTGCTTTAATTCGTATAATGTTGGCATTATAGGTTTCCTCCTAAAAATTCATAGTTATTTTTAAATTTTCACATTCGCGTTTGATTTTTTCTCTTGCTTCTTTTTCTTCTTGTGAAATTGCTTTTTTAGGTGTTTCAACCGAATCAGATGTATCTATATCATCAATTTTTGTGATTTTATCTACATCTTTTTCAACAACTTCAGGTACATGATTAAATCGTTTGAGTTGTTCTTCAGAAATACTTGCAGCCATTTCATTAGCTCCTAGCACTTCATCTACAAATCCCATTGATAATGCTTCATCAGCTGTTAACCAAGTTTCAGCATCTAACAGTTGCTTTAATTCTTCTTGCGAAAGATTAGTTGCTTTATCTAGGTAAGCTGTATTACTTACACCATCTGTTTTATCGAGTAAATCAGCTGTTTTACGTAATTCTTCGGCATTTCCAATTGTCATAACCCATGAATTATGAATCATTAGAAAACTGTTTTTGTGCATAAAAATAGTGTCACCGCTCATTGCGATAACACTTGCTATAGATGCTGCTAATGCATCAATATAAATATTCACTTTTGCACTATGCATTTTTAACATGTTGTAAATCGCATGACCCTCGAAAACACTGCCACCTGATGAGTTGATATGTACATCTATTTCATTTACATCACCCAATTCATCAAGTTGATTTTTAAAATCAGTTGCTGTTACATCAGTTTCTAGCCATTTATCACTTACAATATCGCCGTAAATGTAAATTTCGCCTTTACTCTGTGACTTCCTTTTCATTTGGAAGTAGTTCGGTTTCTTTGGCATCTTTATCACCACCTTTCAATGACTTTCTTTGTTCAAGTGGTGTGTCAATTGGATATAAGTCACCACTAATCAATGGTTTGTCCCCACCTTCAACCGGTGGAAGATCTTCCCATTCACGTATATCGTTGATTGTATAGTAGCCACTTCGTACTGCTTTGAAGTAGACTTCTGCTTGAGTAGCACTATCTGCTCGTAGATATGATTTAACGTTGAACTTAAAGTATCGATTCTTTTGTCTATCCAATTTAGTTAAAAGTTTTCGATTAAATTCTTCTTCATACTGTTTGATAATTGGTAATAAAGTGTGTTGTAGATAATATCTATTTAATTCTTCATTCTTGGCAAAGTTAGCACTCGACTTGGCGTTTAAAAACATCGATGGTATTTGAAAGACATTCGCTACACGTTCACGTGTTAAGTTTTCACTAGCTACAATATCTTCTGAAACGTACTTTTTAGGTAATGGCTCAATTTCAACACCAGGTTCTTGGAAAAGAATACCACCATTATCACTATAGAATTGCTTGAAACTATCCATAACTTGCTGTCTTTTTTCTGGACTGACGTTAGAACCGTATTTCAACATAAATGAATCAGGCTTTTCCATTTCAGATAAATTAAAGTTACGTACTGCATTATCAAAATCAGTTGTATTCCTTAATACATCTATTGGACTAATACCTTGCACCATGTTGGAGCCTACAATGTGCTTAAAATGCAACATATCCATGTTATGTACTACTAATTTATTACCAGTTGCTGCATTTACCATGTAATAAAGCTCTCTTGAATTGTTTTCAATAGCTAATTCAACGACATCTGGATTTAATAAGAATAGTTTTTCTGGTTGATGATAGATATCACGTTCAATCAAAACATAAGCGTTACCTTTTTCATTTCTAGTAGTTTCAATCTGATTAATAAAATCAAAGCTACTCAATGAATTATTAGGTGTCACTGTTAGTAAATCCGAAACGTCAGTATTAATTACTTTATAATCTTCATACATCTTAATTGGTAAGCTAGCCATTGAATTAGACAACTTTGTTACAGCAGAAAATATGGTTTCATTCGTTTCTAAAGTGTTATTAATAACGCCCCAGAATGACTTATTCCGCCATGGGCTAAAATCATACATTTTAGAAGCTGTTTGATCTACCCAGCTATCAATTAACCTTTGTTTGATTCGTGTTACTAAACCTGCTCTTGCGATTGTTCTCACCTCCTTAACGCATTAAGTCTTTAATACTAATGAATTCGATATTGCCTTCGCCATTTTCTGAAACAACCTTGTTCATAATATCTGTGTAAGTATTCAAGAATGCTGCAAATCCATCAATTTTACGGTATCTACTTTGCTTTGATGGTAACCAGTTACCGTTTCTGTCTAATTTCAGTTGTACATTATTGATATACCACTTCATTAGTGGATTATTATTAAATATGACTTTGCCATCTAAAAACATTTCTTTTAAGTCTTTAAGTGCAGGACTTAACGTCAAAGCACCTTGCCTTGTTTCTTCAGTATCAAAACCATAATTTTTTAATTCTTGATTCAACTTAAAGGCGTTAGCTCTGTCATAAGTAATCTTTTCCACAGGGTAATGCTCATTCATCTTGATTATCCAATCCAGTACATCTTGATACTCAATGTACGGTGAATCTTGAATGGTTAAAAAGCCTTCTTCTTCCCACTCACGATAGGGTATCTTTTCGTTCGAATATTCAACTTTATGCTTAGGAATCCATGAATGAGATAAAACTGCTACCTTACCATTATCTAGTGCAAAGGTTGCACAAGCAGAAGTGAAGTCCTCTGTTTCTGATAAGTCATATCCAATTGTGCATGGTTGACCTTCCAATTCATCCAATGCGATTACCTCATTATTTTTCTGCAATGTTTGATAATCGATAAAGCTCATTTCATCATTATTAGCAAAGATGTTAAAACGCTTAGTGATGAAGTCGCCACGTTCGGCAGGAATACGCTTGGCTTTTTCCCATTCTTCTTTCATTTCTTCGATATCAATCGAGACTCCCATATTAGGATTGGCTTTAATCCAATTAGAAGAATCGTTCATATCGTCGTCATCATCTAACGACGCTAAATAATAAAACGTTCTTTCATCTTCAATAATGCCATCAAGTGTATCTCTTCCCGCTTCAACCATATCTACAAGTGGACCATCTAATTGATATCCTGCAGTAGTTATATAAATAAGTAATGGTTGTAATCGTGCTGCTCTTGAGTTTTTGATAACCGAAATAAGCTTATAATCTTTAAATTCATGGATTTCATCGAATATTCCCATGTGTGTATTCAAACCATCGAGTTTATCACTATCAGAAGCTTGTGGCATAATTTTTGATATTGTAGCGTCATAATGAATTTCATCTCTTAATGGTCTAAAGTTCTTACTTAATTTAGGGCTTGCTTTAATCATTGCTTTTGATTCATCAAATAAAATTCTTGCCTGTTTCATTACATTGGCTAATAGATGTATTTCAGCACCATTTTCACCATCTTGTGAAACACCATAGTTGGCAACACCTGATATAGTAGTTGTCTTACCATTCTTACGTCCCATGAATATAAGCGCTTCTCTGAAACGTCTTAATCTTGTTTCTTTATGAACCCAACCAAATAAACTACCAATAATAAAATGTTGCCACGGTTGTAAAACCAATTGTTGTTTAGATCCTTTAGATGGTTTACAAAATTTCTCGATAAATAGTATTGGTCTATGAGCTAATTCTTCATCAAATACCCATTTACCACCATTTTCAAGGTATCTTAAATGACGTTCACACTCTTTAATTACAAATTTACTGGCTATTATTTTTCCATCTATCACTTGTTGTGCATACCAGGTTGTTAATAGCTTAGGTGATGGTTCATTAAGTATTTTAATAGTCACCAAAACCACTTTCTTCCTGCACAATATTTTTACGTTGTGCTGAGGTTAAACCTAATGATTTAAGCAAGTTATTCAAGGTCTGTACCGTCTTTGTAAGCTCTATGCTAAGTGGATTCTTAACAATATTGCTTGCTCCAGCTTTATTTGTGTGTTCCATCATTAAATCACTATGTTTTAACTCATCTCTTAATCTGCAATAAAACTCATAAGTTTCAATATATAAATTGATAAGTATATCGTCTGATTCTTGGTAGTTATCTATATAGCTCATCAACTGCTCTTTTTTCAGATTCATGATGACCCCCCTTTCATAAAATTTTGATCCGCGTTGCAAACGAAGGTCCCCCGCCGGTTCCCGGCAAAAATAATTTTTGAATCCAAAGGCAGGGGGGTATAAAATAATTAAATAATTTTTTTATTTAAATTTTAGCAACTCGAATATTTTTTGTATTACTTTTATCTTGGTCATTTGCATGAATTTTATTGTGACAACTTAGACAAACAGACAATAAATTATCAAGGTTCAACGCTTGATTGAAATCGTCATCAACATAAACAATGTGATGGACTATTTTAGCGTCTGTTATATCTCCATTACGTAAACACATCTGACATAGGTTGTTATCTCTATCCAGTGCTATCTCCCTTAGCTTCTTCCATGCCTTTGAATGATAGAACCAATCATACTCATAAGACTTACGACCATGCCTATGTGTATTGTCATGTCTTGTCATTGTTCACACCTCATTGATTGCATAACAAAAGACACACCACTGATAAGTGATGTGCCTTGTATGTTAATTATCTGATACTATCATAATAAGGTATTGACCACCCGCACTTCCAGTATGTCGTAAGTGCGGTTAGTCGAAACTAATCCAACCAATTCGCTTAGCTGTCTCTCTCATTAGTTGGTTACGCATTCGAAGTGTAGCATCTCTACTGATTACCTTATCATCATCACGTTGCTTAGTTAGTTCATGTGCAATGTCATTCCATTCATACACAGTTAGATCCTTCTCCCAGTATCTATAGTTAACTATCAACTGTTGTTCTTTAGTAGCTGCATTGTATACATCTTCTATTGCTTGAATGATAGCCTGTAAGTTTAAATACTTGAGGTCACTATGTAGCTTAGTCACTTCATTCTCTACTGGACTTGTAGGTAGGTTACTCTGACCACCACCATTGTTTGTATCAGTAGTTTGATAGAGCAAGTCATATCGACGATACA
>Ga0224749_1029_pt1 | contig 23830 bp, 22 predicted proteins | sample LIM_F_Vancomycin_3_FD_182078 | JGI IMG/M metagenome (GOLD analysis project Ga0224749, IMG submission 182078) | Enriched cells from gastrointestinal tract of the lab mouse from Pacific Northwest National Laboratory (PNNL), Richland, Washington... | ecosystem: Host-associated > Mammals > Digestive... | reverse complement strand
TTTGCAAGGAATTGCACCAAGCCTGTGAGCAGTCGGGAGCTTTTGTTTATTTCTTTACACTGGACGATATTCACGCTTCAGCTTCGCGTCTTAAAGGGTGGACGTATAATAACAGCTGGAAATCGAGGCATTTCCCCATACCAAATGTCATTTATAACCGGCTTACTTCCCGAAAATATGAAAATATGCCGAAAGTCCAGCATTTTCTTGAACACGTTAAAACTCAGTACAACACGGACATTTTCAACGAAAAATATTTAAATAAGAATGAAGTATTCGATGCACTAAAAAAAGATGCACAGCTTCAAAGTTATTTACCCGAATCTTACCTCTTTAAAAATTATCAAATGTTAAAAACGATGTCCAGCAGGCATTCTATCCTGTTTCTCAAACCGGTAACAGGCAGCCTTGGCAAAGGCATTATCCGAATTAAACGTGAGAATAGCGGAGTTTATTCCTGTTCGTTCAGCAGTCTGTCCGGGACGCGCAAACAAACTTTTTCCAGGCTTTCAAAGCTGTTTAACAGAATTTCCGGAAAACTCAAAACCCAAAATTACCAGATCCAGCAAGGCATTCATCTTGCCACGGTTCATCGTAAGCCTCTAGATTTCCGGGCCCTTGTACAGCGGGATTCTCAGGGAGAATGGTCGATCACTTCTGTAGTTGCCCGGGTTGCCAAAGAGCAGCATTTTGTCTCCAATGTTGCCCAGGGAGGTTCCCTCAGCAAAGTGAGTGAAGCACTTGAACGTTCTTCATTAAGTCCGGACCACCGGGCAGAACTGCCTGCCAAAATGCGGCGTGCAGCCTTGGACATTGCAAAAGGAATTGAAACTTTTATTCCTGCGCACTTTGCCGAGTTAGGGGTTGACCTGGCTGTTGACCAATGGGGTAAAATCTGGCTGCTTGAAGTGAACTCAAAACCATCTAAAAACGATAATACACCTTTGGACGGAACGGTGCGAATTCGGCCATCTGTCCGAAAAACCGTCCAATACGCCAGATTCCTGGCGAAATTTTAGGCGGCTATATGAGTATTTCTATTCAATCCTACCTGTCACTTGGTATTTTGGCCACGGATTGTGCTCAAGGTGTTCCCACAGGTGATGAGTCTTTCTACCGCAAACTTATCCGGGAGGGAAGACTGGTTGGGCTTACCGTATTTGTGTTCACCCCCACTCTAATAGATTGGGAGCAGGCCACAACAAGGGGTTTTACTTGTCTGCCGGAATGCGGAAGGTTTATTGAAATAAACTTTCCTTTTCCCGGACTTGTCTACGATCGTTGTTTCAACCGGGATGCCGCCGGATATCGGCTTTACAAATATACCGTATCCCGTCTGAGGAATACCCCCGGGCTTCGTTTTCTGGGAGCCGGGGTGAAAGGCAAATGGGAAGTATACCAACTGCTCAAGGAAGATGAGCAGATAAGTTCTATTCTTCCCCAAACGATCCGATATCGAAACCTTACCCAGCTTCTCAGGCCACTGGATCGTGGAAAAATCTTATTTTTCAAGCCTGATGGTGGCAGCCAGGGAAAAGGGGCCGTCCGGATCCTGAAAGATAAAAAAGGCTTTTATTATCTAACGGGCAAAAATACGGAGAATAAATCATTTTCCCATTGGTTTCATACGGAGACCGATTTTTCATCCTTTGTTCGGACTTTCGCAGGAAGGAAACCGTATTTGATTCAGCCCGATTTGAATCTGACCGCCTCGGAAGGTATACCGTTCGATATCCGATCCCTGATGCAGAAAAATGAGCACGGACATTGGGAGTTAACTGGTATGGCAGTACGGACTGGTGAACCGGGCAGTCCAACCTCGAACCTTCATGGTGGAGGAAAGGCCCGCGAGGTTCTGCCTTTTCTGACCGCTCACTTTGGAAAGTACAAAGCCCGGCAGTTAGCGAAAGATGTGGCTGGTTATTCATGGCGTATTGCCGCCGTACTGGAAAAAAAGCGGGGGAGAATGGCTGAACTCGGCATTGATTTCGGCATTAGCCCAGATAGCCGGATTTGGCTGTTGGAAGTTAACTCCAAGCCCGGGCGTTCCGCATTCAGGCAGCTGGGCAACCCCAAAATATTCCGTAAAGCTGTGGCCAATCCGGTGCGATATGCCGCCTGCTTAGCCAGGCACTCTCGTGGTCAGCAGCAGGTTCCGCTCCCGCCCTGCTCTATCACCACCGTTCCATTAGATCAGCCGGAATGGGACAATAGGCATCTAGTTTAGGAGGGTAACGGAATGAGTTTGACTACATGTACCATCCATGCTACACAAAAACCAGAAAAGGTGGTTTATATATCCGGAGAGCTCGGTAAAGCTCTTCAAATAGCAAAGACGAAGCGGATCTCCATTTCCATTGGACGCAAATCCGCATTCATCCCGGTCCGCTGGATTAAAAAAGGAGGAAATCATCTGTATTTACCCTCCTCCGTAATGAATACCCTTAAGCTTCCTCGCATTGGTTCTTGCTTAATAACCGCTTCTGATAAAGAACTGCGCCTAGGTCCTTTAATAGGTATTTTAACGAACCTTTCATCTCATGGCACAAGCACCTCCCCCTTCGGCAGCAGAACTTCTTTTATCAAGCAGCTTATACAGATAGGTGGAAAAAAGTCTTTTTTTATTGTATTTTCTCCCAAGGACGTAAATTGGCAGCAAGAGACTATTAATGGTTACATGCTCCAATCCGATGGGGGATGGGTACGAAAAACGGTTCCTTTACCTGATGTTGTTTACAACCGGCTGACCAGCCGAAAAGCGGAAAAACAAGTTTATACCGAAGATTTCAAGCAGCATTTTGTGAGCCGTAAAATTCCGTTTTTTAACTGGAGTTTTTTTGATAAATCCGATGTTTACAAGCTGCTTGAGAATGACGAAGCCAGCCAATATGTCCCCGAGTCTGTGATGGATCCCTCTGCCGATCAACTGAATGAAATGCTCGATAAACATAAATTTATATATTTGAAACCTACGGCCGGGAGCTTAGGGATTGGTATATACCGAATTACTTATTCTCCTCAGCGGGGATACTTCGTCCGCTACAGGCAGGACGGTAAAAACGTTCTCTTGAGATTCAAGAAATTCGAAAACCTGGTCAAAATGCTCGGGGTAAATAAAGGACGGTTGAATCGTTATGTAGCCCAGCAAGGCATCCGGCTAATTGAAATTGATAACTGTCCGATCGATTTTCGTTTTCATATGAACAAAAACGGTTCTAATCATTGGGTCGTATCAGCCATCGGAGCCAAGAAAGCCGGTAAAGGCAGTGTAACCACCCATGTCCGCAACGGCGGGCAGCTAATGACCGCTGAACAGGTTATGAGACAGGTATACGGAAACAGAGGTGACCAAATACTGCAGTATGCCAGAGACACAGCGGTCCGTATAGCAGACTCTCTGGAAAAAAGTTACGATCATCTTCTGGGTGAGCTTGGATTTGATATCGGGATTGATCAAAACGAGCGGATCTGGATGTTCGAAGCAAATGCTAAACCCGGCCGTTCTATCTTCAAACACCCCCATTTAAAAAAAGAGGAACAGGATACCCTTACCAATGTATATGATTATAGTCTCTATTTAAGCCGTTTTCGGGCAAGGAGGGATGGCTGATGGAGGCCTTTACTTCTGTTAAACCTGTTCCGGCATTGGGGATTTTGTCAGTAGCTCATCCGAAACGGCTATTCATGGGAAATCACCAGAATTTTATTGATTTAATTCAGACCGGCAAGGAACTGGGAGCTGAGGTGGTCGTGATTACCACATCCGATATTCATCCCGGGGCCAAACACATTCTGGCTTATACTTATGATTTCACCAATAAGTCCTGGACCCGTAAAGTCGTTTCGATGCCCAAAGTCATCTATAACCGTATCCCAAACCGGGATACGGAAAAACATCCCGATGTTCAAAATACTTTAAATGCCTGTATCAAAAACAAAAAAATGATTGTATTCAATCAGGGTTTTTTTGATAAATGGACACTATTTGAATGGTTGAAAAGCAGGCCTAGCCGGATTTATATTCCGACTACCAAAAAATTAACGTCCAAGCAGGTTCTCGAAACGGTCATCCAGCAGCATCCGGTTGTTTACCTGAAGCCTGTGCAAGGAAAAGCAGGCAAAGGGATCATGAAAATAGAACGGGTTACCAAGCCAAGTAGTCTGGTCTACCGCCTCTCAGTACAAAAGGAAAAGAAAACACAACAGTCTCTTCATCCGTCTGTGGAAAGGCTTTGGGCCAAAATTGAAGGAATCACGGAAAACAACGACTACATCATTCAACAAGGTATTCAACTGGCCTCCTATAAAGACCGCCCCTACGATCTCAGGGCATTGATTCAAAAGACATCCAAAGGCAAGTGGAGTATTACGGGAATCGGTGCCCGAATAGCCGGAAGGGAAAGCATCACCACCCATGTACCCAGAGGGGGTTCTATTGACAATCCGATTAAACTGCTGATAAAAGGTTTCGGAGAGCAGAAAGCCATGCGGATCCTGAACCGGACCAAACGTGCAGCTCTCGAATTGGCCCAGCAGATTGAGAAAGCCTCTAGGCAGAAACTCGGAGAAATGTCCATGGATCTGGGGATCGATATAACAGGGAAAATATGGTTTTTCGAGGCGAATTCAAAACCTATGAAGTTTGATGAACCGGATATCCGCAAAAAATCATTGGAACGGATAATCCAATACAGCATGTTTTTAACCGCGAAACAAAAAAGAGGTTGATCCTAATGGCAAACAAACAACTTGGTGTCCTTACGGTTCAGGTTCCGACCAAAAGCCACGAAGAAATAACCTATTACCGGAAATTAAGCTTGCATGCAAAATCATTGAATTTGGAAATTATTGTATTTAACCCTCTCGACGTGAATTCCTCCGGGACGACGGTGAAAGGTTGGATCTACGATTCCTCCCAGAAAAAATGGAAACGGAAAACATGTCCCATGCCTCCGCTGGTCTATGACCGCTGCCGGTATAAAGGGAAGGAGAACTATGCCATTTTGAAAGCATTCCGGAGTAAACATAAACATATTCAATACATGGCAAAACCACTGACCAACAAATTAGAAATGCATAGGCTGTTAATCGAACAGCCTGAAATCGCTCCGCATTTACCGGCAACAGCCGGTTATTCAGGTCCCGGCCAAGTCCTTCAGTATACCGGCAAATATGACATGGTCTACCTAAAACCCAAAAACGGTACGGGCGGACGCGGAATACTTCGTATTGAAAAAAAGGGCAACCATATGTATGAATTGCAGGGAAGAAAACAAGACCGGACAATTCTTAAGGTTCAGCGGATTGGAAAGAAACTGCTTCCAAAAAAACTGCGGCAGCTTCAAATCAATGAAAACTATATTATCCAGCAGGGCATTAACCTGCGTCTGCCTGGAGGAAGAGTACATGATTATCGGCTTCTTCTGCAAAAAAACAAGAAGGGAGAATGGGAAGTAACCGGCTGCGCCGGACGGATAGGTCCGACCCATAGCATTACCTCCAACCTGCACGGCGGAGGGATGGCTGTTCCTATGGAGAAACTGCTTCTTACCCGGCTTCACAGCCTAAGAGAAATCAATCGGATCAAGCAGAATATGTCTCGTATAAGCACGCAGGTTGCTATTTTTCTGGAGGGAAGATTCGGTACAATCTGCGAGCTCGGTATCGACCTGGCCGTGGATGAGAGAGGAAAAGTCTGGTTGCTTGAGGTGAACCCGAAGCCTTCCAGAGAAGTCTTCCGAAAAATCGGGGACATGGATACTTACCGAAAAGCCATAACCAACCCCCTTGAATTTGCTATCTGGTTAATGGAGCAGCCAAAGGCCTCCGTCCACCTTTTTATTCCGGATGAGGAAGCAGAACCCTTATCTGAAGATAACGATCATGAAGAAAAGGGTATTGATTATCAGGAAGCTGAGATTAAAACGATGCCGGATGAAGAAGTAAGTACGGAATATCAAGAAGCTGAGGTTAAAGCCCTGCCGGACGGGGGAGACGCTTCCGAACTGCAGGTAACCAAAATTAAGGTAACACCGGACGGGGAAGACGCTTCCGAACTGCACGAAGCAGAAATTAAATCGATACCAGACGGGGAAGTTCTTCGAGATGACGAGACGGACAACGATTTAGCCACTGTAAGGAAAGACGAACAAAAGATCGCATCCTCATGATCTGAGGATCTGCGATCTTTTGTTATGCCCTTACCCGAAGTTTACTCTTGCTTTTCCTTTCCTTCCATTTGATGAAAGCATGTGCGGAAAAAAGGAATAAGAGCGGAAGCAGCGGTATTGTATAACGGGACAAAGGAAAATAAACCATATGCAGGATGGACATATAGGCAAAAAGCAGCAGCAGCAAATCCGCCCTACGATTTTTCCGGGCCAGCCATATCCCCACAAAAGCAGCTAATACAAGAAGTTCATGCATAATAACGGGAACCCAAAGCGGGATATCCATGAGAGGAAGCCAATAATAAACATCCCCCCAAAAAACAGCAAATTTGCCGATTGTATACCAGGAAGCATACAAAAGCGGCTTGCTTTGGAAACCATCCGCTATTCTTGCCTTTGCCCACCTGACATCATTTTCGTCATTAATCCATAGATTATCTACTCTGGGCCAGCTGCGCATTTCCTCAACGGAAGGAATATGATACGGAAATGATCCCAGCAGCAGGGGACTTCCTCCAGATTTGGTAAGCGGAATAAACGTTCCGCCTGAGATTTCATAGTTACGTATCCACCAGGGCATCAGACAGGCAATAAAGAATACAGCCGTTACGCATAAGCATGGAATCAGCTTTTTCCAGGGAACCAGCTTCCGGTACATGATATACAGAAGAAACAGACCGGGCCATAAGGCAATGGTGGGCCTTACATAGAGCGTGGCTGCCCAGGCAAGACCAAAGGCCGCTGCCCACCCCATATTGGGAAATTCCACGGCTTTCATCGCAATATATACGAGCAAAAACAGTAAAAACGTAAATAGTGCCTCGGTCAGAATCAGATTGGATACATGCCAAAGCGGAATGTAGAGCACTGAAAGTATCACTGCAATGAGAGCAGTCCGTTCATCAAAGACCCTCCGCCCAATAATAAACAACAAATAAAAAGATGCCGTAACCAGAAGTGTTTGAACTATCCGGATTGTCTGTTCGAGTACAAAGCCATCCCCAAGAAAACTCATGAAAAAAGCAATAAATGCAGGATACCCGGGGGTAATAAAAACAGTAGGGCGGGAAGGATCATTATAAGTAAAATTACCTGTTTCCAGCCATATTTTAGCTGTCTGAATATACTGTACGTCATCGGAATCCAAGATAAACGAAGAACCCTGACTCAAAATAACGATTACTTTGATTACAAAAGAAATAGCAAGTACAAGCCAAACCAGCTTGACTGATTTCGATATTTGTTTCAACGTTAGCTTCCTTTCAGACTATTGGGGTCCGGATAAGTTTTCAAGAGTATTTGGAGGATAGACCAATCATCAAGACTCCAATCAAAATAACCAGGCAGCCCAAAATTTTCAGCGGAGTAATTGATTCATGGAAGAAATAATATCCGCCGATGATAGCAAACACGTAGACGATGCTTTGCATTGGGTAGGCAATACTAATATCTACCCTGTTCAAAATGTACATCCATAAAACAGTGGCAAATCCATAAATAAACAAACCTCCAAGCACAAACGGCGAAAACATTAGCTCGATAATACTGCGGATACTCTCAAACGGATTTACTTTACGGGCCAATCCCACTTTCCATAGAAACTGTCCCGATACCAATAAAACCGTATTCAGCAAAATAAGTCCAGCGTTCACAATGTTCATAATTCAGCTCTCTCTCATTTCTCCAGAAATTACTTGTCGTTCCTGTTGTTCTACCTTAGCCTTTAAATCCTTGATTTCCTTGTTCATATACGCATTTTCCTGAACCAGAATTTTAATGATCTCCTGGTGTTTGGATAATACCGTCGTCGTATGCACCAATAAGCTAAGCGCCACAATAATCACAATGAGGAACACAAGTGCGGGCATATAGGCCACGCCGATCTTGGAAGACAGTTTATTAAGCAAAGGGATCGCAATAGCCGTGGCAAGGCCCAAGAGGCCGATCATCATCCATAAGAAGGCATAGCGGTCCCTTAGCCTGTGTTTGCTTGTGTAGTAAAAAATTTGGAGCAGAAAAATGACAGCTACTCCAATGCTGATAGCTCGAATCAATGTATAAACCCCTTCCTAGAAACTTCTCCGTATAATGGAAAATAAGGTAACCTTCAGCATGTAGTAAACCGATCTCATGAAATTAATAGAGGAGACCCCGCCCTGCCGGTTTTTCATCTCGACACTGATTTCTTTGATACGGTATTTTTTGCGGGCCATGCTGACCAAAATCTCTACTTCCGGGTAATCAATGGGATAATACTGGGAGAATTCCTTAATGATCTTGCGGTTTACAATCCGGTATCCTGACGTCGGATCTGTAATTTTATTCCCTGTCAAAAGCCGGATCAGCAAATAAAAATAATAAATGCCGATGCGGCGGGAAACACTGCCCTTGTAGGAGCTCTTCTCTACAAACCGGGAACCGATGACCAAGTCATACTGGGACTTCTTTATTTCTGCAACCAGCTTATCCAGATCCTTTGGATCATGCTGTCCGTCTGCATCAAGCTGAATAGCGTAATCATAATGATGCCGGTAAGCATATTTGTATCCGGTCTGCATGCTGGCCCCGATCCCCATGTTTACAGGAAGATGAAGACAGTTGAACTGGCGTTCATTTAAAATTTGGGGTGTCCTGTCCTTCGAGCCGTCATTGATGACAATATAATCGTAGGAAGAGTTCTGAATGACGCTCTCAACCGTTTTTTCAATCGAATCCTCTTCATTATAAGCCGGTATAATGATGAGCACTTTACTTTCTTCTGGCATGTTCAATCTCCTTTACACTATAAAAGCAATGATTCCTAGGATGACTTGTTTCCCTTCCTATCCTAAGTATAATGGATATGAAGTAAAGAAAAAAGGAGAGACTCCGCTATTATACGTTCAAGTAAACTTTACGCATTTATTTTATTGTTGTTTGCGGCAGTTGTATTATTTGCGATCACTCAGGTAGAAAACTGGGGATGGACCAGCCTGACGGTTATCGCGGCGCTCTTTGGTGTCCGGAAAGACATGAAGGGTAACCTAACCTGGGACCAGTTTCTGCCTCCAGGACTTATTGCCATTACTTTGTTTTTTCTGATCTATAAATATGCAAATCCGCTGTGGCATCAGGTCATCGGCTGGCAAACCCAATATATCCAGCATATCTTCCAATGGAACGAATTTTTTGACCGTATCCCATTGAATGATGGGGCTATCTTCCGTTTTTGGCAGCCGGAATGGCTTACGGAATATATGAAATGGGTCTATAGTTACGGGTTTGCCTTGTCTTACTGGATCTGTCTGATCTACTCCTTTTTCAGTAAAGATGTGAAGAAACTGCTTCGTTATGCACTTGCGGGTTATTTGCTACAGGTTCCTCTTATTCTTCCGTTTTACAATACGATTCTTCTTCAAGAAGTCTGGTATGTACATGGAGTCCCGGACATGCTTCAGCGCATGCTCACACCGGAAGAGGCTTTTACGACAGCCTGGAACTGCTTCCCCAGTATGCACACATCCATTGCTTTTGCCGGACTTCTACTTTCAAGAAGAGAAAAAAACCCGTGGTTTCGCCTAGTTGCCGGTATTTACTGCGGATCCATCATCTTATCTACGCTATACCTTCAGATTCACTGGGTGCTTGATGTCATCGGGGGAATGATTTTTGCTTATTGCTGCGTCAAGCTTGCTGACTGGATTATGGACAGCAAAAAGGTAACAGGCTGGATCGGGTCATGGGAGCGGCTCGGTGTTTACCTTAGCGTAAAATTTGGAAACAAAAATCATTCCCTTTCCTCTCCCGGTAACCGGAAAAAAGCTAATGAAGAAACAGGATAATAAAAACTTGGAGGCCGTATCAGACATACGGCCTTCTTTAATTGATGAAACCACCGGAAGCATCTTTGCGTATAAATTGTTATACATAGGCATTTTTACTTTACCGAAAAGGAGGGTGGATATGCTTTCTTTATACGGCATCCTGTTTGGTCTTGGCATGCTGCTGGCTCTCCTCACGCTTTTATTCGGGGAAGTCCTGGGCCATCTGGTAAGCGGATTGGATTCCCTTTTTTCTCATTCGCTCCCTTTTCTCCAGCCTGTAATACTCATCGGAGGGATAACGATCCTCGGGGGAACAGGTCTGCTTCTAGAACGTTATACTTCTCTTGATGCCCTTCCCGTTTTTTTGCTCTCTCTTCTAATGACACTTCTTTTATCTACCGCGCTTTATTTTTTGTATGTTAGACCGATGAAAAATTCTGAAACCTCAATTGCTTTTTCCATTTTTGATTTACAGGGGAGTATAGGAGAAGTCCTTGTCCCGATTCCGGCTTTTGGATACGGCGAGATACTATTAAAAGCCGGTGGAGGAGTAACCAACCAGATTGCTGCCAGTTTTGACCGCAAAGAGATTGCCGGAGGAACAAAGGTTGTAGTAGTTGAAATCAGGGAAGGCGTACTCTATGTATCACCGCTTGACTAAGATTTCATCTTACTAAATAAAAGAAAAGGAGACCTGCCCATGGAAAATGTGCTGGATATGCTTCTCATCCCAATTATTATTGTTGGAGTCATTCTTATACTGGGCTTAGCTTTTTGGGCCCGATACAAAACCGTCAGCCCCGATGAAGCCATGATTGTAACGGGTTCTTTCCTCGGAACCAAAAATGTCAGTGAAGACGAATCAGGGCGCAAAATGAAGATTGTCCGGGGCGGAGGAGCCTTCATCATCCCTATCTTTCAGCAGTCGCAATTTCTTTCCCTTCTTTCCCACAAACTGGACGTAACAACGCCTGAAGTGTATACCGAGCAAGGGGTCCCGGTGATGACCGATGCAGTGGCCATTATTAAGATCGGAGGCTCTGTAGAAGATGTTGCCACCGCCGCAGAACAATTCCTCGGAAAACCGACCCAATCCCTGCAAAGTGAAGCCCAGGAAGTACTGGAAGGCCATTTGCGGGCCATTCTCGGCTCGATGACCGTTGAGGAAGTATACCGCAACCGGGATCGTTTCGCCCAAGAGGTACAGGGAGTTGCCGCCAAAGATCTGAAAAAAATGGGTCTCCAAATCGTTTCCTTTACAATCAAGGATGTCCGAGATAAACACGGTTACCTGGATGCACTTGGTAAGCCACGAATTGCCGCCGTTAAACGTGATGCCGATGTTGCTGAAGCGGAAGCGGTGAGGGATGCCCGGATTCAAAAGGCTAAAGCGGAAGAGGAAGGCCAAAAGGCCGAACTGCTGCGGGATACGAATATCGCCGAAGCAACCAAAGAAAAAGAATTGAAGATGGCGGCTTTTAAACGGGATCAGGATACAGCAAAAGCAGAAGCAGACCTGGCCTACCATATTCAGGAGGCACGCTCCAAACAAAGTGTAGTCGAGGAGCAAATGCGGGTGGAGCTCGTGAAAAAAGAACGGGAGATTGATTTGGAAGCCAAAGAGATCCTTCGGAGGGAGAAACAATACGACGCTGAGGTCAAGAAGAAAGCGGATGCCGAACGTTATGCCGTTCAGCAGGCGGCTGAAGCGGAAAAAGTCCGGCGCTTGTTAGAAGCCGATGCCTTACAATACCGCATCGAAGCTGAAGCCAAAGCTCAAGCTGAACAAAAACGGCTGGACGGGTTGGCTGCTGCAGATGCAGAGCGCGCCCGCGGGACCGCAGAAGCAGAAGTGATCCGGCTGCGTGGGCTGGCCGAAGCCGAAGCCAAGCAGAAACTGGCCGAGGCCTTCGAGAAATTCGGTGAAGCGGCTGTCCTTGATATCATCGTAAAGATGCTCCCTGAGCTTGCAGGCAAAATTGCCGAACCAATGAAATCGATTGAAAAACTGAGCATAGTGGATACCGGTCATGGGGAAGGAGCTGCCCGCTTGAGCAATTATGTTACTTCTCTTATGGCTACAGCTCCTGAAATGCTTAAGAATGTATCAGGGCTTGATGTCGAACAGTTGATCAAAGGATTGACCCAAAAACAGTTGTCACCTCAATCCTCTGAAAAAGAACAGGAAGTGCTCACCTAACTTCTATTGAGACTCATTAGCAGGAAGAGGCTATCCGTAAACTTAAAAACCAGGCAATGCCAGGATCGGCCCTGCCCTGCAAAACGGTACACAGGAACCTGAAACGGTATCAAAATCTATGCGGACTCTTTCAAAACCGGTTCATATCGGATCGCTGATAAACAAGACAGCACCTGTTCCCCCAAGGAACAGGTGCTGTCTCTTATTTTCTATTGATAGCTGACCCCAGTCTTGGCTTCAACTACATTTTGAATCATCATATATACATCCCCGTTGGTAAGCTGCTGCTTGTTACTAATTCCCTGGAGTGTTTCCGATTTAAACAATTTTTGTTTCACCAGTTCGTCAGCTGCCCCATTCTGATTAACCTGTGTTCCAACCGCTGTTCCCAGCATATAAGCCGCTTGATCTGCAGTTAACGGGGCAATCTTGGGATCGGTAAATGCCTTTAACAAATCCTGTACATCCCCGCCCTTCAGCTCAGGATGAAAAGACTTGATTCTGGCAAGCTGGTTAGTCAGGCGGGCAGGATTAGAAGGCTTATCCAGTTGGAAATCAAAATCATGAGTAGCGTGAGCCATATTCATACCAACTGCCGCTTTCAAGCCAGGATAATCCTTATGGGTCGCGTAAGGAGGAAGTTCAAAAGTTTTGGGTTGTAAATCCATTCCCTGTTCCGTCAATCTTGCCTGCAGAGTGCTAATGGCTTCCTTCAATTTGGACATCTCCTGGAAAGTAATCCCCTGCTCTTTGGCCAGTTTCACCGCTGCTCCTGCCGCTTGACCGGTTGCCATACCCGTCGGGATGACACGCGCACTGCCGTGGGCCATGGAATCGAAGCTGGCGGAACGCCCCACAACCAATAGTCCGTCTACATTCTTAGGTACTATAGAACGGAAAGGAACTGCATATTGAAGAGGCTTAAACATTTCCTCTCCACGGTGTTTATAAGAAGTACTTTGAATATCCACCCGGTAAGAGCCAAATCCGATACGGTCCCATTGATCGCGGTTATCCAGCAAATCTACGATGCTTAGACGGTACTCCCCAATCAGGTGACGGGATTCACGCACATACAGTTCTTTGGCAACGTCTGCAATGGTGGCATCTTTCAGTTCAGGATATAACTTTTTCATATATTCCAGGACATGAGGGAGTTCTTTTTTCGCTGTCTCAAATGCTCCGGCAACGGACTCCTGATTCAAAGGATCTACTCCGAACAGCTGCATAGAATTGATCAACAGAGTGCCGTCATTTTGCCGCCCGATATTAAGTCCTCTCATCCGGACTTTGTTCTTGTCCGTAGTGGGATAATCCCACATCTTACCCATTCCCCAAATACTGTTGGCGTCATAGAAGCCCTTCCCTGCACTTTGCTGCAGTTTCTTCCAGGCTTCCTCGCTTACATTCCCCAGCTTAAAGACAAGGGTAACTGCCATTCGGCTGTTCTTATCTCCCATGTCTTCCCTGCCAAAGGTGAAGGGTGCCTTTGTTTGTGCGGCGAAATCAGCATCCTGGGTAGCATCAATAACAGCATCTGCCGTTATCCTTTGGGAAGATCCGTCTTCTTTGGTTACTTCAATGCCCTGAACCAGCTGCCGTTCTCCTTTTTCCTGAAGCAGGGGTTTGACCGACTGTGTCTTCATGAGCAGATCAATGTTACTTTCTTTCTTTACCATTTGATAAAACTCATTAGCCGCTACAGTCGTATCGAAGGAAGTCCCTGACATTTTCTTATACCATTCCTGGAAAATGCCTTTATTGAGTACCTCATATCTTCCTCCAACTTGTTTCATTTCCGGCGCATAGTTCAGATCAAGGCTGTTTAAGCCCCCAAGTGTCATAAGACCACCCAGAATATCCCGGCCCCGTCCGTCCACCAGCAACGTTTTCATCCCGTTTCTGGCAGATGAAACAGCTGCAGCTACCCCTTCGGGGTCCGTTCCAATAACTACAGCATCATAATGGTCCTGAATGGACTTGGACGATTCTACCTGTTTCAAAACCAGGCCTCTGGATTTTGCTGCCCCGTCCTTTTCCCAAAATCCCCAAACCAGACCCAGAATCAGGGTAATCAGCAAACCGATTATGATTTCTTTATAGTTGATCCAAAGCTTTTGCAACACGTTTTTTTCCCCTTTACATATGGTTACAATAATCAGGTTCAGGTTCATCGAGTCTAAATTAAACTCTACGGCCTGCAAACCGCCTTGCCGCCCATTGTCCTGCCCAGACAATCACGGCCGCTGTAGTAATCATCAGATAAGGCATCATTGGAATCGTATATCGAGCCTCTGAAATAAAGAGCAAAGCCACACCCAGCATAATCAGGAAATTCACGGCAAGAAAACGGACCGATTTATTGATGAACATGCCGATCATGCTGAAGAAAATTCCTGCATATACCAGGAAGAGATGGAAGCATTTGAGAAAGACTCCGTAAATATTCCCCATAAAATTCGGATACGGACCAAGGTAAATATGATGAATGAACATATCCTTGAACTTGCCAACCGTGAACCAGCGGATCCATAGCCACGGGTCTTCCTTAAGCCCCTGCTTGATTCTTCTCAGCCCTTCCCCAAACTGGTCATCGTAGTTCACTTTGCTCCAGTCAATAGTCCCCATATGATAAGGGTCAGTCCCCCCGAGAAAGGGATTTCCTGATCCTTCTTTGGAAAGTAAAATAACTTCGTGGAACGTCATATAATTGCGAATCCACCAGGGAAGCATCGCTACAATAAACATGCCGACACCCCAGCTGATCTCCTTCAGGCACAGCCTGCGCTCCTGGAACCAGAGGAAAACGTACGGTACCGGGGCAACTACTATATAGTTCGGCCGGATCAGGACAGATATACCCAGCAGCAGCCCTCCGATCAAGTGATCCCATTTTTTATTTTCCTGGATAATACGTACCTGCATATACATCAGTCCCATAAAGCAGGTCAGAAAGAGAGTCTCCGTTAAAATAAGGGAAGTCATCCATACATACGTGCCGTAAAAAGTGGCGAACAAAGCGGCTATCCATCCTGTAGGACGATTGAACAGCCTTTTTCCTATTAAATAAATAAAAGCAATGGCACCCAGACTGATAAAGGCCTGAATGACCCTTACGATCATATGAGTATGCATAATATCGCTGTAGCCGAAGATTTTAAACACAACATACAAAAACATAGGAAAACCGGGGGTTACATACGTGTTCGGTTTCGTATCCAGATACCCGTAAACCCCGTCTTCAATCATCTGGACGGTCATGGTCGTATAGTTCTTTTGATCCCATTCAACGGGCTCATACGTTTCATTCAAGACATAATACAGCCTGAGAAACAGTGCAAGCGCCAAAATGAGCCAGATAACTGACTTTTTGACTCTTTCTGAGGTCATAATAACAAATGCTCCTCCTTTATATTCTTTAGCAAAGCTTATTTATGCCTATATCCGGATAAGCCGGGCCAATTCCCGGAAGTCCTGTATACGGATATCAGCATCCTCCAACTCTTTAGGATCACCGAAGCCTGCAAAATCGCAACCGATCACCGTCAGTCCGTTCTTATGTCCCGCTTCCACATCAGAGGAACGGTCTCCTACCATAAAAGCATCCTGGACATGATTCTCCTCAAGCAATAGCCGAACCAGATCGACTTTGGATTTAGTCCTGTACTCGCCGGCGCTGTATATCTTTTCGAAGAAAGAAGAGATTCCTCTCATGTTCAATACACCTTTTACATAAGGCTCCAGACCGTTGCTCGCTACAAACAGCCGGACTCCGGCATCCTGTAAACGGGTCAAGGTTTCCGCAACTCCTTCATACAGGACTCCCCTACCGGATTCCAGTCCTGATAGTTCATGATAAGCGAGTAATTCGTTCATCCTGTCAATTTGTTCAGGTGTGCATCCCGGCAGCAGGCGTTTCCAGATTTCATCCATCAGCATGCCCAGAGTACCCAGAACTTCGCGGTCCTCCGGTACCGGACCTTCGTATCCTGTTTCTTGAATCATTTGTGTCAGGGAAACATGGAAAGCAGGCAGTAGAAGCGTTTCTGTTTTAAACAATGTTCCGTCGAGATCAAAAATCATGGATTCCGGTTTCTCTACAGTCATGGTATCTCTCCTTTTATACAATCAGAGTTAGCATGTCAAAAATACAGCGTTTTGTCAAATAATCGTCTTTATTGTAGCAAAAACACGGTTGAACGGCGGAAAGAAATCACGTATTATTAGAAATGAAAAATATTTTCCTATTAATAAGGATTATTTTAGAAAAAATTTTCTAAAAAGGCGGGTTGCGATGTCCGGTATTTTACATGCGTTGGAGCAAAATAAGGAAAACATGAATCGTCAAGAACAGGCTCTGGCATCCTATATCGTAGAACATGCCCATGAGGTGGTAAGCATGGGGATTACGGAACTGGCGGAACGCTCCCAGACAAGCCCTGCTACAATCTCTCGTTTTTGTAAATCACTTCATTTTCAAGGTTTTACCGACTTTAAGTTGAAACTATCCGGCGAACTCGCGAAGCAGCCTTCCGAACATTCCTATCAAGATATCGTTGCCGGAAATCCACTGAGTGAAATTGTATCAGCGATCGAGGCCAATCATCTCCGTTCGATTGCGGATACTACCCAACTAAATGGCATAAAGCAGCTTCAGCAGGCCGTAAGCGCTCTTAAGAATGCCAGGCAGATCGACTTGTATGGTGTGGCTACCTCCGGTATTGTCGCCCAAGATTTTTATCAGAAACTGGTGCGGATCGGAAAACGTACATCCGTTTTTTCGGATCCCCACATGCAAATTACCTCCGCTTCTAATCTGGGCGAAAATGATGTGGTATTCGCCATTTCCTATTCAGGTGATACGGAAGAGACAATCCAGGCCCTGAGATGTGCGAAGGAACGGGGTGCTGTCACGATCAGCCTGACTAAATTCGGAACTAATCCTTTGGCTGACCTTTCCGACATCCGGCTGTTTGCTTCAACACTTGAGGAAGGGATGCGCCGGGGAGACATGGCCTCGCGTATTGCCCAGCTGCATGTGATTGATATTTTATTCACCAGCCTGGTGAGTGAAGAGTTTGATGAACTCGTCCCCCGTTTGGAACGGAGCTATCAGCTTGTAAGAAAATACAGAAACAAAGGGAGAGCGTAACGAATGAATATTTATGTATTTAAGACACAGGAAGAATTGAATCAGGTCGGAGCCGGGCTGGTTACCAGCCTCGTCCAAATGAATCCCCGTGCCGTATTGGGGCTTGCAACCGGTGGAACACCTATCGGCATCTATGAGGAAATTGTCAAAACGTATCATAAAGGCCTGGTCAGCTTTAAACACGTCAGCACTTACAATCTGGACGAATATGTCGGCATTTCCGAAGATCACCCTGAAAGCTATGTTGCCTATATGAAAAAACATCTCTTCGATCTGGTTGATATTCCCGCTGAGCAGACTAATCTGCCAAACGGTAGAGCCGAAGATCTTGAGAAAGAGTGTGCGGAATATGATAAAAAGCTGGAGAAAGTAAACCAGGTAGATCTGCAAATTCTCGGTATCGGTCACAATGGACATATTGGTTTCAATGAACCGGGACATGAGCTTATCAGTGGAACTCATGTGGTAGAATTAAAAGAAGAAACCCGCGAAGCCAATGCCCGTTTCTTCAACTCTATTGACGAAGTTCCAAAACAAGCAGTTACGATGGGGGTTGGCACTATCATGAAAGCCAAAACTCTTGTGCTGGTTGTCCGCGGTGCAGATAAAGCAGAAATTGTCCACCGTGCCCTAACAGGTCCGGTTACTACTGAAATACCGGCGAGCCTGCTGCAAATGCACCCGAACCTTATTGTGCTGCTAGATGCGGAAGCTGGGAGGTTATTTAAATGAGTTCCAATGAACTGACTATCAAAAACGCTGCAATCGTAACGGAAAAGGAAGTTATTGAGAACGGTACGGTACTTGTTAAGGATGGAAAAATTGCCCGTATTCTGAAAAACGGAGAATACCCGGAAGCACAAGGCAACGTAGTAGATGCCGGAGGAAGCTGGCTTCTGCCCGGCTTCATTGATATGCACATTCATGGCGGCTACGGAGCTGATTTCATGGACGCGAATGAACAAGCCTATGACACGATTACCCGCTTCCATGCCAGCCAGGGAACGACTGGTCTATTGGCAACCACGATGACGGCTTCCAAGGAAGCCATTGAAGATGTGCTTGCCGCTGTGGATGCCTATCAGCGTAAAGGAATGAAATATGCCCAATTGCTGGGGGTACATTTGGAAGGTCCCTTCATTTCCCCAAAATGGCCAGGTGCACAAAATCCTGCTTTTATCGTGAATCCTCAACTGGAATGGATGAAAGAATGGACGAACCGCTATCCGGGACTAATCCGTATGCTTACCCTCGCCCCGGAACGTGAACATGCCCTTGAAGTGATCGAATTCGTCCGCAGTCAAGGCATTGTTGCCGCGGCAGGACACACGGACGCGGATTATAATACCATCGTAGAAGCAGTTAAGCATGGTCTTAACCACGCTGTCCATACATTCAATGCAATGACTGGACTGCATCACCGTAAACCGGGTACGGTCGGAGCCGTGATGACGGAGGAGACCGTCGTAGCCGAACTGATCTCAGACGGTATTCACGTGCATAAAGCTTGCGGCAAACTGCTGGTAAAAGCTAAAAATCAGGACAACTTCATCATGGTAACCGATGCCATGTCCGCAACCGGTCTGGGTGACGGCATGTATCAATTAGGCGGCCTGGATGTGGTAGTTAGAGATGGTGTTGCCCGTCTTAAAGATGGTGACAGTCTTGCCGGAAGCACACTGACTACCATCGGCGGATTCCGCTTTCTTGTCCGGGAAATCGGGGTATCCGTGCCTCAAGCCAGCCGGTTTGCCAGCACGACTCCAGCTAAACATATGGGTCTGGATGACCGCATCGGGTCCATTGCAGAAGGAAAAGACGCGGATATGCTGCTTGTCAGCCAAAACGGTCTGGAACTTCAACAAGTTTGGATCAAAGGAAATCAATTGCCTGCCTAATCCCTCCCTTTATTATGAAAAAAGCCCTGTTGACCGGCACATCATCGTGCCGATTAACGGGGCTTGCTGTTTTATATACGACAATCTCCATTTCCCTGTGAGGATGCATTCCGAAGCCTTTTTGACCCGCGATATAGTCATCATTTAACACTCTCATCGGGACGAAGCAGGATATAATTGAATCATGATCATCATCCTTTATATAAAATTTATTTTAGTAAGTTACTTTCATTTTTTATTGTAAAAAATTTATTAAAATTGCAACCTTATCTGAAGGGTTCCCTCCCTTTTCTCCCGTCTATACAATAGAATCCATTTTTGCTTTTCTTTCAGCCATTCATGGACAGAAAATTCCTGATAGAATTCCAGGCATACAAACTTTTCTTCTTACATATAACTCTACTAAGAGAAGCGATAGAATCGCGCTCTCAGAAAAGGAGCTATTAAGGTGACCGTTATATCCTCCAACAATTCACAGCCGGTAGCATTAGTAACCGGCGCTTCCAGCGGCTTCGGTCTGCTAATCTCCCTCGCCTTAGCCGGGCAAGGCTACCAGGTTATAGCCACAATGCGGGATTTATCCAGGCAGGACCAACTGCTCAAACAGGCCGAAGAGCAGGGGCTCGTGTCCAGCCTTTACCTGCTTCCTATGGATGTTACCTGCGAACAATCCATCCGGTCGGCAGTTAAAGCGGCTACAGACAAATTTGGAAGAATGGACGTGGCGGTCAACAACGCGGGAATTGCGGTTGGGGCTATGTAGAAGATGTCACGATGGAACAGTGGAGGGAACAGATGGAGGTAAATTTCTTTGGTATGGATAGGATTGCCCACAGCTGTCTCAAAAAGGAGACTGCCCGTCTTGAAAAAGAAATTCGAAAAAGTGCAGCCTCCGCGGGAAATCCGATGGACGTTATTGAGATTCTTCTCCAAAGTCTGCGTGCCAAACATCCTAAGCTCCGTTATACGGTTGGAAAAGGAATTCGCCTGACTCTTGCAGCCAGGGCATTTTTCCCCTGGCGCTCTTTTGAAAAAATCGTCCAAAGGATGCTGTCTAAAGATTAAATACATTTCATTTTGTAAACTGCCTGTGATCTTTTTAGTTCAAATTTATTCATAAATAAGAAGGGGATCAGCACTTATGGTTTTTGATTTTTATTCTTTAAAACTTCTATCGTCTGCTTTAACCTATCTGGCATTGGAAGTCCAAGCCGGCCATAGTTTTCGGTGATAGAGATTAGTTCGTTGGCCAAGTAGAAAAAAACAGAGGCATTCATCACAACATTTGTTTTCAACAGCAGATCCAGACGATGGGCCAGAAGTATGACCAGTAAAATAAGACCTTTTCTAGCCAACCCCCAATAGCCGGTATTGCTGTCCAGACCCTTCCCTTCTTTTATTGAAGCAGCGATACCTGTTATATAATCAATAGCAATGGTTAAAAGAAAGAATGAAAGCAGATCGGACCAGCCGCCGAAAGCATACGTGATAATTGTCCCCAGAACTGCTGTGCTGCTGCTGAATATGAAAAGGCTCATCGGGTTTCGCCTCCTTTCTCTATCAGTCTATGAAACTCTATTAAAAAGGGAACGGCGCCACCCATGTCATTTTTGTTGTCAAGTTGTAACCATTTGCCTATACGGCTTATTCTATAATGAAAGCAATAAAACAAAGAAGAATATCTGAGTTTTTCCGGGACAAGTAGAAATGACAGTTTGTACTATTTCCGTAGTGCTATTTTAGCGCCCCAAGTAAGACCGGTATTTAGACTCTATTATCTATCAAGAAAAACCGCCTCCGGACAATGTCCGAAAGCGGTCTGACTCTAACTCGTTCCAATATAGGTATATCCTTACATTACTTTTTTAGCACCTACATACACATTTTTCCAATAACTGTTTCCTAAACTATCGATTTTGACTCCGTCATTAGTAGCGGAAATAAATTGGTTACCGCCGATATAAATGCCCACATGGAACACCTTACCGCCGCTTGCGAAGAAGGCAAGGTCTCCCGGTTCCGGGTTGGATACGGAAGTTCCCGCAGAACTGTACATGTCTGAAGAAGTTCTCGGAAGAGTAATATCCTGTTTATTAAAGATATAAGTTACAAACCCAGAGCAGTCGAACCCGCTTGGGGATGTTCCTCCCCATTGGTATGGGACTCCGATATACTGCTTGGCCGTAGATACGATTGCTTTCTTAACAGATGAGGCTGTATCGTTGTCTGGTACTGCAGGCTTATACCAAGCCGGAGCATGGTATTCGCCATCTGCCCCAAGAATACCAATTTCATTGTTTTCATCCCATTGGACAATATGTCCGAAGTGATCTCCTATAGAGCGGATATGTACATAAACACGCCCATTTTTTATAACAGGTGGAGTGCGCAAAGTTACGCTTCTATTATCTACCTTTGCTTCCACCTTACCGGATTCCAATTCAAGCACATGGCCGTTTCCTGTGATTTTGACCCTGACTTGAGAATTGTTATTAATCATTTGATGCTCCACTTTATAACCTAAATCATCGGCTACTGCCCGAAGAGGAGTCATCAATGATCCTTGATACAAATAAGGCATAGCATCCGGAAAATCAACCAGATGGTCGTTGATCTGAACTTTAACCCCGTCTGGAATAGCTGCGTGTGTAGTCGTAGCGGATGCGAATAAGCCTGTAGTTACTAAAGCACCTGAAAGGACAAGACTTTTCAACCATTTCGTGGACAAAAACATTTCCTCCTTATAGCCTCCGAGGTTAGTTGACGGGTTCGGGAAGAGGTATTCCCTAATGCGTAAATCTAGCAAATTCACCCTAGTAAATCGTCCCCCGTACCTGCTCCCTGATTGTAAAAGAGCAGGACTCGGCATCATATTCTTATAAAAGTACAACAAATTTCCCTGTTGAAAGGTTAGCATAATTCATCAGAGTTTACAACCCTGCCGCCTATTAAAAACTTTTATAATTCGAATCAATTTCATAATACAACTGGTGAGCGCTTAATAGAAAAGATATAGATGAATACGGTTCAGATTTAACTACTTCTTGTAACCGTTCGGATGGAATTCTAAGTTATGAAATTGATTCATTGGCTCGGTCCGCATAAAAAAGATTCCGCTTACAAAAACTATTCTCATTAAAATCTTAGAACGGAGGCGGTTTCTTATGGAAAGTAAACCTGGTATTGTTTGGATTTGTATCATTTTATTGACGTTTATAGCCACCGGATGCATGCCTTCCAGTTCTCCTTCTAAATCCGTACAGCCACCTGCCGGTACAAAATCCCAGGATATAATGCCGGAATGGACCGAACAGCAAATCAAATACACCCCCGTCCTTGACAAATATCCGCCCGATCCGATTCCCGTCCCTACTCTTCCGGTTACGCCTGTTCCGAAGCCGACTCCAAAACCTAAGGGAGAGAGGCATGAAACTAATAAGCCGTCGCTGCCGGTACAAAAACAATCGGATAAAGCGGGGAAACGATCCGGGAAACAATCTGCCCAGCAAAAAAAGCTTTCTTTGGGGGAATTGAGGCGAAAGTATGCAGAAACATTCATTTTCAGCGGCCCGTCCAGGCAAAAAAACATAGCCCTTACTTTTGATGACGGGCCTGACCGCCATTTTACGGTTCAGGTTTTGGATATCCTGAAAAAATATAGGGTACATGCAACTTTTTATTTAGTTGGAAACAAGGCCAAGGTGAATCCCGATATTGTAAAACGGATTGTCAAAGAGGGGCATACGGTAGGCAATCATTCTTATTCCCATCCTCTCCTAACCAAAATGAGTCTCCGGCAATTCCATCAGCAGGTAGAATCAGCGGAACAAATTTTACTCAATTTAACCGGTTATTTACCTAAGTGTTTCCGCCCTCCCTATGGTGCCATTAATGAAGAGCAGCTTGTTTGGGCGGCTTCCAAAAATTATCTGGTCACAAATTGGGATATTGATTCCCTCGATTGGAAGGGACTTTCGTCAGAACAGGTTTTGACAAATATATGGAGTCACAGACACCCGGGGGCTATTGTTCTCCAACATTGCGGGGCAGGGAATGCAAATCATGATTTGTCCGGCTCTGTTAAGGCACTTCCCCAGCTTATTGGGAAACTTGCGGCCGAAGGATATCGATTTGTTACCGTACCGGAACTTCTGAATATACCCTCTTCCCGGTAATAAATAGAAAAATATCATTCCAGGGAATAGCGATACAATTTCTTTTCAGATTCTCCGGAATGAATAGCGCAGAAGCAAAAATCTTTTCCCTTTGCATACTTTGTCTGCTCAATAAAAGGGACTTCCCAATTTAACGGAAAGTCCCTTTCTTCCTGCCGGCAAAGCCTTTGCATTCATTGTTACGGGGAAAAAGTTTTAGCTGGAGGGCGTTAGCGGGCACCTTTCATTCCGGGAAATCACGATACAGTATCTTTCAAATTTCCTGGAATGAACAGGGCCGGAAGCAAATTCTTTTCCCTTTATTTATTTTAAAACATACAATTGGATTTGCTGAACCCCAAAATTATTTACGTGTTTTTTTGAACCCGGGATGTAAATATCGATTTTATTCCCTTTAATCGCACTGCCTGTATCGACAGCTTTGGCGATCAT
>Ga0224749_1027_pt1 | contig 26512 bp, 23 predicted proteins | sample LIM_F_Vancomycin_3_FD_182078 | JGI IMG/M metagenome (GOLD analysis project Ga0224749, IMG submission 182078) | Enriched cells from gastrointestinal tract of the lab mouse from Pacific Northwest National Laboratory (PNNL), Richland, Washington... | ecosystem: Host-associated > Mammals > Digestive... | reverse complement strand
GACCGAGGCGAAATTACCGTGCTCCTCCCGGTAAGCCACAATCGCCTGCGCCTTGGTCGCACCAATCCCGGCCAGCTCACGCTGCAGTGTTGCAGCATCGGCGGTATTCAGATTGACCACCGCAGCCTGCTCTACCTGCACGGCAGCCGGTTTGGCGCTTTCGGTTTTTGGGGTTTCAGCTGCGGCGGCAGCCAGAGAGAAGGAAGCGAGAACAGCGAACAGAAGGGAAGATAGACCGAGTTTTTGCATGATTGCATTCCTTTGTCGTAAGTAGATCCCAGTGAGGTTTCAAACCCCACTAGAGTCAACCTAGACGCCATCTTCCAGCTGTCAAACCACAGCCTCAACGCTCCCGGTTTCTGAGATGAATCCAGTCAACGATCTCACCTTCCGGCACATAACCATGCACCGTTTCGCGCAGCAGCACGCGTACGCGAGCGTAATCATCCTCACTCACTGCAGCCAGTAGCGCCTGCAAGCGAGCCTTGAGCTCGTCCCAGGGCAACATGTCCTCTTCTGCGCGCATGATCATCGGATGCTCGGTCGGCTTCACATCCTCGCCGATCAGCAGCTCCTCATAGAGCTTCTCACCCGGACGCAACCCGGTGAACTCGATACTGATATCGCCATGCGGATTGCGCTCATCGCGCACAGTCAGACCGGACAAACGAATCATCTTCTCCGCAAGGTCGGCAATCTTGACCGGCTCGCCCATATCCAGTACGAACACATCACCACCCTGCCCCAACGAACCGGCCTGAATGACCAACTGCGCCGCCTCAGGGATCGTCATGAAATAGCGGGTGATGTTCGGATGCGTCACCGTCACCGGCCCACCCTGCTTGATCTGCTCCCTGAACAACGGAATCACCGACCCGGAAGAGCCCAGCACATTGCCAAAACGCACCATGGTGAACCGGGTCTTGTTGACGTGATGAACACCTGAGCCATCACCGAACAGCAACGGCGCAGACTCACGACTCAGCGCCTGCAGCACCATCTCAGCCAGGCGCTTGGTGCTGCCCATAACATTGGTGGGTCGTACCGCCTTGTCGGTTGAGATCAGCACAAAATTGGCAACACCCGCCTTGATCGACGCTTGCGCCGCATTGAGCGTACCGACCAGATTATTGAGCACGCCCTCGGCAACGTTATGCTCGACCATCGGCACATGCTTGTACGCAGCAGCGTGATAAACGGTATTGACGCGCCAAGTCTGCAAAATATCGAACAAACGCTCGAAGTTACGGATAGATCCGAGAATCGGCACCAACTTGATCGGTAGCGACTCCCGCTCGATACGCTGCTGCAGTTCACCATGGATACTGTAGAGATTGAACTCGCTATGCTCGAAAAGCAGCAAGGTCCGCGCGCCGCTAGCGAGAATCTGCCGGCATAACTCCGAACCGATAGAGCCGCCAGCGCCGGTCACCAGAACAACCTGATTCTTGATACAGCGCTCGAACAAATCCTGCCGAGGCGGCACCGCATCACGCCCGAGAAGATCTGCGATATCGACTTCCTGAATATCCTCGACCTTCACCCGCCCGCTGGCCAGGTCGGTGAACCCCGGTACGCTGCGAACATGCAATGCGTAAGGCTCTAACGCATTAAGGATCTCGCGCCGTCGCGCTCGAGAAATGGACGGCATCGCAAGCAGAATCTCGTCAGCCCCCGTCTCGTCGATCATCTGCTGAATATGCTTGGGTGTATAAACTCGCAATCCGGCAATAACTCGATTAGCGACTCCAGCATCGTCGTCCACGAATGCCACTGCCCGCATCGCACGCCCCAAACGCAAAGCGGCGACCAACTGATTACCAGCCGTTCCAGCGCCATAAATGGCTACCCGTGAAACGTCACGTCCCGCATGAGCCTGACTCCCGAGAGGATCAAACCAAGCCCCCATGAAATACTGGCGCATCATCAATCGCAGCCCACCGACCAACATCAGGCTGAGCCACCAGTAATTGAATACCATGGAGCGCGGGATCAACGCGCTGGAGTCTCGATACCAGTAAACCAGCAGAGCGAGCAGCAGCGCAGAAAGCGAAACAGCCTTGAAAATACTTTTAAGAGCATCGTTGCCAAAATAACGCATCACCGCCCGGTACATGCCCATACGGATGAAGATCGGAATGGCCAATACCGGCGCACAAGCGAACAGCCAGGCGTGGCCGCTAAATGGCTCAGCCGCGCCCAAATCTCCGAGGCGGACAACGAAGGCCAGCCAAAGGGCAATCCAGATCAACACGATATCCGCACCGACCTGCAGAAGACGCTTCGAACGCCGTGACAATCCAATCAGACGCGTGCGCAGACAATCAGCCGCCCTTAACATCCCACCTATTCCTTGAAAGCAATAAACCTATCGACGCCAGCAGCATGCTACCTATGGATAAGCTTATCCATCGAAACAACCAGCTCTGCCTACACCTTCGATGGTCAGGTTTCGTCAGTCAGAGAAGCTCTATGGAGGCTCTCTGGCTGATGCTGAAAATCCAACACCGCGCTGAATCAGTTAATGCCGATACCGTTATCACTGATCGGCGGCGAGCTTCATTACGTCCGAAAGAACAAGACAAGTCTTAGCCAGTTCATCAGCAGTCAATGTCGGATGCACCAGGAACATCAAGCTTTCTTCACCAAGGCGGCGGGCCACAGGCAAAGGTGCTTCTGGCCGCCAGCCCGTATCATCGAATGCCTTTTCTAGATAAACCTCGGAGCAAGAGCCTGAAAAACAGGGAACGCCTCGCGCAGAAATCTCGTTCAGAATCCGGTCACGCGTCCAACCATCTCTGAGCTTGTCAGCCTCGACGAATACATAGCACTTATAGGCTGCATGCGTGATGCAGGAGGGAACCTCAGGGACTCGCAAGCCAACCAAACCTCGGGCGCACGACCAGATCTGCCGAGCATTAGCCAAGCGGCTGGATTGCCAGTCACTCATCCGACGTAACTGTATCCGTCCTATTACGGCTTGCACTTCCAACATCCGCCAGTTGGTGCCAAAACTCTCATGCACCCACCTGAAGCCTGGCGCATGCTGACGCTCGTAGACGGCCTCCCAACTTTTGCCATGATCCTTGTACGACCACATCCGGGACCAGAGATCACGGTCATTCGTGGTCACCATGCCACCCTCACCACCGGTGGTCATGATCTTGTCCTGACAGAACGACCAGGCTCCCACATGCCCGATGGAACCTACCGAGCGCCCCTTGTACTGAGCGCCATGAGCCTGCGCGCAATCTTCAATGACCTTTAGGCCGCGCTGAGCAGCAAGCTCCATGATGGGATCCATGTCGCACGGCCAACCCGCCAGATGCACGCATATCACTGCCTTGGTGCGCGCGGTCAGTACCGCAGAAATGGTCTCGGCCGTAATGTTCTGCGAGTTGCAGTCAATATCGGCGAATATCGGAACGGCACCAGCATTTACTACCGAAGAAACCGATGCCAGAAACGTTCGCGGCGTCACTACCACCTCGTCTCCCGGCCCAATCCCAAGCGCCTTGAGAGCCAAATCAAGCGCGACCGTGCCGTTAGCCAAGGCAACGGCATGCTCGCTACCTACCCAGGCAGCAAACTCCTTTTCGAACTCGCGCCCCTCGTTACCAGTCCAGTAATTCACACGATTGGAGAGAATGACGTCACGCGCGGCATCAGCCTCTTCTACAGAGAAAGACGGCCAAGGAGAGAAAGGGCTATTCAACACAAAGAAATCTCTAATACGTTAACCGTGAGAAGCCATCTCTCACAGAGCAATGGCTACCTGCTTTTCGCTGGAACGCCTACGACAGTTAGACCGTCCTGAATATCGCTTACTACAGCAGCACCGGCACCAACTACCACGTCACTACCTATCTTAAGGAGCTGACGTACACTAGCACCTATACCTATCCAACTGGCCTCACCTACAACGACAGAGCCCGCAAGGTTCACGCCAGGACTGATATGGACACCAGCCCCCAGTTCACAGTCATGGTCCACGCTGCAGAGGGTGTTAAGGATACAACCATCCCCAACATTGGCGAATGCATTGACGATCGCCCCTGCAAAAACGACCACTCCGGCCCCAAGTACAGCCCGGGAACTGACGAATGCCCTTGGATGCACCAGCGTCACAGCAGTAAAACCTGAGTTTCGCAGCAATGCCAACTTGGCGAGCCTGGTGCGGTTATGGCCAATCGCGACCGAGACCTCCGGATATTTATCTATTTGATGAAGAAGGTCTGCTGTATTGCCCACAACCCTCCAGGCGCCATTGAGTTGCAATTGTGGGAAGGCATCATCGAAGAAAACCACCTCCCAGCCACACTGCTCAGCGAGATCGGCAACAACCTTGCCATGCCCGCTAGCACCAAGAATGGCCAAGCGCATCACTTCTCGTCTCCTGTAAACCTGGACGCAGTCGCCTCTCCTTCCGCACTAATACCCTCTCGAACAAAAACCTTCTTAATGGTCAAAAAGAGGATCCGTATATCAAGTAACAGAGAACGGTTGTCCACATACCAAATATCCAGAGCGAACTTTTCTGGCCAACTGACCGCATTACGACCATTGACCTGAGCCCAGCCCGTAATACCAGGGCGCACCTCATGCCTGCGGGCCTGCTCCGCGCTGTACAGAGATAAGTATTCCATTAACAGAGGACGAGGCCCAACCAGGCTCATATCACCCTTGATGACATTCCAGAGCTCAGGCAACTCATCCAAACTTGTTGATCGAAGAAAACGCCCAAAAGGGGTCAGCCGCTCGGCATCAGGCAAAGCATTGCCCTCAGTATCGACTGCGTCTCGCATCGTACGAAACTTGACCATCTCAAACGGCTTTCCGTGTAGACCCGGACGAACCTGACGAAACAGAACAGGACTGCCAAGACGCCGATGTACCAACCAGGCAACCAGCAACAGGACTGGAAAAAGCAGTAACAGCGCAAGCGACGCGCTTACCAAATCAAATAGACGCTTCAAAGCCCCAACTCTCGCTTGTAGAAATCGACCATACGATGCCAATGCGCCTCCTGCTCAAAACATCTCTCAACGTGTAATCGCGCCTCTCGCCCCATGGATCTGAGAGTCTCCTCCGGGGTACTCATTGCTACGTCCATAGTCTGCCGCAGGGCATCACAGTCCCGCGCAGGTACGATCCATCCATTCAAGCCGGGAGTGATGACCTCGTTGCAGCCATTCACATCAGAAACGATTGCGGGTAAAGCCATTGCCCCTGCTTGCAGCAGCACGTTCGGAAAACCTTCCCGGTAGCTTGGCAGGACCAGTATATCGGCGCACGACAACGCACCCCGAATATCCTCCTGAAAACCGAGATGATGGACTTGCGGATGCCCGTCAAGAATCTGCTTGGTCTGCGCATCGAGTGGCGCGGTTTGATCATGAGCCCCAACGAGCAGAAGGTGCGCACCAGAAATCTGCTCAAAGGCACGCGCCAATTCGAACAGACCTTTATCACGGTTCAAACGCCCAACGAAACAGAAGACAAACGCGGTATCCGCAATCCCCAAAGAGCGACGAAGCAGCATGCCACGCTCAATTGCAGCCTCGTTTTCTGGGTTGAAGTAGGCCGTGTTAACGCCTGCGATGTTACCGGAACCGATCACCTGTAGAGGCTTGGCTGTAATACCAAATCGACGCAAGTCATAAGCAACGCCTTGCCCCTCGGGAACGACCTTCGTGGCACAAGCACAGATCAGCCTGTCGATCCAAATCAGCAACCTTTGCTTAGCCCCGGCGGCAGTGGGAAAGATCAACCCAGTAAATGTGTGGATACGCACAGGCACGCGACATAGCCAGGCGGCGAGCATCGTTACAAGGCCAGCTTTAGGAGTATAGGAATGAACCGCGTCAGGCCTTAATTTGCGCAACAGAAAAGCCATTCGTCCAACTGACAGCAGATCACGAACAGGACTTATGCCCCGTACCATCGGCACGCCAATGACTTCAACCTTTTCTCGCTCAGCGACTTGTTCCGCGTCGGCCCCAGGGGCCGTGGCAAGTCGCAGGGAAAAATACCTGGAAAGAAAAGCCGGCTGCTCCTTGAGGATCGTGAGCAGAGTCTCAGGAACGGTAGTGACTATCAGTAACGTCGTCTTCTCAGCACCGACTTTATCGTCAACGTGACTCAATTCTGAGCTTCCTGCGCATCGATCAAAGCACGATAGAGGGTATCAAGAATGGCCGCCTTGTCGATGTAAGGCTTTGCGGACGCTGCCACTTGCTCCCGAGAAACCGAGCTTATGCTTCGTGCATATGACAGAATGTCAGGCAAAGAAATTGCGCCATTACGATAAAAGTCGAAAGAGGTAGGAAACACCTCTTTATGCCCCGCGTACACTGGAAGCCCCATCACGAGATACTCCCGTACCTTAAGAGTACAAGCCTCCATCATTCCCTTGCGATCCAGCGCGAATGAAGACAGCCCAAGCGAACAGCTCTCGGCAATATATCTAATTGCATTTGCAGCTAAACGACCATGAAGAACAATGCGCTTATCCTTAGAAGCTCGAACGTGATCGTCTTCAGATAAATCACCTACAAGGTGCAACACAAACTGATCGCGGCTCGTGGATACCTCGTCTAACAATAGATCGAGCCCGTGCCATGAGGCGAAATGACCCGCTACGAACAATAGCTCTGGGACTTCAGGACGACTATCAGGGACAGGTCCCTGGTCAAAAAAAACCCCATTGGGATATAGAAAGTCTTTACGACTGCTGACCTGAGCACGCTTGCGTTCGTAATCGAGAATTTCCTGAGTGACTGCGATAGTACCGGCAGATTTTTTAATGGCATATTTTCCGATCAAGGAGTCCAGCCCGGAACGTAACCGCCCTAAATACCCTCCGCCCATGGCCAACTCGGGCACCTCAAGCGTGTGATGCACGAGATAAACAGGTCGCTTACAAAACAATATGAATAATAACTGAAAGGGGTCGTGCACATAGTAGCGAAGAGCAAAAGCATCATACTCTCCACCTAATGAATACAACCACCGGTGATATTCAACACGCAGCAATAACCAGGCATACGCTTTCCAGAAAGCGTTGTTCTTCTTTTCGCCCAACCACTGAGAATGATGAGTAATAGTAGAATCAACAAAACTGCCCTTTGGGCAAAACATCCGCACATGCCAATCGATACCCAGTTGAGATGCGGCGAATTGCTCAGACTCCATTTGACTCACAACGCCTGAGGGCGGAGAAAGCAGGGCTGCACAGTGAAGAACTTTCATATTACTGACGCCCCATGATAGGAAACCACGCTTTCACAATCTCCGCTGAATAATGGCTTAACATTGCACTGCCAATTTTTCGTGACCCTTCATCATTTAGATGTCCCTCATCACGGTAAAGCAGAACACCATCAACGACCGGACTACAATAATTCCCAGCACAAATCACTTCGTTAGGATCGATGAAAATCACATCAGGATAGCGTTCGCGAACCCGCTCCCAATAACCTTGCGCAGCATCACGAGGCTCCCGGCACTCATAAGCACCGTGCATGACACTTCTTACAGAGCAAGTATTTGCATGTTTAATATTTTGATTCTTCAGCACCACAACCGCAGACGCACCAGCAGAAATTATGACATCCAAAGTATCAAGCAGATACTCCTCAACTCCCTCATCAGAAGGCCAATTCGCAGCTAAAATAACGAAGGAATATTTGCCACTATTGATATGACTCAATATATAATCATTGCGAAGCTTGCACTGCCCCCCACGCCCCGCCGCAGCAGACTTATCTAAATATCCAAATAACGGCGGGCAGGCGTCCATTGTATAATCCACAACCGAAACACCAGCCTCCTTAGCTAAGACGTCTATCATTCCGCTAAAGTGATTTGCATAAGAGTCACCAATTAAAAGCCCATCTGCTTGATGCGTGAGAGAGCCTAAAACACAACTTTCATCTATCGGGGTTGCATATAGAACGCTTGGCACATGACATCCCGCTCTCAACTCGTTGGGGCGAGTTGAGAGCGAATGCTCCATAGCTTGTACTTCAGGAGGAAAGCGGAAGGAAAATCCATCTGTAGCTGAGGAAATAAATGCAACACCTACAAAAGTAGCCAGAGGCAGAAGTACTTTCCTTGAAACAACCTGACGCCCTTTAGAATGATTGCCGGACGCTCGAAATGGAGTTTCTATGTAACGCCACGACAGCCAACCTAAAAAAATAGAGCACCCAATAATCCAAAAAGCAACCCAAAATCCAACATCAACGTAAAAATATTTAACAAAAACAATAACTGGCCAGTGCCACAAATATAGAGAATAGGAAATCACTCCCAAAAAAACCAAAGGCCTCAGCATCAACACCCTGATTGGCGAAGACATACTTCCACTAAAAATTATCAAAGCAGCGCCAACACAAGGTATTAACGCATTAACCCCTGGAAATACTGTAGAAGCTGAGAAATAGAAAAAAGAATAAAAAATTAACAACAACCCTAGGCACTTAGAAAACCACAATAACAGATTATTATTGCACCTGATCCCACTGACAAAAAGAGCGAGCAGTCCTCCGAGCAAAAGCTCAAAAGCCCTTGTAGGGAGTAAATAATATGCTGCCGAAGGAAAACTTCTCGAAGCCCATTCAGAAAAAAACAATAAGATCAGAAAAACAAATAAAGCAAAAAACCGAAAATATCTTCCTAGCAGACCATAGAGCACCAAAAAACACAAAGGCCACAGAAAATAAAATTGCTCTTCAACGCCTAATGACCACGTATGCAACAGAACTGCATCGGCAGCGCCAGCCGAAAAATAGTTGCCGTACTCACGCCAAAAATAGAAATTCGAGAGACCTACCAGAGAAAACACGGAGGACACCGAAGTTCTATGAAAATCCAAAGGCGACAGCAAGAAAAAACCGAGCAACAAAACTCCGCCGATTAGAGCAATTAAAGCTGGAGCAAGCCTATTGACTCTTCTCTGATAAAACTCTGACAGAGAAAATGTGCCTTCCTGGATTTTTTTATAAATTTGCGCAGTAATCAGAAAGCCCGAAATCACAAAAAAAATATCTACGCCAACAAACCCCCCAGAAAGAAAGGTCGAATCAAGATGATTAATCAATACCGCCAAAACTGCTATAGCACGTAACCCATCAATATCTGCTCGATACGCGTTCACACACCACCATGAATTTCAATAAATTTAATAAAAATACCGAAGAGTAAAAATTAACATTACCTAAAAGAGGTTTCATACCAACGGCAAAATTTTATCCATAGCCACGCCTGCCAAGAGAACTGCTTTTTACCTAGCACAATCAAGTCAAATCCCCTTATATTTTTAAACTGATCACAAAAGGCAGTTCCAAGTCAACCTTAAACCAACTCTGCATCGCATTCGGCATTAATCTCAGCCATGCACGCCTGGCGCTTAGGGTCCTATCTTATCGTGCTCAATAAGTATCTCGCCTGACACAATGCCAAACATCACAGCGATAAAAAATATGAAATCAGGGGTCAAAAAATAATAAGCAGTCAAAAAATCTTTAATAAATAGCTACACCACCGAAACATGTATAGGATTCCTGCCGCCATACCGAAGCAGAAACAGCGCCTTAACCTAGCTAATACAAAAAATGCCCCCTCGAATAAATAAATATCAACACATATAAGAGCAGTAGAAAACCAGGATATAGCTTTCGGCTTATATCAATTTTTCAACCTCTGACAGTAAAAACTGTCCGCCCCTCTCATAGTTTAGATCCCCTGCAGCAAGGTGAGAGGCTTGCTTGAAATCCGCGATAGACTGCGTATCAAGCCGTTGCAGCATCACGGCCAAGTCCTGTGGATCAAAAGAGTCAGCAACCACACCGCATTCATAACGACGCGTGAGCGCTGCCATTTCCGGGGACGGGCCTATGGCAATCGCAAGACGCGCCTGAATAAATTCAAAAAATTTATTTGGCAAAGCGTGCTCATAGTTAAAATTCACAGGAGGCAACAAGAATACTCCTATGTCATAGTCATTAAGGCGCTGACATATCTCCTGCATCGGCACCGGATTGACAAAGCGAATTCGCGCATCCTCTTTCGCCACTTCTTTCAACTCTGCCAAATAAAGAGGATCATTCTCGACCAGCATGAAGTCGAGCGTAAATCGCGAATCCAAATACCTCATCATTTCGATCATAACTCCCAGATGACGGGAGCGAATAGCTGCACCATGATGAATCAGACGAATTCTTTCTGGACTGACGACTGAAGGCTGTAGAGATTGATTCAACGGTGCATTATGAATCACTTCACAAGCCACCCCATACTCTCTGCAGTACGCATCAGCAATGCCCTGACAAACAGTAGTCATCGATGCAATTCTAGATAGATAGCGCTCACACAGATTATGGGAATAACGTCCAAACATGACATTCCACAACACTCTGTCTTCAAATTCTTTGGGAGAATACTCATGCGCATCGAGCATCACAGGAGATGTGCCTGCCAACTTCAGCCCCAGTGGCAAGGCGGAAATATCGTTTGCAAGAACAAGGCTAAAAGCTCGCCCACCCAGCAATCTCTTAGCTTCTATGACCTGTGACAAACTCCAGTAATAACTATTAAAAGCGCCTAAAATTAACTTGCTTGCCCAAATGCATTTTCGTAGCAAATCTGCTGATGGCTTCTTAATTTCAATAAATTCGATATCCGCTTCGGGAGCAGGCCCAAAGCCTACGACAGTTACCTTGTAAAGGCTTTCCAATAGACGCACCTGTCGCATAACACGCGGGTCGCTATGAATTACTGAGAACGAGATGATAAGAACTGACTTCACGATTTTCTACTGCCTATTCTCATGCGATGAAATGAATATACCAGCGAGAGAAATTTACCCAGCGCCATACCTGCCAAGAGAATGGTTTTTTGCCGGCAATAATCAGCTCAAACTCACGCAGCACCTCTGCCTGGTTGAAAAACGGTAAATGCAGATCCTCACGCAACCAGCCACGAACGGTGTCTGCCATCGACAACAACCAAGCATGCTCTGGTGTTGCAAAACCGATTTTGTCACGACGATCAAGCACGTCATCTGGAACGATGCCACGCATTGCAGCACGAAAGACATGCTTAGTCTCCCCTTTCTCAGAGATCAGATAGTGCTCCGGCAACGAAAGCAGCAGGTTGACCATGTCCAAAGTCAGGAAAGGCACACGGCTTTCCACCGAGAAACGCATCGAGTTGCGATCACCATGCCGAAGTAATGCAGGTAAACCACGTCGAGTTAGTGACAGTCCCAGTTCTGCCATAACCCGACGTCCCGACTCATCAAAGGATGAACGTTGGCGTGGAAATCGACCGATCACTCCATGCTCAACAAGCGGAGCCTCATTGAGCCACCTAGGCATAGAACCAATTCCGCTGAGTGATCGTAGGAGCTCATACAGCCGCCCCTCAACCATCTGACCAGCAAGATTCTTGACCCCGCTGATACGACTCCTGCCTGGCCATTTCGCCCACTCATTGAGAAAGCTGGCAGCCTCAGCCAGCCGCCCTTTCTCGACAAGGCTGCGCAATCGCTGACCTGGGTAACCGTTGTAGCCGGCCAGCATTTCATCAGCACCCTGCCCATCAAGGGTAACGGTTACACCAGACTCGCGCGCAAGCTGGAAGACTCGGTACTGCGCATAGATGCTAGTGCTACCAAACGGCTCACCTTGGGCCAGAATCATCGAATCCAGGTCGCGCGCAAGCTCATCGGAGCCCACCGAAATTTTGTGCGGCACCGCACCGACATGAGCGTTGATGCGATCAACCCAAACCTCTTCGCTCATATCGCTGCCCGTGGCGATGTAGCTGAAGGTGTGGATCGGCAGATCTGGCTCGACATGGTGCATAGCGCAGACCACTGCCGATGAATCGATACCGCCGGACAACGCAGCACCAAGGGCGACGTCACTGCGTAGGTGCAAGCGGATGTTCTGCAAAAACTGCTCGCGGACCATTTCCGTTGCCCTGGCGAACGATAGATCGGTACGTTCGACGATGCTGGGTGTCCACCAACGCTCTGGCTCTGCCACTCCGCCCGCCTGCAGATCGATAATCAACAGATGCCCTGGCAGCAGATGCTTGATGCCTTCGAAGAAGGTACCAGTACCGCTGTCGTAGTCCCCATGCACCAGATAGTCGTAGGCACGCTGCCAGTCCAATGCAGGCTTGGCCTTAAGCAGTTCTTTCAACGCCGGCATCTCCGAGGCAAAGCAGAACTCGCCACGCTCGGCAGCATAAAAGAACGGTTTGATTCCAAAGGCATCGCGCGCGCATGTCAGTGTACCGGACTGCTGATCCAATACCACGAAGGCAAACATACCGGTGAGACGCACCAGGCAGGCACGCCCCCATTGCATCCAGGCGGCAAGCAGCACTTCGGTGTCCGAATCAGAGACGAAGCGATGACCTAGGCCCTGCAGTTCGGTCCGCAGCTCGCGGTAGTTGTAGATCTCGCCGTTAAAGACGATCGAAAAGCGCTTGTCCGCAGACAACATGGGTTGATGGCCTGCCGACGACAGATCCAGAATCGACAAGCGGGTATGGCCAAGCAAGACTACCGAATCACCCACAGGGTAGCGCTCACAGCCATTGTCATTCGGCCCACGGAAGTGCATTGCCTTCAATGAATTTAATAACCACGCCTCACCCCAACCCCAGCGCGTATCTCTTAACCAGCCACCCGCGATGCCACACATCAACAATCCGCCTTTTGATATTAATTAGCAAAGGACATAAGAAACGCAGAGAGAACCACAGGCAATAAAATTAATTACAGACATAGAAAAAAGTGCATTTCAAAAGCGCCCAAAAAAACCAGCCATCACTGAGCGCACACCAACCAAAGCAATCAAAAAATCTCGCCTAAAAACAAAAGCCGCAATCAGAAAAACACCTAACCAAGACATAAATATAACAGGATAAGGCAATAATTTGAGAGCCATGAGCACTGCCAATAGCAAACAAACGGTTGGCAGAAAATAAACATCCACTCTAGAAAAACTCTGCCAGATATGATTCGATATCTCTGTTTTTAGAACAAAAAAAAGCCACAAGGACATACAGGTACTGACCGCCGCGCCTGCTCCGCCATACGCTGGCACAAGAAAATAATTTAACAAAACACTAACAGCAAGCGCAAAAAATGTTGCACACATAAAAAACATCGTTCTTCTGGTGATACCTACACCTATACCAGTCACCTCAGAAAGAGTATAAAAAACAGGTAAGCCGACACAGGCCACTACAATATACTTGACATTAGAATAGTTGCTCGGAATCACCCAATCTATCGTCCAAGAGAACATCCCCATAAGACAAAATATTATCACCGCAACCAATACTGCCTGCCTCTGGATCCGAACCATTAGGGAACGGGTCAAGCCATTCTCTGCATGTTTTCTATATACCCAAGGAGACCACAATAAGCCAAAAACATTTTGAAAAATCGTAGCAAGTGCTGCAAAACTGGCCGCAACGGAATACATACCAAGCTCACCAAATGTTGAAAAACTGCGAATAAATATTTTATCAACAGCAGTTAACCCCCAGTAGGCCACTCCACTCAGAAGCATAGGCAAACAATAGGCAAACATTAGCTTTAGCTTATCAAGCTCTAGAGATTTTCTTATAAACACCCCAAAATCAAAACTCCCCAATAGAACAAAAACAACTATAACAGCACTCAAAGACAAAAAATTAGCGGCAAGAAGACTAAAAATATCTGGGGCAACTGAGAAAAAAACGTAACCAAGAATCAAAAAAATTAAGGCAAGCTTAGGCAATACTTGGCACAAGAAGAACAAAAAACTCTCTTCTTGCAACCGCAACATTAAGAAAACAAACTTGGAAAGAAAGCTCACTATAAGTATAAACAAAACCAAAATACCGGCCCACTTATCACTCACATCAAACAAGATCAAAGCCATCCACTCCGGAAAGAGAAAGAATGGCGCCAACCCTACCAGCAGAAAGAAAAACCCTGGCATCAACGTGCTATACAACAGGCCGCATCTGTCAGGCGACTCATAATATTCACGGACATAAGCCTGATCTAGACCAAGACCAAACAGCAATAAACAGAACGTGATGGCCACCTGCAGCATGGCTACACGACCAATTTCTTCAGGCGAATAGAACCACGCCAGCAAAGGCACAGTTATAAAACCAAGCACAGCCGCAACTACCGGCCCAAGAGCAAAGACTAAAATTTTCTTGGAGATCATGCGTAGAAGCTTTGCACAGAAGCAATTACAGCATCAACTTCTGCTGGAGTAATGCCATAGTAAAGTGGAAGCCTGACGAGACGCTCGCTTTCATGAGTAGTAAACACATCCTCACCAACTAATCTGCCAAATCTCTCACCCGCCGGGGCACTATGAAGTGGAACATAATGAAAAACAGACATGATGTCTCGTTTCGCAAGATATTCTATTAGGGCGGTTCGTTCCTTTAAGCTACCAGTTTTAATGAAAAACATGTGAGCATTGTGTTGGCACTCCTTAGGCAAGCAAGGTAACTTAATAAGGTTTTTCTCCTGAAGGCCGACCAGACCTTGGAAATAAGCATTCCACGTAGCAAGCCGATCTGAGTTTATCTTGCTAGCGTATTCCAATTGCCCCCACAGGAATGCCGCTTGAAGCTCGCTTGGAAGATGACTACTTCCTATATCTACCCAGGTATATTTATCCACTTGACCGCGAAAAAATTGACTCCTGTTGGTGCCTTTCTCACGTATAATTTCGGCGCGCGCGATAAATTTTTCATCGTTAATTAATAAAGCCCCACCCTCACCCCCACTTGTATAGTTTTTAGTCTCATGAAAACTATAGGCAGCCAAATGACCAATACCACCCAGCGCTCGCCCCTTGTAACTAGCCATCATCCCTTGAGCAGCATCTTCAATAACAAACAAATTATGGCGCAAAGCGATATCCATAATAGCATCCATTTCACACGCAACCCCAGCATAATGCACAGGCACTATTGCTTTTGTTTTTCCAGTAATCGCCCTCTCTATTAATTTCTCATTTATATTCATTGTATCTGGACGAATATCTACAAAAATAATCCTTGCCCCACGCAGTACGAACGCATTGGCCGTACTAACGAATGTGTAGCTAGGCATAATAATTTCGTCACCAACCTGCACATCAATTAAGATGGCCGCCATTTCAAGAGCAGCAGTACATGAAGGTGTTAAAAGAGCCTTCTGACAAGGTGTATTTTCTTCAAACCATGCCTGACATTTTCTTGTAAAACCACCATCACCAGACATTTTATTACTACGCATCGCCTGCACAACGTACTGGTCTTCATTACCGGTATAAGTAGGCATATTGAATCGCATAATTCACACTCATCTAAATCTCGTTCTAAACGGAAGACTAACTAGACCTTCCGAAGAATCAGCTGTCATATTTAAAATCTTTAAAAGCCCCGAACCACAGATAACCGTAGGCCCGTAGTCGTCTTTAAAAATCACCTTCCCCAAATGATCGGACCTAGACTCCACATAAACATCAGCCTTAACTTCCGCGTCATGTATCCTATAAATTTTATCACCTACCAAAGTAGCCGCACCTTTAAATGGCACACCCACAGAGTCAATGAATCTTTTTATCTCTTCTGCACCCTTATTCCAATTTACAAAATAATCATCCTCATCCCGCCAAACACTGTATGTAGCGGCCTCATGAGACTGTTCAAGTGCTAAAAGACTTACGCCCTGAGAAATCTTACGGCAAATATCGAGCACCAAATCAACATAAAGCCTTGACACTATTTCTATAGCCCGCTGCACCTTTATTGGATAATCTATTTTTGTTGACCTCTGGCCTATTATAGGGCCTTCGTCATATCGCTCGGTTGCAATCAGCGCTGTAACCCCGACCTCATCATCTCCCTGTATAAGCATATTTACTAACGGCGCGAAGCCTCTATATCTAGGTAATAGAGCGTCATGAAAAACTATTAAATTCTTCTCACTCAACAGCCAGCGCCAACCAATAGATAACGCATAGTCATATTTTAAATCAGCAGGCGCTTCATCTAAAGAATGCTGTATCTTTTTATCTTCAAGAAGCCTTCTTATATCATCTGACCAGTCATTTACCAGGGCAGCATCTCTTGCATACCTTACAAAGCTAACCGACTCAACTCCGAACTGATTAATAAATGAATATAGAACCTTGTAGCCTTTCTCGCCCATTACGTAAAAAAATATTTTCATAAAGCCCTACTTAAACATTAACAATAGATAAGCCTTAACTGATTAATTAGATTTTCGATTGAAAAATACTCTTTTACCTTCTGCTTATTCAGCGAGCATTCCAGCACTACCAGATCATCCACATCATCAACTGGAAGAATATCAATACCCAACCCTTGAAACAATTCCCACTGACTAACATCTTTCCTTAAGTATACAGTCTTGCCCAAACCCAACGCAGTAATCGTGTTCCCCATAGCTTGCTGAATAGGATGATTAAATATAATCACATCCATAGAGGCAAGAAAATTCGTGTACTCTTGATAGCCCATAAATTGATCCAACACTTTAAAGCGGTCACCAAAGCGTCTTTTCCCCTCCTCCACCACAAGCTCTTTATATTTATCTTCTCCATAAGACAATGGGGCATAAATAGTATATTCGCTTGGCAACCGACCAGCTATCAAATCAAAAATCTCAAAGTGTCTATTAAGCGGATCAGCGGAATTACCCAATAAAACATTCAAAGAAGCATTAATTTCTTTCCTCGCACCCAGCTCTTTATAGGTATTACTTGGATACATTAAACATTCATGATACTGCGCATTCATTCCGAACCACTCGACAGCTCGTCGGTAGTCACCCTCCATGTAAGTAACTATATGCTTCACTCGTTTAATGACCCTCGCACGCAGATATTTTGTCAGTCTCCCTCTAACCCCACCACTTTCATAAAAACGATCGTATAGGTCGCCGCCACAAGCAATCCAATATACCTTCCCCCCCCAAAATGGCGTCAAAAAAAGCAGAAGAAGCATCTTTACATCAAAAAGACCATGCAGAAAGACTTTCCTAGCAGCGAACAAATACCAAAAAATCAATACATAACAGCAAATACCTTTAAATGAACGCCCATTATAAACAATGACGTTTCTCTCTTCTCTTAGAGACTGACCAGCCAGGGAATCATACAAAATAAAAAGGTGTTCATCTCGATCAAACTCGGCATCTATTACCTTAAGCAACGGCCCAATAAAAACAGCCGCACTTCCGACGTGAAGGTATTTAATTTTTGACATTGCACACACCAAATCAAGAAACCAGATATACACCAATCAAAAGCCGTACAACATACTTAAAACGACACTATCACTCATTAGAAACTAAAAAGGCTAACTTAAAATAGCCTATGCCTTTAACCAATAGGACAGTCTATTTAAGCGACCCAAAGTTAAAATCTCAATAACTATCTTACCAGCAACACCTTCTCCATAAGGTGCAGCTGCTATGAGCAATGGAGCGATCTGTTCGTTCATAGGCTGCGGTAATTCGCCCGAAATCAGCACCTACCAGCCAATTCCAGCCCAGCTCGACGGTTTCCACCCACTCGGTTTCATCACGCATGGTGATGTAGGGAACCTGATAGAAGAACCCCTCTTTCTGAACGCCGCGAGAATCCGTGAGGATCACTTTTGCGGCCTGTTCCAGGGCGACCAGGTCCAGGAACGGCTGAGCGTCGACGATGATCAGCCCATCCAGATGATGCTCCAGCCCAAACCGCTGCAGAAGCTTGCGAGTGCGGGGAGGAGAGAGACAGGATCACAGGTATCTCGACGGCAATCTTGGCCAACGCGGATACGATGCCCTCCAGACACACGGGATCACCGCTGTTCTCGGCGCAATGGAAGGTCGCCAGGACAAAACGCTTCTCTTGCAGACCGTGTATTTTCAGAACCTTGCTCTGCGCTTTCGCCGGCTCACGGTAGTAAAGCGCCACGTCGTACATGACGTCGCCTACGTTATGCACACCCTCAACGACGCCTTCGCGCGCAAGGTTTTCTACAACAACCTTCGTGGGGCACAACACCAGCGTGGAAACGCGTTCAACCAGAATACCTTCAACCTCTTCGGGCATGCGCATATTGAACGAGCGCAGGCCCGCCTCCACATGGGCTACCGGCATATGCAGCTTGGCTGCCGTCAGGGCCCCGGCCAGCGTCGAATTGGTGTCACCGTAAACAAGTAGCCAGTCCGGCTTTTCGCTCAACAGAATCTGTTCGATACCTTCGAGCATGCGTCCGGTCATCGCACCATGGCCGCCACTGCAGACCTCTAGGTTGTATTTGGGAGCGGGAATTTCCAGATCATTGAAGAACACCTGGGACATATTCGGATCGTAGTGCTGACCGGTGTGCACCATGATTTCTTCGAGCTGGCCGGAATGCTTGAGGATCTCTCGCGAAACCGCCGCCGCCGTGATGAACTGCGTACGAGCACCCACGATCGTGACCATTTTACGAGTCATGCGCGCAGACTCCCTTCCAGCGAACTGACGATCAGGACCTGGGCCGCCTCGTCCAGATACGGATGCATCGGCAGGCTCATCACCCGCTCGGCGATGGCATCGCCCACCGGCAGGCGCGTGGTGTCGTCCTTTACCGCCGGCTGGCGGTTGAGCGGGATCGGATAATGCACAGCGGTCGGAATGCCGGCGACCTTGAGGAGATCCTGCATCCGGTCGCGGTCGCTGACCTGCACGGTGTACTGGGCCCAGGCACTGAGGTTGTGCACCTCGACGAAGGGCGCGGCGATGCCGGCCTCGTCGAGCAGGCGGGAATAATCCTGAGAAACCCGCTCGCGCTGCTCAAGCTCGCGCGGGAATATCTCCAGCTTGGGTAGCAGAATTGCCGCCTGAAGGGTATCCAGACGGCTGTTCACACCGACGCGGATGTGATGATAACGACGATCCTGACCATGACGCGCAATCTGACGCATTACCTTGGCCAATTCGTCATCGTTGGTGAAGATTGCTCCACCGTCGCCATAGCAACCCAAGGGCTTACTTGGGAAGAAGCTAGTGCAGGCAATTGTGGTCAGGTTGCAGGAGCGCTTGCCCTTGTAGGTGGCACCGAAGCTCTGCGCGGCATCCTCGATCACGGGGATGCCGTGCCGGGCAGCGATGGCATTGATCGCATCGAAGTCAGCGCACTGGCCATACAGCGAAACAGGAATGATCGCCTTGGTACGCGGTGTAATAGCCGCCTCGAGCAAGTGCGGATCAAGGTTGTAGGTGCGCGGATCGACGTCCACGTAAACCGGCTTGGCTCCCAGCAGGGCGACGGTCTCGGCAGTGGCGATATAAGTGAAGCCCGGCGTGATGACCTCATCGCCCGGGCCGATGCCCAGCGCCATCTGTGCAATCTGCAGCGCATCGGTGCCGTTTGCCACGCTGATGCAGTACTTGGCACCCACGAAGACTGCGAGCTTTTCTTCCAGCTCTGCCACTTCCGGACCAAGAATGTACTGACCATGCGCCAATACGCGCTGGATATTGGCATCGATCTTGTCTTTGATCAGCGCCTGTTGTGCCTTGAGATCGATGAATTCGATCACTGCGCTTGCTCCTTTCTCAGAACGCCGCCCTCAAGCACATAGCGCTCCCCGGAGTGAATGCATGGCGCACTCCCCTGCCCGGTTAGCGGCAGATCCAGCTGCTCGCCATGCTCGCTCATCCAGCCTATATGCCGGGCAGGGACCCCAACCATCAGTGCATAGGCCGGCACATCCTTGTTGACTACCGCGCCTGCGCCTATGAAGGCGAACTCGCCAATGGTGACGCCACAGACAATGGTGCAGTTTGCACCTAACGTGGCGCCCTTCTTCACCAAGGTGTCTCGATATTCGCTCTTGCGCTCGATCAGCGAACGCGGGTTGTAGACGTTGGTGAATACCATACTCGGACCGCAGAAGACGCCTTCCTCGAGTGTGACGTTGTCATACACCGAGACGTTGTTCTGGATCTTGCAATGGTCACCGATCAGCACCTTGTTACCGACGAATACGTTTTGCCCCAGGGACACACCTTTGCCAATCCGAGCGTCCGCGCACACGTGAACGAAATGCCAGATACGCGAACCTTCGCCAATCTGTGCGCCCTCATCGACGATGGCGCTGGGATGCTGGTAGTAGCTCATAGGCTCAACCCAGCAGGCGAGCAAGAAACGGGTGATCTTCACCGTTCTGGGCACGAGTAGCGGCCAGGGTACGGATGGTCTCTACAGTTTCCACACAGTGGCGAGCGTCCTCAATTCCATATCCCTTGCCATCGAGAATGGCCTGGTAGCTGACAGTGTGCAGGTCAGTAAAGCCCTCGGAAAACTCGATCTCCATACCATCGCAGGTAATGGAACGGTAAGTCGGCTTCTTACCCTTTACTGCATCAGGCAGGTCGTTCGCATCGATGGAGAGGAACCAGCGAACGCGAGCGTTCTCGTACTCTAGGTAGCCCGTGGCTTTGTAGTTATCGACGTAGTGCACCACGTTGCGCTGCAAGGCGCCGAAGATGAAATGCAGCATGTCGAAGAAGTGCACACCGATGTTCGTGGCGACACCAAAGGATTTGCGCGGGTCGCCCTTCCAGCTCTCCATGTACCACTTGCCGCGACTGGTGATGTAGGTCAGTTCGACTTCGTGCTTGCGCGCTTTGTCGCCAGCGCCCACGCGCTTCTTCAGATCAATGATGGCTTGGTGATGCCTAAGCTGCAGAATGTTGTAGAGACGTTTGCCGGTTTCGCGCTCCACCAGAGAAAGGTCATCGAGCAGCTCAGAGGTCGGTACCAGCGGCTTTTCACAGATGACGTCGCAGCCGAGACGCAAGCCAGCCGTGATATGGGGATGGTGCAGATAGTTTGGCGAGCAGATAGAGACGTAATCGAGAGCAGTCGACGGATCACGCTTGAGGCGCGAGGCATAATCGTGGAACCGCTCGAATTCGGTGAAGAACTCACTTTGCGGCGAGATGCTGTCGATGATACCGACCGAGTCGTTGATGTCATAAGCACAGACCAGCTGGTTGCCCGTGTCCTTGATGGCGCGCATATGGCGAGGCGCGATATAGCCGGCAGCGCCGAGTAGAGCAAATCTTTTCATGTTTGTTTCTCGCAGCGGAGGAACAGGCCGGTACGCACAAAGCGCAAACCAGCCTGTACAGCAGAATCAGGCCTTGATGATGTTCGCGTGCGGAGCACGATATTTGCCGCGGGTATCGACGATCAGCCGCGCGTTAGTCCGAATCAGCTCGTAATCGAAACGCTCATGATCGGTTGCCAAAACTACGGCGTCGAAGCTGGCGATATTTTCGGCAGTCAGAACTTCGCTGCTTAGGTCGAAGTGATGCTCGCGCATTTCTGGGAAAGAAGGCACATGCGGGTCGCTGTAGGCAACGATGCCGCCTTTGGCCTGAATCAATTCCATGATCTCCACCGAGGGAGATTCGCGCATGTCATCTACGTTCTTCTTGTAGGCGATGCCCAATACCAGGACGCGGCTGCCTTTTAGGGCCTGCCCGCGATCATTCAGGCCATCCATCAGCTTGCCGAGCACATACTCGGGCATGGCTTGGTTTACCTCGCCTGAAAGCTCGATAAAGCGGGTATGCAAGCCGTACTCACGCGCTTTCCAGGTCAGATAGAACGGGTCGATCGGGATACAGTGCCCGCCCAGGCCGGGCCCAGGATAGTACGGAGTGAAGCCAAAGGGTTTGGTCGCAGCAGCATCGACTACCTCGAAGATATCGATACCCATGCGATCAGCGACCACCTTCATTTCATTGACCAAGCCGATATTCACCGCACGGTGAATGTTCTCCAGTAGCTTGGTCATTTCCGCCGCTTTCGTCGAGCTGACTGGCACGACCTGGTCGATGGCCTGCTCGTACAGGGCAATACCGACTTCAAGGCAGTTCGGCGTGTGGCCACCGATGACCTTGGGGATAGTTCGCGTTTCGAAATCGGGGTTACCCGGGTCCTCACGCTCCGGTGAATAAACCAGAAAAATACTCTCGCCGACCTTTAGGCCTGTCGACTCAACACGCGGCAGCAATTCTTCTTCAGTAGTGCCTGGATAAGTGGTGCTCTCCAACGAAACCACCTGGCCAGCACGGAGGTACGGCGTGATTGCGTCCGTGGTATTGATCACGAAGCTCATATCGGGCTCGCGATACTTGTTGAGCGGAGTCGGCACACAGAGAATCAATGCGTCACATTCGCTGGCTCGAGCAAAATCGCAGGTCGCTTCAAAACCGCTCGCACGCGCTTTCGATATATGCTCACTGGCAATATGCTCGATGTAGCTCTGACCAGCATTGAGCTTGTCAACCTTGACTGCATCGATATCAATGCCGAGCACGCGAAAACCGATGGCGTTGTAACGCAGCATCAACGGCAAACCGACATAGCCGAGACCGACAATGCCTACCAATGCATCTCGACTTTTGAATTTATCGATATACGCCTGCAGCGAATTTGCCTTCACTCTTACACTCCATCACAAACTTCACGGAATTACGATTTTTAGAGTCTTGCCAGTCGCGTCATAGCGCTGCTGCAGAATCATTGCAAATTGCTGCTTGGCTTCAAGCTCGCCATGTACGATGCGAATTTCTGACGGCCAGTGAGTCATCCGGGTAACAAAGCTCACCAGACCCTTTTGATCTGCATGGGCAGAATAACCGCCTATGGTATGCACCTGAGCCCGAATGTCATAGCGCTGCCCGTCAAATTCCACATAGCCACTACGCGGACCAAAGCGCTGGATCTGTCGCCCGGGCGTACCTTCAGCCTGGTAGCCGACAAAGAGCACATCATGCCGCTCATCACCGAGCATGGCTTTGAGGTAGTTGACGATGCGTCCACTGGAGCACATACCGTTGCCAGCGATGACGATAGCCGGCTGAGCGGTTTGCGTCAGGCGGTTGACCATGGCTAGGTGGGCCTGGTGGCTGTCGACCGTGAGCAGGTTACGGAAAGCCAGTGGGTTACGCCCCTTGGCCAGCCGCGCCCTCGCCTCTGCATCCCAAAACTGGTCAAGCTCGCGATAAACCGAAGTGAAGCGGCTGGCCAAAGGAGAGTCGAGGATGATGGGCAAACTTGCCCAGTCGAGGGCTGGCGCTTTACTGGTGTTCGGCCCGGAAGCACTCGACTGAGCCTTCGCTGACTCTTTCAGCGCTCTGCGATAGATGATGTCCTCAAGTTCGTAGAGCAGCTCTTGAGTGCGACCAATGCTGAAAGCAGGGATCATGACCGTGCCCTGGTTGCTCAGCGCGTGCTCGAGCACTTTTTCCAGTCGCGCACGACGGCTACGGCGATCTTCGTGCAAGCGGTCGCCGTAGGTGCTTTCGATGACCAGAATATCGGCTTTGTAGGGCGCTTTCGGTGCAGGCAGGATCGGCGCATGTGGCGCCCCCAGGTCGCCGGAAAATACGATGCGTTTCTTCTCGCCCGTCTCGGGGTAGTGCAGATCAACCTCGACATAGGCCGAGCCGAGGATGTGGCCAGCGCGCTGTAGACGAATGCGGGCGTTGAGCTGCTTCGTGTCGATCAGGGTGAACCACTGCTTGTAGGGCAAGGCGACTATGCGCTGCTCGATCAGCTTTAAGTAGCGCTCTACCTGTTTCTGATCGCGACTGAAACCGAGCTTGAAGGCATCTTCGAGGACGATGGGCAGAAGCTTGGCCGACGGCTCACTGCAGAGAATCGGGCCATTAAAGCCAGCCGCTAACAAATAGGGAATGCGACCGACGTGGTCGATATGGACATGAGTCGCGACCAGAGCCTTGATGCCGTCCAGAGAAAAGTCGATTGCGAGCTTGCCGGCGCCCGCCCGACCCTCAGGGGAAGTTTCAGCGCCTTGAAAGAGGCCGCAGTCGATCAGCAGCGCATGCTCATCATCCATCTGCAGTTGATGGCATGAGCCCGTCACACCTGTTACGGCGCCGTGATGAACAATGGAGGGGTACTGCACGAGTCAATCCCTTAACGCTGGCGAAATTTAAAGGGACTCAGCCCAATAGTGCGGATGACTGTTCAGAGAATGGTAATTAACTGAACTAGCTGGAAATCTGGCAAGGGCGCGCCTTGTGAAAGCCCGCACATTTTGCCGGTTTTCCATGATTTCGCAAGCATGACAAAAGTGTGACGCCAGGCGGCCGCCTAATCAGGAGACTTGCACCAGCTAGAAGGATAAAGCGTAGTCACTCGTCCTCGTTGACCCGGTCGCGCAACTCCTTGCCCGGCTTGAAATGCGGCACGAACTTGCCGTCGAGACGGACAGATTGGCCGGTTTTCGGGTTACGCCCAACGCGTGGCGCGCGGTAATGCAGCGAGAAGCTGCCAAAGCCGCGAATCTCGATGCGATCCCCCGTCGCCAGTGCCTGGGACATTTGCTCCAGCATGGTCTTGATGGCCAACTCGACATCCTTGGAGGACAGCTGACCCTGATGAGTGACAATTCTTTCGATCAACTCCGACTTGGTCATGGTTTTCCCTTCTTTTTCAAGCGGCTAGAAGACTCGACGGTTCGGTTGTAGCACGCGGGTCATCTTTTGAACAGTCTAAAAAACAAGGTGTTAGCGAGTTTTGCAGTTAGTTGTGATAACGGGGGGCTTTGTGTAGGAGATCTACCTTGAGGTGAAGCTTTTGGGTATGGGCTCGGTATTGCGGGATGGCCGCCATTCGCCGCGGGGCGCAGCTCCTACAAGGGGAGCGTTGTTTTGCGGCTTGGTGTGGGAGCCCTGCATCGGGGTAAAGCTTTTGCGCATGAGCACGACATTGCGGGGTGACTGCTATTCGCCGCGGGGAGCGGCTCCTACAGGTGGGCGTTGTTTTGCGGTTTGGTGTGGGCGCCCTGCATCGGGGTAAAGCTTTTGCGCATGAGCACGACATTGCGGGGGTGACTGCTATTCGCCGCGGGGCGCGGCTCCTACAGGGGGGAGCGTTGTTTTGCGGTTTGGTGTGGGAGTCCCGGCTCGGGGCGAAGCTTTCTCTGGCCCTGGCTCGGTAAGCTAAGCTGAACTGGCGAACGCTAACGGAAGGGAATCCGATGACTGAGAAACGCTACGCCGCGCATAAGCTTCGGGATGGACGCTGGTCCAGTAGCGGGCAAATCTATCTTGTCACTACCGTAACCAATGGTCGCATCCCTGTCTTTGCTGATTTCTCAGCGGCGCGCACGCTCATACAAATCATTCGCCAGGATGAGCTGCTTGGATCGCACCAAACGCTCTGCTTTGTCGTGATGCCTGATCATCTGCACTGGCTATTGCAACTACAGAATGAGGACCTGACCCGCTTGGTGGGCAGGGTCAAATCCATTTCTGCCAAGCGCCTGGGTAGGCCGATTTGGCAGAAGGGATTCCATGATCATGCGTTGCGCCGGGAGGAGGATGTTCGGAATGTAGCGAGATATGTGGTGGCAAATCCTTTAAGAGCCGGACTTGTGGAGCGAGCGGGTGATTATCCGCATTGGGATGCGGTGTGGATATGAGGGCGGTTTGGCGACGTTATTGGGCATAGGCTTGGCATTGCTGGATGGCTGCCATTCGCTGCGGGGCGCAGCTCCTACAGAGAGAGCGTCGACTGGCGCATTCGCGTAGGAGCCCCGCCTCGGGGCGAAGCTTCTGGGTATGGGCCCGGTATTGCTGGATGGCCGCCATTCGCCGCGGGACGCAGCTCCTACAAGGGGAGTGTTGTTTTGCGGTTTGGTGTGGGAGTCCCGCCTCGGGGCGAAGCTTTTGGGTATGGGCTCGGTATTGCTGGATGGCTGCCATTCGCCGCGGGTCGCGGCTCCTACGAGGGCGGTGCAATTGGGGGATGCGGAAACGAAAAAGGCGACCCGAAGGTCGCCTTTTTTTGATGAATTACCCGAACTTAGTTCTGGTTTTCCATCTGGGCACGGATCAGATCACCAATGGTGGTCGGGCCGGTGTTCTCAACATCTTGCTTGCTGCGCAGTTCCTTCATCGCGTCTTTCTCGTCTTCAACGTCTTTCGACTTGACGGACAGGCTGATGACGCGGGACTTGCGGTCGACGCTGATGATCTTGGCTTCTACTTCGTCGCCTTCCTTCAGGACGTTGCGCGCGTCTTCAACGCGGTCACGGCTGATTTCGGAGGCTTTCAGGGTAGCTTCGATCTCGTTGCCCAGGTCGATGATGGCGCCCTTGGCGTCTACTTCTTTCACAACGCCACGGACGATGGTGCCCTTGTCGTTGATGGAGACGTAGTTGCTGAACGGATCGTCTTCCAGCTGCTTGATGCCCAGGGAGATGCGCTCGCGCTCCGGGTCAACCGACAGGATGACGGTTTCCAGCTCGTCGCCCTTCTTGAAGCGACGCACGGCTTCTTCACCGGTATCGTGGTCGACATCGACGGTGACTGGGTTACCGTTCACGCCGGTCTGAAGTCCGAGGGCGTCATCCCGCTCGACCAGTTCTTCAACGAACAAG
>Ga0224749_1016_pt3 | contig 28143 bp, 21 predicted proteins | sample LIM_F_Vancomycin_3_FD_182078 | JGI IMG/M metagenome (GOLD analysis project Ga0224749, IMG submission 182078) | Enriched cells from gastrointestinal tract of the lab mouse from Pacific Northwest National Laboratory (PNNL), Richland, Washington... | ecosystem: Host-associated > Mammals > Digestive... | reverse complement strand
AACGCCGAAACCAAGGAAGGCAAGAGGGACGAAAATGAAATGAAAAATGCCCGGCTTCCCTCCTCTCCGGAAAAAGACAGGCTGCCAGAAACGTCCGGAATGGAAAAACCGCAGCCCCAGCCGGAAGATAACAAGCCCGTTCCGGCAGCCGCACAAAAGGAAAGCAGGGAGGAAAAGGAACGCAGGGAAGCAAGAGCCATCCTGATGGAACGCAGGGACATTGAACCCGGCTGCCCCGTTCCCCAGCGTTCTCCGGAAATTCCTCCGGATAAGGATTACTAACCCGTTCCGCCCGCATCCGCGAACCCACCCCTTTAAACATATCCCGCAAAACAAGATGAAAAAACTGCTCGCCATTCTTTCGCTTTTCTTCTGCATGACTGTCACGCTTATGGCTCAGCAGGTGGTTACCACCTGGCTGTCCGATGCCGTTGTGCCGGGAGAACAAACCCGTCTCTTCATCATCCTGACAGACGGAAGCATCGCCCGCCAGGACCCGCTTCCCCGGGTAAAGGGCGCCAGCCTGCGCTGGGTCAGCCAGGGCAACTACATCCGCTGGCCGGGGGCTCCCAACCAATCCGCCTTCCTGATGGCCATTGAAGTAACGCCGGACGAAGTGGGCACCGTGGAAATCCCTTCCCTGACCCTGCAGGCCAACAATGGCCGCACTTATACCACGCTTCCCCAGACGCTGACTGTCTACCCTTACAGCGCCATCAAATGGAATACGCTGAACCTGAACGGCACAGCAGTCCCGTACGGCATGCTGTGGCATGTGGACAACCAGAAACCCTATGTCCACCAGCCGGACCGCTGCGAACTGAAAATTTACGCCCCGGAATACATTCTGGAATACACGGCGCCCGCCATCACCACCTCCAACCTGGCTACCTGGCGCTTTGAACCCACGCTGGTGGAACTGCTCCGCGGCCAGCCTCGCGGTTCTGTACTTTACAAAGGCGTCAACTGGAATGTCATGACCTTCCAGAGCACCCTGTTCCCGCTGCGCGCCGGGGAGGTAACGGCATCCGGCACTGTCACGGCACGCGCCGCCCTGCCGGAGGCGGACCCTCTCATCGCCAACTTCATCCGTTCGGAAGTACTGGTGGAAATGGCCATTCCGGAAGTGAAAATCACAGCCCGGGAACTCCCCCCGGGAGCTCCCTCTTCCTTCACCAATGCCGTAGGGAATTTCCGCATCTCCTCCACCACGGATGCGCGGGATCTCAGTGCCAATGAACCCATTACTGTTAAAATCAGGGTAACAGGAACAGGCAATATCCACAGTATCGCCTGCCCGGCCCTCACAGACGCCTCCAACTGGAAACTCTATCCTCCCAACAAGCTGGACCCGGGCCAGAATACGCGCTCCATCCAGGGAACCGTGGAATTTCAGCAAATGATGCGTCCGGTTGCCCAAACGGATGCCATCCCTCCCTTTGAACTCACTTTTTTTGACCCCAGCACGCAACAGTACAAAACCGTAACCACAGCCCCCATTCCCCTGGAATGGAAGGCCTCAGCCATTACTGGAACGGCGGCCGGAGGCGCCGCTCCCGCCACGCCTCCCCCGGCAGGCACCATTCCGGTAGCTGAAATGACGGATATTTACGGGCTCATGCCCGCCACCGTCATGAACGCCCTTACCGCCCCGGCTCACTGGGGGTGGTATTTCCTAGCCTACATCCCCGCCGTCATCCTGCTGGGAATGGCTCTGATCCGCTACATCCGGAAAATCCGGAAGGAAAGCTTCACGGCCAGGGAACGCATGAGAGCCTTCCGCAGGCTCGCTTCCACTCCGCGCCAGGCAAGCTCCACGGAATTCCTGCGTGCCGCCGGCAACTTTATTGAATCCTATATTCCACCTTCCAAGCAGAATGAAAAAATGAAAGATATCCTTCAACTCCGGGACGACATGGCATTCAAGCCTTCGGAATCTTCGGAAGAACTGCCGCACGCGGAACGCCAGCACATGCTCCAGGCTATTAAAAAAGCCATCGCCAAGCTTCCCGTTCTCATGATGGCCGCCGTACTGGCCCTGTCCCTGGCAGGAGCAACCGGAAACGCGTCGGAAACGGACAACCTGGGTGTAAAAGCCTATGAACAGGGAGAGTACGCCAAAGCCATTGACTATTTCAGCAAGGAAAGCGGCAATATGAACCTTTCCAAGGCAGAACGCGCCTACGCCTGTTTCGGCATCGGCAATTCCTATTACCGCATGAACAAACCCGGTCTGGCCGCTCTCAATTACCGCCGTGCTCTGGAACTCTCCCCGTACTTCACGGAAGCGGAATACAACCTGCAATTCATCGAACGCAAGGAGGGCGCCATCCTGCCCGCCAACACCACGGAAAACCAGTGGCTCACTTACATCCGCCATGATACGCTCGGCCCCATCTCTATCCTGTCCGGAGCCGTCATGCTCACCTTCCTGGCCCTGCTGACCGTTACCCGCAGACACGGGGCCCTGCTGACCATCCTGGCCACCCTTAGCGGACTGGTCACAGTAGCGGCTGTCATGAACTACATCATGTACCCGGAAACCCCGGAATCCATTCCGGCGGATCGGTTACTGGTCGTTACCCAAAAAACGCCCGGCAGACATGCGGCGGACATGAACAGCCCTGCGCTCATCACCCTTCCGGAATCCACCCCGCTCATCCTGCGCGCGGAACGCGGCTCCTGGTACTACGCCAGCACCTTCCAGAACACGCCCGTCTGGATACCCAGGACGGACGCTCAGCCGCTGTAGCGCTTTATTATCCCGCCTCCTCCTCTGGAGCCGCCTCTCCGGAATGCCGTATTCCCGGAAGGGCGGCTTTCTTTCAGCCGCATTCAATCTTCTTCCCTACTGAAGAAGCCGGAACCGGAAAACGGCACATCCTCTGTTCAAAGGGAAAAACCGGGAAGTCCCCTTCCGGAAACGCGTCAGAAGATTCCCCGGCCGCATGAACAAAAAGCCAATACCCTACCCACAAGGCGTGCGTGTATTGAAATTACCCGCTGGCGCCCTTTCATCCCGGACAGATGAAAGGCTTGAAACAATTCTGATGCGGCAGGAAAATCCGCGCGTCCCGCTTCTCCCCAACTGCCGGACGGCATCACGGTTTACCAGGAATCCAGATGCACCTTTCTGACCGGGGGCGGAAAAGCCCCATCCAGCAAATCCACATCTTCCGCAGTCAGCCTGATGGACAAACTCCGGTAATTTTCCTGCACATGCGTGACGGAACCGGCTTTGGGGATCGCAATCATTCCAGGGCAGCGCAAAATCCAGGCCAGGGCAATCTGCACCGGGGTGGCCTCATGCTTCTGCGCAATCTCCATCAGCACCGGATTACGGGAAAGCCGCCCTTCATCCGCAGGCGAATAGGCCATCACGGGAAGGTGGCGTTCCCGGCACCACGGCAGCAAATCGTACTCCACACCTCGATGGGCCAGATTATAAAGAATCTGGTTGGCGGCGCAGGAAACTCCTCCCGGGACGGCGTAAAACCGCTCCATTTCCGGAACGTCCATATTGCTGACGCCCCATGCTTTTATTTTTCCCTCCTGCTGCAGCTCAATCATTGAAGCAACCGTATCTTCAATGGGATGGGGACCTCCCCAGTGAAGCAGAAACAAATCCACATAATCCGTCTTCAGCCTGTTCAGGCTCCGTTCGCAGGCCGCTTTGGTTCCTGTCCTGCTGGCGTTGCCGGGCAACACCTTGGTAACCAGGAAAACACGGTCGCGCAAGCCGCGGATTGCCGCTCCCACCATTTCCTCGTTGCCATACATCTCCGCCGTATCCACTACGCTCATGCCCAGCTCAATGCCGGCGCGCAAAGCATCTATTTCATCGGCTTCCCTCAACGCTGACTTTCCCATTTTCCAGGTTCCCTGCCCCAGGGCGCAAACCTTCCGATGGTCCGGAAAAATTACTGAATGTTCCATCATTAATATCTTCTTTCTACCTGATCGCATCATTCCATGCCGTACAAACCTTTGACAGCAGAGGAGAAAAAAAAGCTCAAAAATCAGGACGTTTTTCCTGAACCGCCTCACCCGTCATTTTCCCTCTTTTGCTGGCGGGACGTCAATAACTCTCATTGAATTTTCATTCCATATGCTTCCAGTAAACATATAAGAAATATCCATTCCCAGCCGTGCTTAGCAGCATCAAAAAAAATGCACAGACCTCCAGCCATACCGACTCCGGAACAACGGGCTCTCTTCTGGAAAAATCACGCCCGGTATCGTTTTTTCAGCCCCCCTTTTTTCACTGCTGTTTTGAAAATAAAAAGCCGTTCCGCTGTCAACGGAACGGCTCTGAAGGAATTTCGGCATCAAAGCCGCTGAAAAAACATCAACGTATGCGGGCAATAAGCCAATGCAGCAGGTCTTCAATTGCAACACGTTCCTGTTTCATGGAGTCGCGGTGGCGAATGGTCACCGTCCCCTTGAGCGAAGCATCATTTTCCCCGAGAGTTTCAAAGTCCACGGTTATACAGAAAGGAGTACCCACTTCATCCTGACGACGGTAACGGCGGCCGACGGCTCCCGTTTCATCATAAAAGACGGACATCCACGGCTGAAGCGTCTTTTCAATTTCCCGGGCAATACGCACCTGTTCCCCGTTTTTCTTAAGCAGAGGGAAGATGGCCGCCTTGATCGGAGCCATGCGGGGCACGAAGCGCAGCACCGTGCGGACGTCTTTTTTACCTTTGTCGTCCACCAGTTCCTCTTCATCGTAAGCTTCGCAGATAATGGCCAGAATGGTGCGGTCACAACCGGCAGAAGGCTCCACCACATGGGGAATGAATTTCTCCCGCGTCTCTTCGTCAAAGTATTCCAGAGGACGGCCGGAACCTTTCTGATGGCAGCTCAGGTCATAATCCGTCCGGTAGGCGATGCCCTCCAGTTCCTGGATGCCGAAGGGGAATTCATACTCCAGGTCATAGGTTTTCCTGGAGTAGAAAGCGCGTTCGCCGTCCGGCACGTCCAAAATATGAATGTGTTCGCGCGGAACCCCCACTTCGTCATAGAAGCAAAGACGGTGTTCCAGCCATTCATCCACCAGGCGCAGCCCGTCTTCCGGCCGGCAGAAATATTCGATTTCCATTTGTTCGAATTCGCGGGAACGGAAAGTGAAATTCCGCGGATTAATCTCATTGCGGAAAGATTTTCCGATCTGGGCGATTCCGAAAGGCAGTTTGACGCGGGAACTGTCCAGAATGTTCTTATACTGGCAGAAAATGGACTGGGCCGTTTCCGGGCGCAGCCAGCCCGTAGCGTTGGGATCGTTTTCATCAGAGGTAGCTCCAATGGTCGTCTTGAACATGAGATTGAACTCACGGGCTTCCGTCAGCAGAGAACCGTTAGCAGGATTGTACATGGTGGAATCCGTTACGGTTTCCATGCACTCGCCTTTCAGCTCCATATCCTTGTAAGAGGCATCCTTGCCGGCCAGCTGGGCATAATATTGAGCCGCGGTCTTACGGGCCTTGTCCGCCTGTTTTTCAGATTCCACCAGAACGGAGTACTTCTTTTCAATATTCCAGGAACCGTCTTTTTTGGCGGCCCCGGTATAGAAAAACCCCATGCCGCTCTGGGCCGGGACCTGGTCCGCACGCAGACGCTCCTTGGTCAACAGGCAATCGCACATCGGGTCGGAGAATCCGCCCACATGGCCGGAAGCCACCAGTACGGAGTTATGCGTCAGGATGGAACCGTCCATGCCGACCACATCCTCGCGTTCCTGCACATTTTTACGCCACCAGTATTCTTTCAGATTGCGCTTAAGCTCCACCCCCATGGGACCATAATCCCAGCAACCGTTCAGACCGCCGTAAATTTCAGCTGACTGGAAGATGAATCCCCTCCTTTTACAGAGGCTCACGATTTTTTCCATTCGGGCGGGGTCTGTGTTGGTTCTGTCTGCCATGATAAGTTATATAATTGGGTTGGCTATGCGGGTTGTATTGATGCCCGCAATCAGCATTCAGTAAAAGCAAAAAGCGTGTCTTCTCAAGAATTCCAAGGAAGGGGGACACCCTTGAGCAGCTGGGAGCCATACCCCGCTTCCACCAGCGTGCGGAATGCCGCCATCGCCTCCGGAGGCACAGGCTGTTCCGTGGAAAATCCCTGTTTAGGATATTCCAGTATCCTTTGAAAGTCCCCCACCATGGCGGAAACAACCAGATCCTGCGGGAGCTCCCTGGTCAGATATTCCCTGAACGAAAAAGGAGGGGAGCTGACCGCCACCCGTACTTCCGGCCACTGGGCCTGGAGCGTAGCCAGCGTGCGCCGTTCCATATAGGGCTTTTGAAGGGCGATGATGCTGGATGGTTCCGGGATGCCGGCTTCTTCCAGGACAGCACGGGAAAAGCGGACATTTTCTCCCGTATTGGTGGATTTGTTTTCAATGAGAATGCAGTCTCCCGGCACTCCCTTTTTCATAGCCGCCTCTGCGAAAAGTTCCGCTTCCGGTACGGCCCATTCCCCTGTAAAACGCCCCATTCCGCCGGAAAACAGCAACAGGGGAGCCAGCTTCCGGGCATAAAGTTCCGCCGCATATTCCGCCACCCTTATGTCATTGCTGCCAAGAATGAATATGAGTTCCGCCGGACGCAGTTCCTGCTTCACGTGATGGTAATCCCATAAAATTGCTATGGCTTCCTCTGGAGTCATCGGCTTTTATGTACTTAAGAAAATCCTCTCTGTAAACGCCGGATTCACCATAATCCGTATTTACCCCATTCCAGAGCGGCCCATCCCAGCAACGCATTCGCCGCCGCATGCATCATGATCACAGCGCACAGGTTTTTCCGCCAGACGGCAAGCAGATACGCCAGGGAACCGTAAACGAATGCGCCGCAATAGTCCACAGGCTGGTGTACCGCCATGAAACAGAGGGTAGTCACCCAGTATGCCTTCCAGCTATGGGTGCCGAACGGCACCTTCCAGGGATGGTCCGGGTTCACCATCAGGCGCATCAGATAGCCGCGCCAGAAAAGTTCCTCCACCAGAGCCACCACGACCACGGCACGGAAAAAGCGCAGCACCAGAGCCCCCAGCCAGCTCCAGGAACCCGCAAGAAAGACGACGCCCGGATCAAACCCATCCGGACGCGCGTCAATTCCCAGCAGATACCGGTACCAGGGCCAGGAGGGATGCCCAAACCAGGCATCCGCCCCTCCGGGCAGGCGGTCCGCTATCATGGTCGGGGCCAGCCAGCACAGGATACCCAGCACGCCGAACAGGATTCCCCAGGCGGCGGGTTTCCACCGCCAATCCCAATCAATGGCCTTTCTCCACCGGAAAACCAGGGCAAAGCAAACGATTGCCTGAACGGGATACAGCCATTGTTCCGGCGCCCTTCTCCACCAGGGTGCGGCCGGGTGGTCCCATTCCAGCAAGGGAACGCCAAACTGCCACACCAAGGTAAAGCCCATGAATACCGCAAACGGCGCCACATACGCCTTTGTTTTCAGCGCCTCCGTCACGGAGTTCATGCACACTGCCGGGTCAGGAAAGAGTTTCCACGAAATGTTCCATGCGGTTGCAGGCCTCCTTGATCTGGTCAAAGGCGGTCGCATAGCAACAGCGCAGGAAGCCTTCTCCGCTTGCGCCGAAGGCGGTCCCCGGTACGGCGGCCACCTGCTTTTCCATCAGCAGCCGGGTGGCAAACTCCTTGCTGGTCAGACCAAATCTGGAAATGTCCGGGAAGACATAGAACGCGCCGCCGGGCAGGTGGCAGTCCATGCCGATTTCATTAAGGCGCTTCACCAGGTAATCCCGGCGCTGGCGGTAGCTTTCCCGCATCTTCAACATGGCGGATGTCCCGTTTTCCAATGCTTCAATGGCCGCCTCCTGGGAAGTAATGGGGGCGCAGAGCATGGAATACTGATGAATTTTCATCATGGCGGAAATAAGCGGTTCCGGACCGCAGGCATACCCCAGCCGGAACCCCGTCATGGCGAATGCCTTGGAAAATCCGTGCAGCAGGAGCGTGCGTTCCTTCATCCCCGGCAGAGAAGCTATGGAAACATGCGGCTTGCCGTCATAACGCAGTTCACTGTAAATTTCATCCGTCAGCACGATGAGGTCGTGCCTGATGCAGATGCGGGCGATTTCCTGAAGGGTTTCCACAGGGGCCACCGCTCCGGTCGGATTCGTCGGGAAGTTGAGCATCAGCACCTTGGTTCGCGGTGTAATGGACGCTTCCAGCACCTCCGGGTTCAGGGCGAAAAGATCCCTTTTGCTTGTAGGCACGGCGGTAGCTACGCCGTAGGCCATATTGACGCTGGGGGCATAGGAGACATAACAGGGTTCGTGATAAAGAACCTCGTCCCCCGGATTCAGAATGGCACGGAGAGCGAGATCTATGGCTTCGCTTACGCCTACCGTCACCAGCACTTCGCGCAGGGGGTCGTAGTTGACATGGAAGAATCCGTCCACGTATTTGACGATGGAACGGCGCAGGGATTCCAACCCATAGTTGGAAGTGTAAGAGGTGTGCCCCTTTTCCAGGGAGTAAATGGCCGCTTCCCGTATATTCCACGGCGTCACGAAGTCCGGCTCCCCTACGCCCAGGGAGATGATATCCGTGCGTCCCGTGACCAGGTCAAAAAATTCCCGGATGCCGGAACGGGGTATGGAGCTTACCTGCTCCGCTATTTTGTTCTGCCAATTCATGATCATTCCTTTCTTAACGGCAGCGAATTACGGAGCGACAGCCAGGCGTTCTGTCTGCACGGGAGCTTCAAACACACAACCGTTTTTCTTGTAGGTTTTCAGATGGAAGTGTGTGGAAGTGGACAACACCCCTTCCAGCGTAGAGAGTTTTTCCGCCACAAACCGGGCAATCTCCCGCATGCTTTTTCCTTCCACCAGCACCAGCAGGTCAAAACCGCCGCTTGCCAGATAGCAGGAGGAAACTTCGTCGAACCGTGAAATGCGCATGGCCAGGCGGTCAAAACCGCCGTCGCGTTCAGGCGTCATTTTCACTTCAATGAAGGCCGCCACCTTGCTGTCGTGTTCATATTCCTCATTCACCACGGCCTGGTATCCGAGGATGACGCCTTCCTTCTCCCACTGTTCCCGCTGGGCTCGCACGGCTTCTTCAGTCATGTCAAGACGTTCGGCCAATTCGCCATCGCTCAAGCGGGCTTGAGTCGCCAGTAACTGTAGAAGTGATGCAGAGGACATAAAATTTCAGGCATAAAAGACGCTTTTACGGCGAACCTGTCAAGAACCATGTTACGCAAAACTGACATCCTTTCTTTCCAAGATGATAAAATATGTTCGTTTTCTTCAAGAACCGGCCTTCTTCATATAGACATAACAATTTGTCATTCAACATTGTGAACATCATCACAAACAACCTTTGGAATTATTTTCAGAGAATAGTTGCTCTAATCCGCTTTTTGTGCCATAGTAAAGTGCATAGACCTGTAGCGTCCCTTGACAGGGAACGTTTGTTTCCAATTTTTATATGACAGTCTGATATTATGAGCATGGCACTTAACCCGGATAGGGCTACTCTGAACTTTCTCAATGCCTTTCCGGAAGAAATCCGGCTGCGCGGCGAGAAGCTCCAGAAAGATGGCGCAGTCACGCAAATTTTTGGCAATCATTTATATATTCAGGGCCGCGTGGAAGACACATACGGCGTGCACCGCGTGAATCTGCGCCTTCAGGGCAACAGGTGGTTCGGAGCATGTTCCACGGAAGACGAGGATCTGGCCGGAGCGGCCATGTATGCCGCCATGCTGGAGCGCATGTACCGTGGCCAGGACCTTCCGGAATCCCCGAACGAACTGAATGACGTTCCTCTTCTGGATATTCTGGAAGAGAAACTGGGACGCGAACTGGACGACAAGGAAGCGGACTATGTCAGCAAACTGGAAAAGCGCTACCGCCGTTTCGCCATTGAACAGGAGATTCACGACCATGATATGGTGCGCCTGAATCCCCGATGGGAAATCGTCAGCTATGACCCGCTGGAATTGTGGCCCGTGCCTCCCACAAACATCCTCGAATTCTGGAATTACATTGCTTACGCCTTCAACAAGAAACGCCTGCCCTACCCGGAATTCATGGAATCCATTACGGATCTGGAAAAGGTCCAGCGCAAGATTCATGAATGGGAGCGCTCCCGTGAAGTCGGCACCTGGTACGACCGCATCCAATCCGTGAATGAACGCCCCCCGCAGCCGCCCCGCGGAGAACTGTTCATGAGGCTTGTTTCCACTATTAACGAGGGACATTTCGAATACCGCCATTCCCTGAAGCAGGACTGGATTCCCGTCCGGGAAAAACAGGATCTGGAACATCTGGAAAATCTGCATGAACGGGCTGCCGTACGCATGGACGCCCAGACGGAAATCCTGCTCGTCTCCCTGTCCGACTACGCCCGTGCGGAAGACGCCCTGACACTGGATCTGGACCAGGAAGCCGCATGCGCCCTGATGAACAAACTTTTCCACCAGCCCGCCCTGAAAGGCTACCTGGTGAACCTTGATGAAAACTATTTCAAAGTGGTGGACGAACCGCTCAAATGGATTTGCCAGGACGATCCCATTGAACCGGACTGCTACGCTCTTCAGCTTGCAACTTCCACCGGCATCAACGTCTCCCACTCCGTCCGGCAGCTTCCGGGGCAGCAGGAACTGTACCAGTCTGACGAAACCGTTTTTCCCGGCCCCCCCCGCTGGCTGGAAAGCACGGAAGTGGAACCCCGCTACTCCATTCCCAAGCAGGTCATCGACAGCCTTGAAGGGGTGGAATTCCTCCGTAAAATAGGCGCTTCCCTGCCCCCCAGCATGGAAGACCGCGTGGTGGACATCGACCTGCGCGGCACCTTTGACATGAAAATCGTCCGCGGCCTCACCTCTGCGGAAACGGAACACGTGCTCTGCGAAGTAAGCGCCAGGGACGCTTCCGGCTACCGCACGGAAAAACTCGGCAAGGACGGCTGGGACGTATCCCATCAGGAGCCCATGAAGAACAAAGTTCTGCTGCGCTTCATCCGGGAGCACCTTTATCCCATTCCCGGCCTGCTGGAAGAAATGGGCTTTTCCTACGATCCCCAGGTGGGCGCGTTCAAGGCCCGCGTCACCCGCCAGTTCCCCGAAAAATTCGCGGAATGGGCCAAACAGCTTCCGAAAGAGCTGACCGTCAATATGGACGACAAGCTCAAGACGCTGCTGGCGGATCCGGTGGCCGCCGCCGTGCGGTTTGAAGTAGTCAACCAGGAAATCGACTGGTTTGACCTCCGCATCGTCATTGATGTGGAAGGCGTCCAGCTCTCCAAGGAGCAAATCCGCGCCCTGGTCGCCGCCAGAGGCGGTTACGTCCGCATGGACGACGGAGGATGGATGCGCTTGGAAATTAAACTGGACAATGACCAGCGCGACGCCGTTACCCGCCTGGGCCTGGACCCCTTCGATCTTTCCGGAGAAACCCACCGCATGCACGCCATGCAGCTGGCGGACCCGAAAGCCGCAGAAGTGTTCGATCCAAAGGCATGGAAACGCATCAAGGACCGTACCGCGGAAATCCAGATCGACGTCAAGCCGGATGTTCCCTCCCAGCTCCAGGCCACCCTGCGCCCGTATCAGGTGGAAGGGTTCCATTTCCTGGCTTACCTTGCCACGAACGGGTTCGGCGGCATTCTGGCGGATGACATGGGTCTGGGTAAAACGATCCAGTCCATCACTTACGTCCTCTGGCTGCGTGAAGAATTCGCCCGCAAAAACAAATCCAAGAAAAAAGTCGTCATCCCTCCGGTTCTTATCGTTTGCCCCAAATCCGTGCTGGACGTCTGGGCGGGAGAAACGGAAAAATTTGCGCCAGGCGTGCGCGTCCTCGTCATCCGCAGCAAGGATCAGGCCAATCTGGAAGACATCAAGAAGAATTACGACATGGTCGTGGTCAACTACGCCCAGCTCCGCGTCTGCGGGGAAACCCTGAACCAAATCAAATGGCTTACGGTTATTCTGGACGAAGGCCAGCAGATCAAAAACCCGGATTCCAAGGCAGCCAAAGCGGCACGGGAAATCGTTTCCTACAACCGTCTCGTTCTCTCCGGCACACCCATTGAAAACCGCCTGCTGGATATGTGGTCCCTCATGGCCTTCTCCATGCCCGGAGTCCTCGGTTCCCGCTCCTACTTCAAGAAGCGCTTTGACAAGCGCAAGGACCCGCAAAGCCAGAACCGCCTGGCCGCGCGCCTGAAACCCTTCCTGCTGCGCCGCACCAAATCCCAGGTGGCAAAAGACCTGCCTCCCAGGACGGAAGAAGAAGTGTACGCCAAAATGGAAGGCATCCAGAGCCAGTTGTACAAGGCGGAACTCCGCCGCATTCAGCAGGCCCTGCTCGGCCTGGATTCGGACGAATCCGTCAAAAAGAACAGTTTCGCCATTTTGCAGGGCCTGATGCGCCTGCGTCAGATCTGCTGCCACCCCGGCCTGGTGGATCCCAAATACGCCAAGGAAGACAGTGCCAAAATGACAGCCCTCTTCTACCTGCTGGACCAGCTCCGGGAAGAAGGGCACAAAGTGCTCGTCTTCTCCCAGTTCGTTTCCATGCTGGAAATCATCAAGAACAGGCTGGAAGCGGAAAACAGGCCGCTTAACTATCTTACCGGCCAGACCAAGGACCGCCGCGGAGAAATTGAAAAATTCCAGACGACCAAGGACCCCTCCGTCTTCCTGCTTTCCCTGAAAGCCGGCGGCGCCGGCCTCAACCTTACTTCCGCCTCCTATGTCGTTCTGTATGACCCGTGGTGGAACCCGGCCGTAGAAAGCCAGGCCATCGACCGTACGCACCGCATCGGCCAGAAAAACAAGGTGATCGCCTACCGCCTTCTGACGAAGGATTCCGTGGAAGAAAAAATCCGCATTCTCCAGCATCAGAAAAACCAGCTCGTCGCCAACGTGCTGGGTGACGAAGGGTTTACCTCCAGCCTGGGCATTGACGATCTGAACTTCATCCTCAACCACGGGGATGATGAAGAAGGTTAGCCCGGAAGCAACAATTAGAGGAAGTAGGAATTAAGGAACAGTCTTATTAACTTATAGACTTTTATCCTCAGATTCTTCCTCTATCCCTTATCCAGAAAAAAGCCCTGCATGAATATTGCAGGGCTTTTTATTTCACCATTTAAGGCTGACGGGATCCGTATGATAAAGGATTCCCGCCTCGTCCCGGACAAGGAGAGTCAACTGGATGCGCGCTGGCAGCCGCAGCATCTGAAGGCCGTTGAACGCAAAAATCTGTCCCTGGCACAACAGGGGACGTGAACCGAACAGTTCATCCCCTTCAATCACCTGCGTGCCGTCTTCATGGGAACGGACGGTCCACTTTTTGCCGATGATGCGCACGGCACCGTCTCCCGCATTGCGGATGCTTACGTTGTAAGGCACCGGGATGCGGCCATCATCCCGAATCATCCGCTCCAGTTTTTCATTCCGCAAGTACAGGCTGCGGGGAGTAAGACGCACTTCCAGACTGGTCAAAAGGGGAAGAACCATAGATGTATGCCTGCCGGAGAGAGGAATTATGATTCCACAGGGGCCAGAGCCGCCTTGAGCAACTCCAGCGTCGTTTTGCGGATGGCTTCCACGCCGGCCTTGACGGGTTTGGCGTCCGGAGCCAGCGTCATCTGCTCCTGCAAGACCGTCAGAAGGTTCATGATTTTGGCAATGTCCCGGCGTTCCTTCATTTCCGGCTCCACCCCGTCCAGAATATAATGAAAATATTCCGGGACATCCGGCTGGAAAATGACTTTTGCCTTGTCCTCCGCAAATTTGTTATCCAGAGCCGCGGTAGCGGCGTCCAGGGCGCGTATCCATCCCCCCAGGCCGATCAGGTTCGCCATATCGGAATCCCTCAGGGAGGCGAGTTCCTGTTCCACATCGGATTGAATAAGGGCCAGGTTGTTTTTGAAACTGCTCAAATCCCCGTCTTCCGCATTTTTCAGCAGGCTGGCGGCGTGGCGGTTCACCCTCTCTCCGGCGCCAATGGCCTTTGCATAGCTGGAAAGATCCAGAGCAATGGGTTTCACCTCATTCATCTTGCCGCACTGCACGATTACGAAGCCGTCCGCCATCATGCCGCCCAACTGGAGAGCCAGGGAACAGCGGTCCATGGGAGGCCGCTCCGGGCGTGCGCGCAAGGCCACCTTTTCCGGTATTTCAGGAAGCCCCTCCAAATCTTCAAAAATCTTGCGGATGGACGGCGCGGTAAATTCGTTGATGCCCAGCTCCTCATTCATGTGGGAGTCGTCCAGCAGGCGTTCCGGAATGGCCGGCTGGTCCTGCTTGCCGGACGGCGGCGTTTGCACATCCAGTACTGCCGCCTCCTTCTCCGGGGCATCTTCTTGTGGAGCGGAAAACGCCATTCCCCCCGTGACGGATACAGCTGCGGCCAGCAGATACAATCTCTTCATAACAACACTCAAAAAGGTTAAGCAAAACGGAATATGTCTTGACTCTCGCCCTATGGTGTCCTATACGGGCGTCACGTCAAGGAAATCCCCCTTCCTTGACGCAAAAAGATACCAACCCCCTTTGTACCCCCTGCATGTCTTTAAATTACAATTTTATCTGGCTTTTGTGCTATCTTCTGGTCCTCGTCGGCCTGGCAGGATATGGCTTCCACCGCCTGAGCATCGTTTACCTGTACTGGAAGAACCGTAATAACAAGCCCCAGCCCAAAGCACGCTTCCAGGAACTGCCCGTCGTGACGGTCCAGCTCCCCATGTTCAATGAGAAGTTCGTCGTGGACCGCCTTCTGGAATCCGTAGCCGCTCTGGATTATCCGCAGGACAAGCTGGAAATCCAGATTCTGGACGATTCTACAGACGACACCACGGAACAATGCTACCGCAAGGTGGAGGAATTAAAGTCCCGCGGCTTTGATGCCGTCTGCATCCACCGCACGGACCGCACCGGCTTCAAGGCAGGCGCGCTGGAAGCGGCTACCAAAGTAGCGAAGGGGGAATTCCTGCTGATTCTGGATGCTGACTTCGTTCCGGAACCGGATCTCCTGCAAAAAACCATCCATTTCTTCACGGATGAAAACGTGGGCCTCGTTCAAACCCGCTGGGGCCACATCAACCGTGAATACAATCTCCTTACCCGCATCCAGGGGATGTACCTGGACGGCCATTTTGCCATGGAACAGACGGCTCGCAACCGTTCCGGCCGCTTCTTCACCTTCAACGGCACTGCCGGCATATGGCGCAAGTGCGTGATCGGCGATGCGGGCGGATGGTCCCATGACACCCTGACGGAAGACATGGACCTTTCCTACCGTGTCCAGCTCAGGGGCTGGCGCTTCATCTACCTGAACGACGTCGTTACCCCGGCGGAACTTCCCGTGGACATGGACGGGTTCAAGTCCCAGCAGCACCGGTGGACCAAGGGCTCCATTCAGGTCTGCCAGAAAATCCTGCTGGACATCTGGCGCTCCAATGCCCCCTTTAAAGCCAAGGTAGAAGCCACCACCCACCTCACCTGCAATTATTCCTACCTGCTCCTGGCATTGCTCTGCTTCCTGGTGTACCCCATCTGCACGCAGCGCATTCCGGAAAATGAAACGGTCTTCATGTGGTTTGTGAATGTGGCCCTGTTCTTCATGACCAGCGTGGCCGTCTGCATCTTTTACATGAGCGCCCAAATCGTGGTGCGTCCCAAATCCTGGTGGAAGGAACTGCCGTACCTCCCCCTCCTTCTCACGCTGAGCGTGGGCATGGCGGTCAACAACGCCAAGGCTGTTCTGGAAGCCATCTTCGGCCATCAGTCCGCCTTCGTCCGCACGCCCAAATACGGCGTGGACCGGAAGGAAGACCGCCGGCACGTCTCCCAGCTCAAACGCAACGGATACCGGGCTATTAAATCCGTCGTCATTCCCGTCCTGGAAATCGCCTGCGGAACTTTCTTCCTGAACCTGATCATCATCATGATCCGCCAGGGCCATTACCTTTCCCCCATCCTGATGATTCCTTTCCTGGGTTTCTATTACACAGGGTTCTGTTCCCTGGGCCGCATGATTTCCAACCTGCTGCCCGCCAAGCAAACTGCCAAAGCCAAGAACTGACGCCTTTCCCATGCCTGCGCCTCTCTCGCAAGCAGCACGCCTGATTCAACTCGCCGGCGCAGCTTTCGCTGTGTTCGGAGTCCTGGCATCCTGTTCCCGTCCGGATTATGAGCCCACCGCCATCGTGAAAGACGGCGCGGTCGTCAGCGTCAGGGACCAGAAAATGGCCGTCATGCGCAATGGCCGGGTGGTGAAGACCTACCCTGTCAGCACTTCCAAATTCGGCCTGGGAGACAGAAAGGGAAGCTGCCGCACTCCTCTGGGCGCCCATCGCATCGCTTCCAAAATCGGCAGCGGACAGCCCAAAGGCATGGTGTTTAAAAGCCGCAAGCCCACCGGGGAATGCGTCGCGCCCAATTCTCCGGGCCGGGACCCCATCGTCACGCGCATCATGTGGCTGGAAGGCCTGGAACCCCGTAACCGGAACGCTCACTCGCGCCTGATTTATATCCACGGTACGGCGGAGGAACGCACCATCGGCACCCCCGCCTCCTACGGCTGCGTCCGGATGACGAGCAATGACGTATATGAGGCCTTCAACCTGCTCCGTACCGGTGACCCGGTCGTAATCGAACGCTGTTCCATTGACGCGTCCCTGAAAGCCCTGGCCCAGGCGGAAAAAATGCAGGATTCTTCCCTGCTGGTCATGGCTTCCGCTCCAGACCGCATGGAAAACGCCAATACGGCCTCCGTCATTTCCCACCGCCGCAGGGCTTCCCGCCCCCCCGCCGTTGCCCTTTCCCGCAAGCAAACGGCATCAACCGGGAAAAAATCCGTTCCCTCCAGGAGGGCGGTCGCCCGCAGGACGTCCGGAAATTCAAGAACCGCCGTCCGTTCCTCCGGAGGGACCCGCTATACACTCGGGTAAAAGCTCCCCTTCCCTCCTGTTTTTCCGGTGTTCCGTTTTCGCCGCCTCCTGACATGGCCGTTTGAACGCATGGTTGCCTGCATCCGTCACATTTGGTAACGTAGATTTATGGCCATGATGGAACACGAAGATATCAGCAATGAAAACCTGGCGGGGCACCTTCTGGTTGCCGCCCCCTACCTGGATGGCGCCGGATTCCATCATTCCGTCATCTTCCTGAGCCGGGCGGAGAAGGAATTTGTCATCGGCCATATTTTGAATCATCCCTCCGGCATGAATGTGGGGGACGTAGCCCGCCATACGGAAATACCGGAATCCCTTTACGCCGTGCCCATCTTCAAGGGAGGGCCCGTAGAACGCAACCAGCTCATCTTCGCCGCTTTCATCCGCACGGAGGATAAATTGCGCGTCCAGTTTCATCTGCAAGAGGAACAGGCCCTGGAATACCTGGAAGATCCCCGCGCCATCCTGCGCGCCTACGTAGGCCATAGCGGATGGACGCCGCCCCAGCTGCGCCGGGAACTGAATGACCGTGCCTGGTATGTTTCCCCCATGGTGCCGGACATTTGCCTGGAAACGGATTCTTCCAAGGTCTGGGCCATGGCCATGCGGCGGCTCTCTCCCCTGCACCATATCATGAGCCACGCGTCCGCACAGCCATCCCTGAACTGAACCATCCATCATGAGCATCCAACAAAATCTGGAACATATTCTCTCCCGCATACGCGCAGCGGAACTCCGCGCCGGACGTCCGGCGGGTTCCGTCCGCCTCGTCGCCGTCAGCAAAACTTTTCCCGCAGAGGATGTGAAAGCGTGCCATGATGCGGGCCAGCGCATTTTCGGTGAAAACAAGGTCCAGGAGGGACTGGGAAAAATCCCCTCCCTTCCTCCGGATACGGAATGGCATCTCATTGGCCCCCTCCAGCGCAACAAGGTGCGCAAGGCCCTGGAATATTTCACGTTGATCCATGCCGTGGACTCCCTGCGCCTGGCCCGGTTCATGGATACCGTGGCTCAGGAAACGGGAAAACGGCCCCGCATTTTGCTGGAAGTGAACGTAGGCAATGAAGACAGTAAGTTCGGATTCTTCCCGGAAACCCTGGAAAAGGAATGGTCGGAGCTGTCCTCCCTGAACCATCTTGAAATCGCTGGCCTTATGTGCATTCCCCCCCCGGTGGAAAATCCGGAGGAGGCGCGGCCCTATTTCCGCCGCCTTCGGGAGCTGAAGGAAGTCCTGTCCGGCAGGGGAGGAGCCACGCTGACGGAACTGTCCATGGGCATGAGCCACGACTTTGAAACGGCAATAGAGGAAGGAGCCACGCTCGTCCGCGTAGGGACGGCCATTTTCGGCGGCCGCTCGTACGCTCCCGCTTCGTGATTTTAGTTGGACAGAAGGAAAAGCGGCGTGTAGGTTTGTTCCGGAAAACCGGAACAGCCCGGACGGAGACCTGATTTCATCACCCCATGCTGACAGGAGGAAAAAACGTGATTCCGCATGCGGTGCGGGACGTAGCGGATGCCGCCGCGGCGTTTTCCGCCCGCATCGGCCCCGACCGTCATTTCGATTCCCAGGAAAAGGTGGAGGAAGCCCTGGCCGAATGCTGCTCTCCGCAGAATGTCACCGTCATCGGCATGACAGGGTCCGGCAAATCCTCTACGCTGGACGCCCTGGCCGGGGAACGGTTCTGTTCCCGCGTGTCCAGTAAAGCCACACTGGTCCGCTGGCAGTACAGGCCTCATCCCGCCCCACACACCCATGAATGGGTTCTGGACCTTTTTTACCCGTCGGACGCCCTGCTCAACCTGGAGTTCTGGGATACCATCGGCCTGGAACAGGAGGATGCCCCCAGAAAGCTGAAGCACATCGTTCCCAAATCGGATGCCATCCTTGTGGTTATTTCCGCCAGTGACGGCAACCATTCCGCCCTGTGGGACTATCTCCGGACGCTGGAGGAACGTCTCCATTCCCGCATGGTTCTCGTCATCACCCATGCGGAGCTGCTCTCCTTTGAGAAGCTTCAATCCTTGAAAGAGGAGCTACGCTCCACCTCCCGGGAATGCTTGGGCGTGCAGCTGCCCCTGTACCCTGTCACGACCGCCGGAGAGCATGCAGGGGAAGGAGTGGAAGCCCTGACGGCGTGCGTTCAGGAAGTGCTGAAACGCAGCCCGCTGACGGACAAGCGCGTGGAACGCCTCCTGCTGGCTACGGACAGCCTTCTGGAAGAACAGGGGAAGGTGCTTGATGAACTGAGCCGCCTTTCCAAGATGGATTCCGGCTTCCTGACGTCTATTGACCGGGAAATCGACCGCATCCAGCTCCAGATGGAGGATGAAATGCCGGCACGCCTCAAGGCGTACGCGCAATACGTGCAGGACTGCGTGCCGCGTCTGGGGAAAAAGTCGGCACGCCAGATGGGGCGTTTCCTATCCATCCGGCGCACGATGATCCTGCACAAGCTTCCTCCCGTCATTGACGAATGGTTTTATGAGCTGGTCAAATCCGGCATTGAGGAACGGCACGCGTATTACAACAAGGAATTCCTGAACATCTGCCAGACGCATTGGAACCATGTGCGCCCGCGCGTGAAGGAACAATGGGACTGCGACATAGGGGATTTCCCGGCCGCAAAGCTCCAGACGGATCTGGAAGTGTACAAGGAGAGGCTGGGACGTTCCATTTACATGCCCCTGAAGGACTTCGGCATCAAGCCGTGCCTCAGCAAGCTTTTTCTGGATCAGGAGGATGTGATGAGGACGGAAATCAAGCTGATGCTCCTTCTGGTGATTCTGGGAGCCCTGCTGGGCTGTTTCGGAGAGCACGCAGCAGGGTTCGCCTGCGTGGGCGCGGCCCTGGCCGTCTGGGTGGGCGGCAACCTGGGGCTGGCCTGGATGCAGTTCCGCCTGTCCCGCCAGATCGTGGCCGCAGCGGCGGAAATGCACATTGCCGTGGAATGCGGGTTGCGCACCCCCCTGTATGAAGCCATGATCAGCGGACTTTCCGACTACCGAAAACTGTATGCGGACATCCGCGGCCAGGTAGCCGGAGGGGTAGAATACCTCCAGCCCCTGCTCAACGCCCGCTACGACCTGTTTTATAAACTAACCGTGCAGAAACACCGGTTCCGTATCTAGCCTCTTTCCTTTTCTCCGGAAGGGTGTTACTCCCCTCCCGGCGCAATCACCATGTCCACATGCCTGTCATGGGCTTCCATGGGCAGATCGTCCAGAAGCTGGCAGGGGAAGCAGACTCCCGCCAGCGGCACCCCAGCAGCCGGGCCGGCCAGCAGCGTATCATAAAATCCGCCGCCATACCCCAGCCGCTTGCCGTCCCTGGTAAATGCGGCCCCAGGCAGCACGATCAAATCCATTTCCCCCGCATGCAGTTCCGGGCATCCCGGACCGGGTTCGCGTATGCCCCAGCTGCCCGCCACCAATTCCCCGTGATGGCATACACGGTGAAAACTCAGCCTTCTCCCCTCATGCACCAGCGGGAAGTACCATTCCCGGTCCGGAAGCAGATCCAGCAGGGAAAGCAAATCCACCTCTCCCGGCCTGGCGGCAAAAACAGCCACGCGCCGGAAATTCCTCTCCCGCACCAGAGCCGACACACGGCGGCAGATGGAACGGGACATGGCTTCCCGGGCGGCGTCATCCAATCCGCCCACCCTTTCACGTATCATGCGGCGCACTTCCCGTTTGGCAGCCGCCGGACCGCTTACGGTTCCGGATTGGGATGCTTTTCCTTCCATTCCAACAAACTTTTTAGAAATACGCTTTCCAGGGAGTTGCGCGGATGCCCATCCTCCAGCCAAACGGCACGGCCGTCTTCCTTCACCATCTCCTTCAGCCGTTCCATCAATTCCGGGGAAGCATGTTCCAGAAGTATTTCCTGCTTGTCGGAATCCCGCGTCAGCTCATTCACAGACCCTTCCGCAATGAGCAGCCCTTTAAAAATGACGCCCACCCGGTCGCAAACCTCCTGCACCTGTTCCAGCAGGTGGGAACACAGGAATACGGTCATCCCCCGCCCTTTCAGGTTTTCGATAATGTTCCGGATATCCCTCGACCCCAGAGGATCCACGCCGGCGGTCGGTTCGTCCAGAACCAGCAGGCGGGGGGACTGAACCAGGGCCTGCGCCATGCCGATGCGCTGGAGCATCCCCTTGGAATAACCGCCCAGCCGCCTGTCCGCCGCATCAGCCAATCCCACCAGCTCCAGCAGTTCCCTGACTTTCTCTTTCAGGGATTTTCCGCTCAGGCCACACAGCCTGCCGTAAAAGGAAACAGTTTCCGCCCCCGTCAGGAATTTGTAAAAATAGGGATTTTCCGGAAGAAAGCCCACTTCCTCCTTGCTGTCCGGAGCCAGGCTGGACCTGCCGAAAATGGAACAGGAACCTTCCGTAGGCCTCACCAGCCCCAGCAGGGCCTTCATCAGGGTGGACTTGCCGGAGCCGTTCGGGCCAATGAGGCCATATACCTCCCCTTGCCGGATATTCATGTCTATCCCCCGCACGGCATGCACCACGGGTTTGCCAAGACCTGTTTTAAAGGTCTTGTGCAGGTTGACTATTTCAGCGGCTACAGGCTGGTCCATAAAAAAGGTCAATGCTTGATCTGCCCCAGGCGGCGCAGAAGAATCTGGCTCATGTCAATTCCCTTGGAGAACAAATCCACGGGAAAGTTCTCATTGGGGGAATGGATGCGGGCATCCGGAAGGCACATGCCCAGCATCAGGGCATCCGCTCCCAGCACGCGCTTCATTTCTTCAATGATCGGGATGCTGCCCCCTTCCCTTACCAGCACGGGTTTGTGGCCAAAAGCCTCTTCCAGCGCCTGCTGGGCAGCAAGACCAAACTCGGAATTCGGATCGCACACGTAAGCATTCCCGCCATGGCCCCGCCTGAATTCCACCGTGACGCCCTTGGGGGAATGTTTCTTTACATGCTCTTCCAGCAGGGTTTCAATCCTTTCAGGCTGCTGTCCCGGCACCAGGCGGCATGAAATTTTGGCAAAGGCATGGCTGGGGATAATCGTCTTGCTTCCCTCACCCTGGTAACCTCCGCCGATACCGTTGATTTCCAGCGTCGGGCGGGCAAAAATACATTCCGCTCCGGTGAAACCGGCCTCCGTCACCACGGTTTCCACGCCCGTCAGCTGAGCCAGCTCCTCATTGCTCATGCCGGGCACCGTGGCCCACATGCTGCGTTCCCATGTGGCGATAGGTTCCACGCCGTCGTAAAACCCTCTCACGGCCACACGCCCCTCTTCATCATGGAAGGAGGCGATTATTTCCGCAAGAGCGGCGATGGGATTGGCCACCGCTCCTCCGAACACGCCGGAATGAAGATCCGCGGAAGGGCCTTTGACGATAATTTCCGCCCCGGCCAGGCCGCGCAGCCCGTAGGAAAACGTAGGGGTGTCCGGAGCGGCCATGCCGGTATCGGAAACTACAATAACGTCGCAGGCCAGCTCTTCCCTGTGCTCCTTGATAAACTGGGAAAGACTGCCGCTGCCCACCTCTTCCTCCCCTTCCAGAAGGAAAATCACATTTACGGGGAGGTGGCCTCCGTTCTGGCGGAGCAATTCCTCCACGCCCAGAATATGGGCGAACAGCTGCCCCTTGTTGTCCGTAGCGCCGCGGGCGTAAATCTTCCCGTCCCTCACTTCCGGTTCAAACGGGTCGGATTCCCATAATTCCACAGGATCTACGGGCTGCACGTCGTAATGGCCGTAAATCAGCACGGTGGGCTTTCCTTCCTCCCGCGGGCTGCGGGCCAGCACAATGGGATGGAGGGGCGTTTTACAGGCCTTTGCTTCCAATCCCATGCCGGACAATTTATCTACCAGCCAGTCCGCGCAATCACTCACGTCCCGGGCGTGTTCCTTCTGTGCGGAAATGCTTGGAAATCTCAACAAGGTGGCTAATTGATCCAGTCTGTTCATGCCTTCATCAGACCATGCCTGGAGCTTCAAATCAACCGGTAAAGTGTGGCATTCCATGCCGGAACGGGCCTTTTTTCAAAAAATGGAGCCCGCACATGGCGCCGGGAACAATATTTGATTGCTCTCGCGTGTGTTTTGTTTCTTTATATAGGATTATGTTCAGCAAATCCAAAGTGAAGAAAGTGGATTTCGTCACCCTGTCCAAATTTTACGGCAAGTACAAGGAAGCCCTTCAACTGGAACTCATCAACAGCCCCGCCGGCCTCAGCCGCCACATCTGCGAACCCGCCCTCAACCGCCCCGGGCTGGCGATCGCCGGCTTCTACTCCTACTTTGCCAACAAACGTATCCAGGTTTTCGGCTCCGCGGAGCTGGCCTATCTTCAAAAACTGCCGGAAGGCATGCGCAAATCTCGCATTCAGCGCATGTTCCGGTGCGAGGTGCCGGGCATCGTCTTCTCCCGTGACAAAATTCCCCCCCGGGAAATCGTGGAGCTGGCGGATGAAGCCGGAGTCTGCGTCTTCCGCACGAGCCTGGTGACCATGAAATTCGTCAATTCCGCCACCATCATTCTGGAAAACGAATTCGCGGAAAGCGTCACCCTGCACGGCTGCATGGTGGACGTGCGCGGAGTGGGCGTCCTCATCCGCGGCAAGAGCGGCGTGGGGAAGAGTGAAACGGCCCTGGGCCTGATTGAACGCGGCGCGGCCCTCGTGGCGGACGACATGGTGTACGTGCGCAACGTGGGCGGAGAACTGGTGGCCAGCGCTCCGGAAATGAGCCGCGGCTTCATGGAGGTGCGCGGCCTGGGCATCGTCAACATCACCACCCTTTTCGGCCTGAAATCCATCCGCCACAACAAGCGTCTGGACCTCATCGTCACCCTCATTCCCGCCAAGGACCAGGAAGAGCTGGACAGGCTTGGCCTGGAGCGGGAGGGGCTGGACGTCCTGGGGGAAAAAGTGCTCCATGTTCAGCTTTCCGTGGCTCCCGGCAGGGATATTGCCAGGCTGGTGGAAGTAGCCGCCATGGACTATCATCTCAAGGACATGGGCATCGACATGGCCGGGGAGTTCAACCGCCGCCTCATGTCAAACTTCCAATCCTCCGAAAACTAGGACTGACAAAAAACTCTTGGAAAAAAACTTTAATTAGTGTACTTACCGTTGTAGCAACCGTTATCACCCCTTACTTCAAATTCCATGGTCACCAAGGAACTCACCATCATCAACAAACTCGGCATTCACGCACGCCCGGCTGCTCAATTCGTCAAACTGGCCAGCAAATTTGATGCAGACATTGTCGTGGAGAAGGATGGCGAGGAAGTTGACGGCAAGAGCATTCTGGGTTTGATGATGCTGGCGGTAGGCCACGGCTCCAAGATCACCATCACGGCGGAAGGGAAGGACGAACAGGAAGCGCTGAATGCGCTGGAAGACCTGATTTCCCGCAAGTTTGAAGAAGATTGAACACTCCGGCTCACGGCCATATGAGACCGGGCCATTAAGCCCGCAGATGATTCAGGAACCCATTTCAACGGAAGAAACCTGGCTTCAGGGCATTCCCGTTTCCCCCGGCATTGCCCTGGGCAAGATTAAAATTCAGATCAGCGGTTCCAAGGAACCCGTAGCGTACGATATTTCCCCGGAAGAAGTGGATGCCGAGCTGGTGCGCTTCCACCGGGCGCTGCAAACTACTGCGGACCAGATCAGGACGCTGCGGGAACGCATGATCCAGATATCCGGAGAGAAAGATGCCTCCATCTTCGACGCCCACATCCTTCTCCTTCAGGATAAAATTATCCTCCAGCAGGTGCAGACGGAACTGCTCAAGCGCCTCCAGAACGTGGAGCACATCTTTTATGTGGTCATGCAGAACTACATGGAAGTTCTGCGCCGTGTGGACGACCCCTACCTGCGCGCCAAAACGGCGGACATGGAGGATGTCATGCAGCGTGTCATCAACAACCTCCGCAGCACAGAACCTCCTGAAGACGAGGAAGAAACGGAAAAAGACCAGGTTCTGGTGGCCTACGACCTGACCCCTTCCGACACGGCCGCCATGGATGCCAGCCTGATTCACGGCTTTGCCACGGAAATAGGTTCCTCCGTTTCCCACACAGCCATTCTCGCCCGCTCCATGGGCATCCCCGCCGTCGTGGGGCTTGACCAGGCCCTTCTGAGAGTGGAAAGCCACTCCCCCGCCATCCTGGACGGCTACAAGGGCGTGCTCATCCTGAAACCCACGAAAGAAACGGAGGAATACTACCACCGCCTCCAGGTGGAAAAGGAAAAGGCCTACAAGGCGCTGGAAGCGCTGCGCGGCCTGCCCACCATCACCAGGGACGGACGCAACATCCGCCTGTCCGTCAACGTGGAGTTCCCCCATGAATATTCCGGCATCAAGGAGGTGGGAGCGGAAGGGGTAGGCCTGTTCCGCACGGAATTCTTTCTGCTGGGCAACCCATCCGGCATGCCGGATGAAGAAGAACAGACGCGCTACTACAGAAAACTGGCGGAAGGCTGTTCCCCCCACGGCGTCATCTTCCGCACCCTGGACTCCGGCGGCGACAAGCTGCCGTGCGAACAGCTCCGCACTCCGGAACCGAACCCCTTCCTTGGCTGGCGAGGCATCCGCGTCTCCCTCAGCCGCCCGGAGCTGTTCAAGCAGCAGCTCCGGGCCATTCTCCGTGCCTGCGCGGACACGCCCGGCTGCGGCATCATGTTCCCCATGGTCTCCGGCTATACGGAAGTGGTCACAGCCAAGCACATCCTCCAGGAATGCCGGGAAGAACTGGAAAGGAAGAACATCCCCTATGCGCGGGACTTGAAAGTGGGCATCATGATTGAAGTGCCCAGCGCCGCCATCATGACGGACGTGCTGGCGCGCGAGGTGGATTTCTTCTCCATAGGCACGAATGACCTCACCCAGTACACTATTGCCGTGGACCGGGTCAACAACCGCGTTGCCAATATGTTCCGCCCCACGCATCCTGCCGTGATACGCATCATGGACATGACGATCACCGCCGGAGAACGGGAAAACATTCCCACGGCCATCTGTGGGGAAATGGCGGGGGACATCACCCTGCTTCCCCTGCTGATCGGCCTGGGGGCCACCTCCATGTCCGTGGGGGTCCACCTTGTCCCCATCATCCGGTATGCCATTCGCAATCTGGACTACGGCCAGTGCCGGGACATGGCGCAAAAGGCGCTCCAGGCCCCCAACAGCAGGTTTATCGTGGACTTGAGCACGGCCCTGGCCCGGAAATCCTATCCGGCCCTGTTTGAATAAGGCTCTTTCATCCCGGTACACGCCGCACCGGAAAAACGGGGCGTTCCCGAACAAACTGCCGCGGGAATACTAATCCTTGACAGAAACGTCCGTCTCATGCGTTATTATAAGCACTAGTCTTTTTAGTAATGAATATTTCCCGTATTGCAGCCTTTCTCATCCCGTTCCTGCTGGGAAGCGCCTGCTCCGCTTCCGCAGCTTCCGTAAAAGCATCCCGCGCGGCAGAACCGAAACGCCCCAACATCATCCTCTTTCTGGTGGACGACATGGGCTGGCAGGATACATCCCTGCCCTTTTGGCGGGAAGAGGACGGCACTCCCAAACCTACTTTCCTGAACAAGCGCTACCGCACGCCCAACATGGAGGCTCTGGGCAAGCAGGGCATGGTCTTCACAAACGCCTACGCGCAGCCTATCTGTTCCCCCAGCCGGTGCAGCCTCATGTCCGGCATGAACTCCGCCCGCCACCGCGTCACGAACTGGACGCTCCTGCGTGACCAAACCACGGACGCAGGCCATCAAGCGCTCAAAGCTCCCGCAGACTGGAGCGTCAACGGCATCCAGCCGGCAGGGACCAGGGCATCCGGAACCACCCATCTTCCCCTGACGGAAGAAAACCGTGCGAACAGCTCCGCACTCCGGAACCGAACCCCTTCCTTGGCTGGCGAGGCATCCGCGTCTCCCTCAGCCGCCCGGAGCTGTTCAAGCAGCAGCTCCGGGCCATTCTCCGTGCCTGCGCGGACACGCCCGGCTGCGGCATCATGTTCCCCATGGTCTCCGGCTATACGGAAGTGGTCACAGCCAAGCACATCCTCCAGGAATGCCGGGAAGAACTGGAAAGGAAGAACATCCCCTATGCGCGGGACTTGAAAGTGGGCATCATGATTGAAGTGCCCAGCGCCGCCATCATGACGGACGTGCTGGCGCGCGAGGTGGATTTCTTCTCCATAGGCACGAATGACCTCACCCAGTACACTATTGCCGTGGACCGGGTCAACAACCGCGTTGCCAATATGTTCCGCCCCACGCATCCTGCCGTGATACGCATCATGGACATGACGATCACCGCCGGAGAACGGGAAAACATTCCCACGGCCATCTGTGGGGAAATGGCGGGGGACATCACCCTGCTTCCCCTGCTGATCGGCCTGGGGGCCACCTCCATGTCCGTGGGGGTCCACCTTGTCCCCATCATCCGGTATGCCATTCGCAATCTGGACTACGGCCAGTGCCGGGACATGGCGCAAAAGGCGCTCCAGGCCCCCAACAGCAGGTTTATCGTGGACTTGAGCACGGCCCTGGCCCGGAAATCCTATCCGGCCCTGTTTGAATAAGGCTCTTTCATCCCGGTACACGCCGCACCGGAAAAACGGGGCGTTCCCGAACAAACTGCCGCGGGAATACTAATCCTTGACAGAAACGTCCGTCTCATGCGTTATTATAAGCACTAGTCTTTTTAGTAATGAATATTTCCCGTATTGCAGCCTTTCTCATCCCGTTCCTGCTGGGAAGCGCCTGCTCCGCTTCCGCAGCTTCCGTAAAAGCATCCCGCGCGGCAGAACCGAAACGCCCCAACATCATCCTCTTTCTGGTGGACGACATGGGCTGGCAGGATACATCCCTGCCCTTTTGGCGGGAAGAGGACGGCACTCCCAAACCTACTTTCCTGAACAAGCGCTACCGCACGCCCAACATGGAGGCTCTGGGCAAGCAGGGCATGGTCTTCACAAACGCCTACGCGCAGCCTATCTGTTCCCCCAGCCGGTGCAGCCTCATGTCCGGCATGAACTCCGCCCGCCACCGCGTCACGAACTGGACGCTCCTGCGTGACCAAACCACGGACGCAGGCCATCAAGCGCTCAAAGCTCCCGCAGACTGGAGCGTCAACGGCATCCAGCCGGCAGGGACCAGGGCATCCGGAACCACCCATCTTCCCCTGACGGAAGAAAA
>Ga0224749_1005_pt10 | contig 28234 bp, 21 predicted proteins | sample LIM_F_Vancomycin_3_FD_182078 | JGI IMG/M metagenome (GOLD analysis project Ga0224749, IMG submission 182078) | Enriched cells from gastrointestinal tract of the lab mouse from Pacific Northwest National Laboratory (PNNL), Richland, Washington... | ecosystem: Host-associated > Mammals > Digestive... | reverse complement strand
GAATGTGTCGGAGGTCTTCGACGCACAGGGAACGATCGCGGCAGCTTACGATTACTCCCCCTATGGAACAGCCACCCGCACCGGAAGACTCGTCCAGCCCGTCCAGTGGTCCGGCGAGATGCACGACGAAGAACCCGTCCTGGCCTATTACAATTACCGCTTTTACAACCCAAAAGACGGCAGATGGATCAACCGTGACCCCATCGCTGAACAGGGAGGATGGAATTTGTACGGGTTTGTTGATAATGGAGTGGTATTTTCTATTGATTATCTCGGAAAAGAAACTAACGAATTTGGCTACACAATGACTATTCCTGCGGGTTACATACCCATTCTTCTTATTATTGAGGGAAGTATATCAGTAGAAAAAAAGAAAAATTGTGTATGCATTGAAGCAAAATTACGAACAGATGTTGGTATAGGTGTAGGTATAGGGCTTAAAATTAAACAAAAATGGTGGCCTATTCTTCCTGATATTGAATATTTTTTAAAAACTATGATTGCTGGATTAAGTAATGAAAAAATACTTAAAATTGAAAATTTTAATGGCAAAACTTTAACATCCTATCGGGAAGAATTATTAGGATTTTCTCACATAATTGATGCAGGTATTACACTATCATCTTATATACAAGCATCTTATTCTATCGATTTTAAGATAAATTCTGGATTAACTTTGAACGCAAAACCAATATATTTAACTTTAGATGCAACGGGATATATTAAGATTGACGCTACTTTAAAAATCCCATTTATCATAGATCAAAACGAAGAACTTATTAACAAATCTTTTAATGAAAATATAAAAATATGGTCTAAATAATGAACGAAATATAATTAGTTGCCTGTATTATGATTTACCCTGAGTCTCCTTTAACTGTATATGAATATTTTGAATTAGTTTATGGATGTGTTTTTGTAATCCTATTTTTAAGAATTCTTGTTTGGTTAAAAAAAAATACTCTTAATTTTTCATTTAATAACTTCCCTTTTCCAATTATCAAACTCACAATTTATTTATTTCTGATCTCTGGAATAATTGGAATTTTGTCAACAATGTATCATGGTATAAATCTATTATGGGAAAACTTTTCGAATGAACTTTTAATATCATATACAGTATTAATTCTTGGTTATCTCATTATAGTCATTGAATGTTTCAGAATAACATATGTCTTGAAGAAAATAAAAAATAAATCTGATTCTAATTGAAATAATCATGAAAAAAATCTTTTCAGACTTGTTTTATAAGAAGCTAGTGTATTATAAAGAATACAGGAAGAGAATTGAATCGGAAGATTTTCCAATGATATAATAGTATCAGAACAATTGTATCAAAGATGACAAAAAATCATAAAAAATGTGGATTCCCTAAAAATCCTTAAATAGAATGACCGTAGCTACTTGTAACTAGCGTCGCAGGATATGATCAACAACCGTAACGTGCTTGGCACCCTGCTGTGGGATTCTCTGGAAGAGATGGCCACCCGCCCCCTGGCCCTCGTGCAGGACGCTTCCCTGTACTGCTACGGCGTGGACTTCAACAAGAATGTGTCGGAGGTCTTCGACGCACATGGAACGATCGCGGCAGCTTACGATTACTCCCCCTATGGGGCCGTGACCGGTACGGGCAGCCTCGTCCAGCCCGTCCAGTGGTCCGGCGAGATGCACGACGAAGAACCCGCCCTGGCCTATTATAATTACCGCTTTTACAACCCCAAAGACGGCAGATGGATCAACCGCGATCCCATCGCTGAAGAAGGTGGGTGGAATCTTTATAACTTTGTAAAGGATAATCCTGTAAATAAATTCGATGTGTTTGGATTACAAGCATTAGAGTCACTTTCAAGTACTGTTATTCAAGGACTTGCAGCAGGAAAAATATCTGAAGTGGCTACTTTGCTCGGATACGCAACAGCCGCTGCGCTAGTTGCTGCTTTAACAGAAGAAGGATATAAATTGAGATGTAAAGCATGTCATCCACCTGTGGGATCTCAAAGGCAGCAATGTCACAGAAATCATACACACAACGGCTGGAATCCTCATTATCATATTTTTACAGTTAATCAGTCTCCTATAGTAGCTGGTTGCCGGTGTTTCGATAAGCGGACTACAATTTCAAACAATCCCAATTATCCTGAATATACAGGTCGGCCTACCGGAGGAGGAATTGAAGTCATCAAATAACAAAATTATGGCAAATTATTTTTCAGGAGAAGAAATCAAAGTTGGAGATTTCATTACAACAGATAATGGACATGACAAAAATAAAGTAATGAAATTAATAGATAACACATATTTAATGAAATCTTATGGTTTAGATTGTTTTGGCGCATTATTATCTAGCAGTAGCGCTAAAGGAATGATCTTTGTATCATTTAAAGAACTTTCATCTCAAGATACAAAATTTATAAAAAGGAAAACAATTTAAATAAAATTTGCTTTAAATTTTCCTCTTCTAATTGGATTTTGAAACAGTAATATTATATTTTTCACTTTGATATTTATCCTGTATCTTTAATACAGCCACCGCGCGGCGAGCTTCACCAGCCGGGACGGAGCGGCCATCTTGGAATGCGGCTACGACTACCAAGGACGCCGCTACATGAAGAAGGCGGCTGCTACGGAAAATTTCGTCCATCCAGTAGAACTCCGGCCTTAGCTATTTCAGGGCCAAGTTCGGATCTGTGCAGACGTAATATTCCTCCTTTCTCAAGGACAGATTTTCAGGAGGAGCGACAGATCTATCGGCAATATTTTTTCTATGTTTATATGGAGATATAGAGAAAGCAGGAAACCGGGGCAAAGTTAAATATATAAGATCCTTTCTCTCATTCCCTTTTCCTGGAATCCATGAAAATAGTCACCGGGCCGTCGTTAATCAGGGAAACCTGCATATCCGCGCCGAATTCGCCGCTTTCCACCCTGCCTTCCAGCAAAGACGCTAGTTCCTTCTTAAACAGCTCATACAGGGGAATGGCCCGCTCAGGCCTCGCGGCGCGGATGAAAGAGGGCCTGTTCCCTTTCCGGGTGGAGGCATGCAGCGTAAACTGGCTCACCACCAACGCGCTTCCACTCACTTCCCTTACGGAAAGATTCATCTTTCCGTCCGCGTCGGAAAAAATGCGCATGGCCGCCGCCTTGTTGGCGAGCCAGCGCACATCTTCTTCCGTATCCGCCTCTTCAATGCCCGCCAGAATCAGCAGACCGGGCCCCACGGCCCCCGCACAAACACCGCCGATATGAACGGCGGCCTTACTGACACGCTGAATAACCAGCCTCACGGTTCCTCTCCTTTCCCCCTCAGGATAGTCACCTTCGTTCCCGGCCTGGTCAGCATGGCCAGTTCATTGCAGTCCTGCCGGCTCAGATAAAACCCAGGCGAGCGGGGCGTACCGCGGGCAGCGTCAATGACATAGCCTCCCGCCGCCAGCACCAGCGTCTTATCCGCAGAAGGAAACTGCCTGCTGTAGATGGACACGGGGGCCTGCTCATCCTTTACGGTCGTTTCCACATTCTTTTTTCCCCCGTCCTTCATGGAGAGGATGGGGTATCCCTTGACAAAATCCGTCCCGTCGTAAAGGCAGATTTCCTTTTCCGGCACGTTCACCACCACATGGAAATCCAGAGGCCGGTACTTGAATACATCTCCCGCATGAAGAGCGGGAATATCCATCAAACCGTTCAGGTGAACCACCATGGCCTGAGAGCAACCCAGTTTTCTGACCATGCGTATCCAGGAATCTCCCTTCCGTACGGTATATTTTTTCACGTCCGGTCCGTTGGGATCCAGCAACTGGCGGATGCGCAGCCTTCCGATGAGTTCCTTCGCCTCTTTCCCTACCACGCCTCCCTGTTCCGCCAGAGGCTGCAGCAGTTCCAGAGCTTTCGGCAGACTGCCGCGGTCCATCAGGCGGCGGGCTTCAGCAAGGGCCTCCGGACGGCGCGGCCAGAGGGAATAATTTTCTCCGTCCGCCAAAACTCCCCGGGCACAAAAAGCCGCCGCCAAAAGGCTAAAGAAGACCTTTGCGCTTGAAGTCAAAAATATTGATTTCATGGGATTTTTGTATCATTTCCACCGTGAATTTCAAGAGGGAGACCTCCCATGCGTCATCCACTCCCTCAATGAGAGCCATGAATGTATCTTCTCCATTGCGCACCTGGTCCAGCAGCCGGCCACGCACGGAATCAAGCGGTTCATGCAGAATTTCCTCGCTCACCTCCGACCGTTTGAACCTGAACCCGTATTCCAGCAGCGTCAGAAAGCCTGGCCCGTTTTTGGAGAGCCAGTCAAAAAAGCGCTTGGCTTCTCCGGAAAACCCCTCCGTACTGATTTCATTGTAAATGGAAGGCCGTATGATTTTCGGTTTCTCCGCTTCCACCCAGCCGCTGCGCACGCGCACCACGTTCACCTCATCCATCAGTTCGCTGAGGAGAAGAAAATTAAACCTGGTATCGCCAAAAGTATCAATGCGGCGGTCCGGTTCATACACCACCCGTGTCATCTCCGCCGCATAGCGGATATCGTCACGGGAAAAGGAAGGCAGGTCGCTCATGGAAGAAAAGGCGGAAAGGCTTTCCATGAAAAAGCGGCTTCCTTGCCTTGGACAGGGAAGCCGCTTTTGTAATAAAGGATTTTTAGCAGTTTAACTTAACCCTGAACCTTTTCGATGTAAGCAACGACGTCGGCAACAGACTGAAGCTTTTCGGCTTCTTCGTCGGGCACTTCGATGTCAAAGTTTTCTTCGAAAGCCATCACGAGTTCAACGGTATCCAGCGAATCAGCACCGAGATCCTCGATGAATTTCGCATCAGCAGTCACTTTATCGGATTCAACGCCAAGTTGGTCGACGATGATACTTCTTACTTTTTCTTCGATGCTGTTGTCAGACATGATATTTATTGTTAAGGTTCATTGATACTACATGGGGTATGCGCCATTTGCAACACCTATTTATGAGTTTTTATGCGTCATCCGGCCACGGAGCCGGAAGCAGCAGGTTTCCAGCCGATTTTGGCCGTTCTTTAAAGATTCAGTCCGGCGGCTATGCGCAAGCCGTTCAACGTAATGTCAGGGTCCACATGGTCAATGCGCTCCACTCCCCTGGCGATCAGAGCTGCATCCCCTCCCGTAGCAACCACGGCCGGACGCACGCCCAGCTCACCTTCCAGCCGGGCCAGAATTTCCTTCACCAGCCCCCGGTAACCGTACACGGCGCCGGATTGCATGGCCTCTACTGTGCTGGTTCCAATGACACGGGACGGCTCCTGGGGGTCAATGGCGGGAAGAAGCGCCGTATTGCGCTCCAGGTAATCCCCCATGCTGGCAAGCCCCGGCGCAATAACGCCGCCCATGTAGGTGCATTGGGGCCCGATCACGTCAAAAGTCACGGCGGTGCCAAAGTCCACCACAACGCAAGGATACCCGTAATAGGCCGCGGCTCCTACGGCATTCGCCAGCCTGTCGGCCCCTATCTGGCGCGGGTGGGGATAGTCGATGCCCACGCCCAGCCGGGAATCGCAGGAAAGGAAATGGCACGGTTTGACGATCCAGTTTTTCAGTTCTTCCGCCACGCGCGGCACGACGGAACACACCACGGCGGCATCATAACGAACGCCGGCCAGCACCTCGTCCAGCCGTTCCCCGCTCACCTCCCGGGTGGGAACCATATACCGTTCCGGCAACAGGGCTTCCGGCGAAGAGAGCACGAATTTGGTGCGTGTGTTGGAATTGTCAATCAGAAGATAGGTCACGGGAATCAGTTAGTATGTTCCTCCGCCAGTTTCAAGGCCAAATCCGCTATTCTGCCGCTTCCTCCGGTCATCCCGGCCCGCAGCAGGTTTTCATGCATGCGCCTCCACTGTGCGCCACCGTCCGCCATCATTTCCTGAAGAGCGGAAGCCAGGGCACGGGCGTCCGGCACATGGCTGCCGCCTCCCAGTTTTTCCAGGAGGCGGGTATTGCCCTCCTCCTGGCCCGGAAGAAGAAAGTTCACCAGCATGGGACGTGCGGCCGCAAGCACCTCGTGTACGGTGGCTCCTCCCGCTTTCCCGACCACTACGTGACTGGCGGCAAGATAAGAAGGCACGCGGCGCGTCCAGCCGCGCACCGTCAGCCTGCGTCCGTATCTGGCGCGCAAATCCCGGATGCGGGGATAAATGCGCCGGAACCGGCGCCCCAGAATACAGGTTACATGCAGGGCGGGATTCGCATCCAGCATACCCGCCAGCTCCGCCCGCGCATGCCGTGCGGAACGCTGGGCAAAGTAAAGCACCCGGAACGGCTCCCCTTCTTTCCAGGAAAGGGGATGTTCCTCCGCCAGCGCTCCCAGCACGGGATTGACGGGAAATCCCGTAACGCGCAGCCTGTCCTGCGGCAGCCCCTTTTCCTCCATAATTGCCCTCGTCCAGGGGTCCGTTACGGCCCAGAGGGGGGACTTGGAACACAGCCATGATTTATTGATGACGAAGGAATCCGTCACGACGGTCAGGTAAGGAACCGCCCTGCCCGTGCGGGAGGCCAGGGAATCCAGCATGTAGGGATATACCATGTAGGTGCAGACCACGGCATCCGGCTTCCATTCCCGCAGCAAACGTTCCAGCAGGCGCTCCACGGGGGCAATTCCCCTGACGGGCTTCTCCGCCATATTGCGCCTGTCGCTCACCTCGTACATCCATTTCCAGAGACGGGGCATGCGGGAGATCGTCCACAGGTAGGCGGCGCGCGTCAGGCGGAACATCCGGGGCATCGCCTCCGCGCACAGGTCCGTAACGCGGACTTCCGCGCGCCCTGCGAGAGCATCCCTCACGCCCCTGGCTGCGGAATTGTGCCCTTCCCCGTATCCTGCGGTCACAATCAGAATGCGCGGCAGCCGTCCTTTCTGCATAGAACAGGGTATACCAATATTCCGCTCCGTCGAAAAGAACTTCTTGCAGGAGGGAGGACATGAGGGGAAGCGGCCGGAAAAAACATTATCCTCCGGTATTCCCTCCGAACAGAAAGGAACGGGAAAAAACGGCCTTTCTTCCCTATTATTCCCTTCTCAAAACCGGATTTAACATTGACCTGCGCAGGCCGTCAGGGCAAGCTTCCAGCCATGCGCATCGTCTTCATGGGCACAGGCGACATTGCCATTCCCGCCTTCCGCAGCCTGATCCGTCACTCGGACCTGGCAGGCCTGGTCACGCAGCCCGACCGCCCTGTCGGCAGGCATCAGGTGCTTACAGCCCCGGCCATCAAAAATATTGCCAGGGAAGCGGGCATTCCCGTGCTCCAGCCGCATTCCCTGCGCAGCCCGGATGCGCTGAGCAACCTCAGGAGACTGAATCCGGATCTGATCGTCGTCATGGCGTACGGGCAGATCCTGAGCCAGGAAGTGATTGATATGGCGCCCATGGGCTGCATCAACGCCCATGCCTCCCTCCTGCCGCGCCACCGCGGAGCGGCCTGCATCCAGTCCGCCATCAAATCCGGCGATGCAGAAACGGGCATCACCATCATGCACATTGTCAGGAAGCTGGATGCCGGAGACATCATCGCCCAGATCAGCACCCCCCTGGAAGGCTCGGAAACCGGAGGCACCCTGCATGACAAGCTGGCCAGGATGACACCGGATGTCCTGCTGCCCGTCATCCATTCCATTGAAAAAGGGACGGCCACGCGCATCCGCCAGCAGGAAATCCTGGCAACATACGCCCCCAAGCTCCTGCGGGCGGACGGAAAAATCGACTGGACGCGCCCCGCAGAAGAAATCGGCCGCATGATCCGGGCGTACGACCCGTGGCCCGGTACCTTCACCAACTACTGGAACCGCAAAAAACGCATCCGCAACATGAAAATTTTCCCCGGCTTTTCCATCCTCCCGGAAGCGGAGGGGAAACCGGGCCAGGTGCTCTCCGCCGGGGAACAGGGGCTTTTGATCGCCTGCGGAAGCGGAGGATTGCTGGTGACAGACGTCCAGCTTGAAGGCAGCACGCGCATGAATATCTCCCAGCTCATTGCCGGCCACCCGAATTTGAAAGATATCCATTTTGACGTATAAATGGCCAAGTCCTTTTCCATGGAGAGCCTGAACGCGGCCCAGAGGAAGGCCGTGCAGACCCTGCAGGGGCCCGTGCTGATCCTGGCCGGGGCCGGAACGGGTAAAACGCGCACCGTCACCTGCCGCATCGCCCATATGGTGGACCGTGGCATCAGCCCCAAAAGCATCCTGGCCGTGACGTTCACCAACAAGGCCGCTCTGGAAATGCGGGAACGCGTAGGCCAGATGGTGGAACGCAAGGCGGCGCGCCAAATAATGGTGAGCACTTTCCATTCCCTCTGCGTGCGCATCCTGAGAGAGGATATAGGGCGCCTGGGGTACAAGACCAATTTCACCATTTACAGCGGTTCCGAGCAAAGCGGCCTGATCCGGCGACTGATTGTGCGCCACGGCGGCATTACGGAGAAAATCACGCCCAAAGATGTGCTTTCTTCCATGAGCCGGATGAAAAACAGCGGTCTGGGCCTTGACTCCATTGAAGACAATCTGACGGCCAACATCGCCGCCTCCTACCAGCGGGAACTTCAGGCGCAGAATTCCGTGGACTTTGACGACCTGCTGATTCTGGCGGACAAATTGCTGAAGGAGCACCGGGACGTCAGGGAGGCGTGGCAACAGCGCTTCCGCTATATCACCGTAGATGAATTCCAGGATACCAACAGCCTCCAAATGAGCCTGCTGGGCCATCTGGTAGGTCCGGAACACAATGTCTGCGTAGTGGGAGACGACGACCAGTCCATCTACGGCTGGCGAGGCGCCCAGATCAGCAATATCCTGGAATTCGAACGTTTTTTCCCAAATCCCTCCGTTATCAAACTGGAAGAAAATTACCGCTGCACCGCCCCCATCCTGGACACGGCCAATGCCCTGATCCGCCACAACCTGGGCCGGAGGGACAAGACGCTGCGCGCCCACAAAGGCGGAGGAGAAGCCGTCCGGCTCATTTCCATGCCCGGAGACGCGGAAGAGGCGGAATTCATCATTACGGACATTGAAAACGTCCGCAGGCAGGAAGGCCGGCCCTGGGAGGATTTCGCCATTCTGTTCCGGGCCAATACCCAGAGCCGCATCATTGAACAAACGCTCCGGGAACACAAAATTCCCTACCGCATGGTGGGCGCGCAAAGTTTTTTCGACCGCAAGGAGGTGAAAGACCTCATTTCCTATCTGGCGACTATCGAAAACCCGCAGGCTGACGAATACCTGCTGCGCATCCTCAACACGCCGCCGCGCGGCATCAGCGAGCTGACCAGCCATCTGGCCATCGACTGGAGCCGGGAGCACGGCAACAGCGTCTGGGCAGCCCTCCAGGACGAAGAATTCCTAGCGGCCCTTTCCACCCGCGCCCGCAACAGCGTGCAGGCATTCAATGAACTGATTGCAAAATACATTGACCTTTTCCAGGATAAGGAAACCGACTTCGGAGACATCCTGGAGCAGCTTATTGAGGAAACCGGATTCAGCGAATACGTCACGCGCCTGTGCAAAACGGAAGCTGAAATCCAGAAACGGCTGGTGTCCATCGGGGACGTGAAAGCCTCCCTCCGCAACTTCTGGCAACCCGGAAAAACCCTCCGGGACTACCTGGCCCAAGTCACCCTGGACAAGGAGGATAATGATGACGACGTGGAAAACAAGCCAGGCGTATGCCTGATTACCATGCACGCCGCCAAGGGACTGGAATTTCCGGTAGTGTACCTCGTGGGGCTGGAGGAAGGCATTCTTCCCCACAAGCGTTCCCTAGAAGACGGCAATTGCGACGAAGAACGCCGCCTACTTTACGTAGGCATCACGCGCGCCCAGGAGAAACTCATGCTTACTTATTGCGCCACGCGCCTGCGCTACGGGGACCGCATGCCTTGCCAGCGCTCCTCCTTCCTTAGTGAAATTCCTCCCCACCTGATGGAATATTCCAAATGGGAGGATCTCATGAACGCGGAAGCGACGGAAGAGGAATCCGGAAACTTTTTCGATTCCCTGCGCAGCATGCTTCTGGAAGAGGAATAAGAGGCGGTATGGCGTTTTGCCGGCCTCTTTTCAACCATGTATTTTATTCAGAGAACAAGGCGCCGTTTCCGTCCGGAAACGCCAGTCTGCCGGCTTTCCGCCTCCAGAATATTCAGCCGCGCCAGCTGCATGGTCTGTTCCGGACGTGAAAAATCCTCCCGGCCTGAACCGGGAGGATTGAAAATACGGGACTGGAGGTCTTCCCTGAATTACCAGAAGATGATGTACAGGGCAACCGTCGCGGCAACCACGAGCCATCCGAAGATTTTAGCCCGTGAAGAGGACTGAAGGGCAACCACGCCCCTGTCGGGCAGCACGATAGGCTGTCCGCCGCGGGCGGCGTTCACCGCCGTGAAGATGAAGCCGATGACCACTACCGTGATGAAACACACGGCCATGCGGTTCAGGAAGGCCATTTCCGGCTGCCATACCTTCAAGATTCCGTACAGGAGGGCATTAATGACGATACCCAGCCAACCGAAGATGCGCGGGCACTTGGGCACAAAGAAGCCGAAGAGGAACACGCACAGGGCGCCCGGGCTCAGGAAGCCCTGGAATTCCTGAATGAAGTTGAAGATGCCGCCAAAGGCCGGGCTGTCCAGGAACGGAGCAATGGTCAGGGCGATCACGGCGCACACCAGCAAACCAATCTTGCCGACGGTAACCAGCTCCGTGGGCCCCGCATTTTTGCGCAGCTTGTTGTAAATATCCATCGTAAAGATGGTGGAAGCGGAATTCAGCATGGATGCCAGGGAAGACACCACCGCGCCAAAGAGGGCCGCAAGCACAAACCATGTCCAGCCCGTGCCGGGAAGCAGCTTCCTGATCAGCGTGCCGAAGGCGGAGTCATAGTCAAAGCCTACCAGCGTATCCGTCAGATAGTAGTTATCCGAGTTGTCCACGGCCGGCTTGATGATTTTGTTGTTAAGGGAAGCGATTTTTTCCACGAACGGGGCGCGTTCCGCCAGCGTAGTCTGGTCGTTGGCGGCATCCGCCTTCAAATCGGCGCAGGCCTGTTTCAAATTGGCCATAACATCTTCGCCCACCTTCATTACTTCCGCGTTATGAATGGCATGGGCACAGCCTTCCTCCACGTTTTCCACCAGGAAGCTGTCCGTAAGCTTGTAGATGACGGGGCGGCCCTTGACTGCGGCGGGATCTTCCGTCTTACGGATTTCCGCCGCGTATTTTACTTCCGCCTGTTCCTTCAGGTCATTGCGGTACAGGTTATAGGCCAGGATGCCGGGAACCACCACCACGAATGGGATGATGAGCTTGAGGAATGCGGCGAACACAATGCCCATCTGGCCTTCCGCCAGGGATTTGGAAGCCAGCGTACGCTGCATGATGTACTGGTTGAGGCCCCAGTAAAAGAAGTTGGGGATCCACAGGCCCAGACAAAGAGCCGTCCACGGGATTTCCGCATCATCCGCAGGACGGATCATGTGCAGCTTGCCGCCCACGGTATTTACGCCGCTGGCCGCGTCACCGGAGTTCAGCTCAAAAAAGCGCGTCACCCCATGCCAGAGGCTGTCCGAAGGATTCCCCAGGGAGGCGACCGTCGCGCCGGAATTGGCGGCGGCGGATTGAATCAAATGGTTCGGGTCTGCGCCGCTGAGCTCCGTCAGGGCAAAATAGGCCACCACGCCGCCGCCCACAATCAGGGCGGCGCCCCAGAACAGGTCCGTCCAGGCGCAGGCTTTCAACCCGCCCACGAACACGTATACCGTGGCGCAGAAGGCAATGATAACGCAGCCGACGGTGATGTCGCCGAAGTCAATGCCCATGGCAGAGTATCCCGTGAAGAACACGGAAATCACCTTGGCGCCGGCGTAAATCACGCCCGCAGTCGGCACGCCTACCAGAATCAGCAGCGTAGCAATGGCCATCAGGGAACGGGCCAGCGTGTTATACCGGTATTCCAGGAATTCGGGAATCGTATATACGCCGCCTTTCAACAGCTTGGGGAGGAAGCAGAAGGCTACAACCACCAGCGTGATAGCGGCCAGCCATTCATACCCGGCAATGGCCATGCCCACCCAGTTGGCCGATTTGCCGGACATCCCCACAAACTGTTCCGTGGAAATGTTGGCGGCAATCAGGGAGAAACCCACCAGCCACCAGGTCAAACCGCGGCCGGCAAGGAAATAGTCTGAAGCTCCCTTGGCCTTCTTTTCCTCTTCCGTTTCTTCGGGGTCACGGCTCTTCCAGATGCCCAGGGCGATCACGCCCACCACGACCACGCAGAAGAGAATGACTTCCACCATGGAAAGAGGGGCCGTTTTAGGCTCCGCAGAGGCGGTCTGTTCAGCCTGTACAGCCTCTGCGGCGGGAGCCGCCGGCTGAATTTCCGCTGCCGGCTGGACTTCAACAGCGGGAATCGCGGCCGGAGCGGCCAGGGCGGGCTGCGCATCAGCTGCCGTTGCAGGTACGGGACCCTCCTGGGCAACTGCGCCCCACGTCATCAGGGCGAGCGCCCCGAATATGGTTGCTAGTGTTTTCATCATCAGTATGGATTAAGCTTGGTACAGAACACGGGCGCCTTCTCCGGCACGGGTTACAAGATACGTAGTTTCAATGCCCGTTTCCTGGCAGTAGCCGTCCAGAAGCTCCTGGGCCACCTTTTCCACATCCTCCGTCTTCACCAGGGCCACAATGCATCCGCCAAACCCGCCGCCCGTCATGCGCGCGCCGTAAATGGAGGATGCGGAGGGAATGCGGTCACAAAGTGAAACAAGGGTATCCACCTCAGCACAGGAAACTTCATAGTCGTCCCGCAGGGAAGCATGGCTGCCGCGCATGGCTACGCCGGCCTCATCCCAATCGCCGCGGGAAAGGGCGTTCGCAAAAGCGTTCACACGCGCATTTTCTCCAATGACGTGGCGGGCGCGGCGATAGCGCACATCGCCAAGCTGTTCCCTGAAGGATTCCAGCAGCTCCAGCGTAGCTTCCCGCAGGGAGGGTACGCCCATGATGGAAGAAGCTTCCTCACACTGCTTGCGGCGCTGTCCATAAGCTCCGTCCGCCAGGGAATGCTTCACAGCGCTGTCCAGAACCAGCACGGATACGGACTCATTATTCATCGGAACCAGCTCATATTCCAGCGTGGCGCAATCCAGCTTGAGAGCCATGCCCTTCTTGCCGTTGGCGGAAATAAACTGGTCCATGATGCCGCAGGGAACGTTCACGAATTCATGTTCCACGGCCTGCCCGATGAGGGCGACTTCCTTGGGATCTATTTCAACGTCGGCAAAAGCGGCGAGCGCCGTACAGACGGCAACTTCAAGAGCGGCACTGGAGGAGAGGCCGCCGCCGCGGGGCACATTGCTGTCAATCAGCATATCCACAGGCCCGATTTCTATGCCGCGCCTGTGCAGGTTGGCCAAAACGCCGCGGACATAATTGGACCAGAACGGTTCGCCGGGAACCAAGGCGTCTTCCACTACAATTTCATGGATCTGGTCACCCAGGGAACCGCAAAAGCGGTGTTTGCCCACGGGGGAGGGAGCCACAGCCACAACACAATGGTTATCAAGCGCCATAGGCATCACAAAACCGTTATTATAATCCGTGTGCTCACCAATAAGGTTCACACGTCCCGGTGCCGCTGCCACATGAGTAGGCGCCTGACCGAAATACTCGATGAAATACGGAGTCACCGTTTCTTTAGAGATTTCTCGCTGAACTAAATCCATAGTAGATTGATTCTGCCCCATCCCTTTCCGCACCTCAAGATTAAAGTCTCTGTCCGGCAATAATTTTTTTCATTTTCCACAGAATACACCAATTCCATCCCTCTCCCGAATTGCAGTATTCTTAAAACAGGCCTGTTCCACCGGACAGAGAACCCCAGCCGGATTCCAAATTCCCGGCAATAACGGCTGACGGCCTACAATCCAGGGAGACCAGGAAGCTACTTTGCCCCACGGGCGAAAAGCACTGCCGGGACGGTTTTCAGAAGCAGTTTGATATCCAGCCACAGGGACCAGTTGTCAATATACTTCATATCCAATTCCACCAGCTTTTCAAATTCCCGGATGTTGCTGCGTCCGGCAATCTGCCAGTACCCCGTCACGCCGGGCAGCACGCTCAACCTGCGGCGGTGGGCATCGCTGGTAAAGGCTTCCGTTTCATAAACGGGCAGCGGGCGCGGGCCGACCAGGCTCATTTCCCCTTTCAGCACATTAATGAGCTGGGGAAGCTCGTCGATGCTGAATTTGCGCAGGAAGCGCCCGAAGGAGAAAATGCGAGGGTCGTGCTCCAGCTTAAAGATGGGGCCGTCCATGTCATTGCCGTACTGGGCTTTCACTTCATCCAGCCTTTTATCCGCATCCCGGTACATGGTGCGGAATTTCCACATGCCAAACTCCCGGCCATACAGCCCGGAACGTTTCTGGCGGTAAAAAACCGGGCCGCGATCCGACAGCTTGATTCCCACAGCCGCCAGCACCCACAGGGGTGACGTTCCCACCAGAAGCGCCAGCGCTCCCGTCCAGTCCAGCATTTTCTTCAACTGCCAGGAGGTGGTATAGGGAATGGGGGTGGATTTGTACACCAGCATTCTTGTTCCTCCAATCACGCCGAAATAGGTTTTATGCACGGCGGGCATGCTTACCACCATGCTCGCGTAAAAATCGACTCCCATCTTGCCGCACAGTTCCACCAGGCACCGCGCCACGGAAGAATCCACCTCCTCCGGCAAAAACACCACCTTGCTGACGCAGTTCTTAATCAGCAAATTCCTGACTACCGCACTGTCCACCTCTTCAGGCGCCATGACCAGCAGCCCATTCCTGAAGTCCACATGATTGCTCTCCAACGTCCTGCGGAATTCTTTCACATGATCCGGAGTTCCCACCACCAGCGTAGGGGCTTCCTCCACCAGCCTTTTTTCCGCCCGGAACCGGCTGATACGCAGCCAGAGGGAACCCAGGAAGGTAAGCAGATACGCCAGGGACTGGACACCGACATCCGCGGAAAAGGGAACAAAGAACTTCCATATCATCACGCTTAACACCACAAAACAGGCATATGCCACCACAAACCGCCGGATGCTTTCCCAGAGCGTCTGGCAGCGGTAGTAAACGCCGAACTGGTCACAGCACACATACAGCAGCAGAGACATCGTCAGCGGCGTCAGCACCAGCGTCCGCAGACGCCACGGTTCCGGAGCGACCCCATCCCATTGCCAGGACACAAATCCGACAACGAAGAAAACGACGAACGCAAGGACGAAAACAACAATCTTATTAATCCCGTAGGTAGTACGGTCTGCATTTTGAATCAGCATCGAGAGAATATGTAGATTAGTCGGCATTTAAAATGCTCCGTCCTCGTCTTTTTGTCAAATTGTTTGCTCACTCTGAGCCATGCCCGGCACGGAAGCCTGCCTCCCGGACGGCCTTCCCGCCTCCGGGCGGTCGGAAAGCCTAAAATGACGAGATACCGGCTTGCAAGAATCCGGCTCCCTGTGCATTGGTATACGCGTCAATCGACCGGACTGGTCACGCGCCTAGCCTGATCGCCCCCCTATCAGACCATGCATGGACCGTTGATCGGGGCATGGGGCCCCCTTACTCCTGGCTTTTCTCATGGCAGCGGAACGTCCCGGCGATCCTCCGGATGGAATTTACTGCACACAGCGATAAATCCGGCATGACACCAACATAATCACCAACTTAGCATTATAAGTATGTCACAACACAACACACAGGGAAGACAGGGCCAGGGAGCTCGCCGCCGCTACAACAAGGGCGGACGCTCCTATGGCAATGACCGCCGCGATTCCAGCGGTTACCGTCCCAAGTACAGAAAAGAAGCGCCCGCCAAACTCTCCTTGTGGCAGCGTTTCCTGGGCCTCTTCGGCATTCGTCCGTCCAAGAATAACAAGCATGCGGCCAGGGATAAAGCCGCCGCCAAAACCAACACCCGCGTAGCCCGCAACAGGCAAGATCGCGTTTCCGCACCCAAACAGCCCGTCTCCAACCGCCGGCTTTATGTGGGCAATCTTTCCTATGAAGCTACGGAAAGCGACCTGGAGGACGTGTTCAAGGGCATCGGGGAAGTCAATTCCGTGGAAATCATTTACAACCCCCGCACCCACAAGTCCAAGGGGTATGCTTTTGTGGAAATGAAGAAGATGGAAGACGCCATCCGTTCCGTGGACATTCTCCACAACCAGCCTTTCATGGGCCGCAATCTGCTGGTCAGCGGAGCCAATGAACGCCAGGAACAACCCCGGCAGCCCCGCGAAGACCGCGCGCCCAGGGAAGAACAGGATTCCATGGCGGAAGTGAAAGAAACCTCCACTCCCCTGCTCCAGCCGGAAGCTCCCGCTCCCCAGTCCCAGGAACAATAACCGTTTTACCATGCGGAAGCCGGCCTTTCTTCAAAGGTCGGCTTCCTGCATTTACGGGAAAGGGAACTCCAGGCAGCAACGAACGTGCAGCACGGCACGGGAGCCGCACCATCCAACAGCCCTTCCATCCGTAGGGTTTAAACCACTCCCCTGTCCGTCCCGGGGCGGCGGAACAGGCGTGCCTGCAAAGGCGGATTCTGAAAATATCACGGCAGCCCCCAGGCTCTGCGCAGGCGCAAATATTCCCTGGCGGGGAGCAGGATATAAAGGGGATGTCTGGAAGGATCCAGCCATGCAATCATGGCCCTCAAATTTTCCTCGCTCATTGCGGTGCATCCGGCCGTAGGGGCTCCTCCGTCCCGGCGCCAGATATGGAAAAAAATGGAGGAACCCGCACCCGGCACGGGTTTCTGCCGTCCGTCTGCGGCATTATGCCGGATAAACAGTTTCAGACTGTGGGCGTAATCATTCAGCTTCATCTGCTGCTTGAACTCCCAAGGCGTGACGGGATCACGCTTCAGCACAAAGTGCTGGTTATACAGGGGAGAGGCAGGGTCATCCACCCACATGTCCCGCGGCGTAATGCGGCGGTACGGCATGGAACGCTTTTTCTGCGGCGCGGGAACAGTTCCATATACGCCCCCCAGTTCAAAAATTCCCGCGGGAGAGCGCAAGTCCCCCTCCTTCTTCACCGGCCCTCCGGCGGGAGGGAGGCTGACGCCCCTGCCCCAGACCAGACCGGATTTTCCCAGACGCGCCGGAAACGGTCCCTTCACCATCACCCAGCCCCGCGGCCCCTTCTCCAAAAGGCTCAACTGCACATGGGAACTATTCCACCCGTCCGCGGAACCTACAATCACCTGGCTGCAATCCGCAGGGAGCGCCGCAGCCGGAAAACAGAACGCCGCCAGCATGCACAAACACAGGTATACTGCCTTCATGAGCCGTAGCATAACGGCACCGTTCCGGAAGAAAAGCAATTACTCCGTCTCCGCAGGCGCGCCGTCCGGCGGAATCCACCCGCCTAGTTCAACGGAAGAACTTCTTCCAGCAGGGACTCAATTCCCTCCTTGGCAAACCGGGAATACAGATACAGCCTTTTGGCTTCCATGTATTTGCCCAGGGCAGACCCCACTTCTCCCGCATTCCTGCATTTTTCCGCATCATTCAGCAGATTCACCAGTGTGCTTGCCTTTGTCGTCAGGTCCAGATACCGGGCATTCAGCTCCTGGTCATTGATGAACAGTTCCTGGTCCCTGGAACGCAGCTGTTGAAGCTCCTCCCAGGCGCCGTATACGTCCTGCATGGCTTCACGCTGGCGCGCTGCGCCCAGGGCACGCTCAATAACGGCCATTTTGCCCAGATCTTCCACAAACTGCTTCTGGAGCTCCGGATCATCCTTCACCAGAACGGCAAATTCATGCTGGTTGTCAAAAATGCGGCGATAATTCTTATTCTTGTGGAAACGCTTGAAATCCTCCAGAGCGTGGGATTGCTGACCTGCGGCCATCATGGCGTTCCGCAGCGGAAGAAGACGGGGATTCTTCGGCCAGATTTCAATGGCGCTTTTCAGGCATTCCTCCAATTTGGCGCGGTCCCCCCTGGCCAGGGCTTCCTGCCCCTGGGAAATATAGGCGTCACTGGCGAATACGGCGGCGCTGATAGCGGACTCCGCACGGCCCGTACTGAAATCCCTGGAAGTCTTCTTAAGGTTCTCCACCAGGGAAAGGGCTTCTTCGTAATCTTTGCCGTTCATCAACTCGAACAACTTTTCCACGTCCCGTTTGAAGGCATACAGTTTTTGCTTCTTCTCATACGGAAACGTATTCACGGCGGGCATGAATTCCCCGATCAGGAGAGCTTCGTTCAGCCGTTCCAGCGCATCCACGTAATGATGGGAATCCACCAGATTGTTCACGGCCTTCATGTGCCGGTCGGAGTCACGGGCCAGCTCCCGGGAAAGGTTGTCCAGGATAGCGACGGTGGGAGGAGCGCCCAGCGTACCGCTGAACATCTTGGCGGCATCGGAATTCTTATCCAGCCGCAGCTTGGTATCCCCGTCATTGAACAGGCGGCTGTAAACGCCGCAGCCTATGGAAACATGGTCAAAACGCCGCTGGGCAAACAATTGAACCAGCGTAGACTGAAAAACAATCTTCGCTTCCGTCACCGTCAGAACCTGTTCACTTTCCAGCTTCAGCTTGCGGGCTTCCATCTCCACTACACGCTTTTCCAGATATTTGTAACGGGGGTTATTTTTGGCCGGATGATTGGTGGATGTTCCCTTTTTCCCGCCCTTCTGGCCGGAGGGCGCACCGGAAATCGTCGTCACGCCGCTTTCCATCAGGCTCATCTTCTGGGCGTTGCTGCGGATTTCCCTTTCCACCGCCTCAAGCATCTTCCCCTTGTTTTTTCCATTGCTCCTGGCCTGCCACGCGGTGTAAATGGCCTGGCAGAGAGCGTCGGAAACGCCTCCGTCCAGCGGGTTGCTGGAAGCGGCGGTCAACAGGTCCACTACCTGCCGCACCACATTATCCGCCACCAGTTTTTCCTTGCGCATGGAGAGCGTTTCGTGGAGCTTTTCAAAAATTTTCTGATATTCCTTCGCATCTTCCGTACTTTCCTCCGGCTGGCTCAGGTACTTGTTGAAACGCGCTTCAATCTCCCGGAAACTGCCCATATTCAACGTCGTTCCGTTGATGGTCACCGTGCCGTCCTGAGGGTTCAGGAAAGGAAGCTCATTGCCGTACAGGGACTTGGCATCCCCCTGCCTGGAAGGCTGGTAGGCATTCGGCTGAACGGCGGGAGGGGAGGCAGGGGACGCGGCAGGCGCACCGCCGGCTGCAGGAGGGTTGTACATCATCTGCCCCAAGGCGGGAACCGCGCAAGCCAGGGTCATCAAAAAACAGCATTTCATAGGACGAGGGAGATTGTTTATTTAGGCTGAATGGATGTAGCTACGCACACGCCGCGCACCTTCGGATTGACGTCTTTCACCCGGAACTCTATCCTGTATTGCTGGTCCCGGTTGATGTTCAGTCCGTTCCTAGCCTCAGCGGAAACACAGACGGGAATAATGTACTCACGCCCGGAGGCGTCTTTGTACAAGAAGGCAATAAGTTCGGACTCGCCGCGCGGAAAACGGTCAATCACCGTTCCGTCCAGTACATAGTTGTTATTGGAAAGCTGGGAGGCGTTCGCCGCCAGAATGTCCAGAGGTATATCCGACCCGGCCTGCGGCTTCTCCCCGGCTCGGAACATGACAATCCCCACAATAACGGCCAGCACAAAAACCGCCGCCCCGACCGTCAAAACCAGTGCGGATGATGAGGAACTTTTCTTTTTTGCTGCACGCCGTCTCGCCATAATTTCTGATGGAAAAAGTATATAACGTACTTCCCGCAAGCGCACGCATTAAATTAATGCTCCCAGCGCGAACGGCGGATTCCCGCGTAGGCGGCCGCAATGCCGCACGCAACATGCACGCCCAGAACAATATAGCAAACCAGGGAGGGAGTCAGGTCCGTATCCAGCACATTCTTGACGGCGTAATATACGTCGTCCTTCAGGGCGGAGATGCTGCCGGACCACGCCCAATACGCGGAAATGAAGGGGCGTATGAAACTCTCCGCATATTCCGGAAGCGCCAGCACCGCTCCGGAGAGAGGAAGCTGGAAACCCACCAGATAAATGCTCAGCAGGGAAGCCTGGTCCGCACTCCGGGCCAGGGCGGAAATGCCCAGGCATACAAAAGTCATGGCGGCATTCGCCAAAATCAGGAACAGCAGATGCGTCAGGCCGCCGCCACGGTCCCAGAAAAAATCCACAAAGGCAAACATCCAGACGGATTGCACCAGCACCAGAACGCTCAGATAGGACAGCTTGCTCGCCAGGTAGGCGGAAGGCCTCATGCCCGCATACTTTTCCTTTTCCATGACGGCGCGTTCACCGGCCACCTCGCGGGCGGCATTGTTGGACCCCATCAACCCCAGCAGAATCACCTCAAACATGATGATGCCGGAGACGGCGGACCCCGTTTTCATGTTCAGCTGCTGGGCTTCCATATCCTTCTGGACAGTCTGGACATCCTGCGTGGCGGAAAGCCCCACGATTTGCCCGGAGCCCTTGTCCGTAAACATGGCTACCAGCACGGGAAACAGCAGCACCATGACCAATTGAAGAACCAACTGGGAACGGTCGCGGAAAAAGATGCGCCAGCGCCGCCCCAGCAGACAAAAGAACTGGGTGAAGAATCCGGGAACTTCCGGAATGCTTTCCTCCACGGCCCTTTCCCGTTCCGTTCCGGATTCTCCGGAGGACCCCTCCTCCTCCGCCGCCGTAAGACGGACGGCATCCGGATCCGGCAGTTCCCCGGAAAGAATTTTCTTTTCCCTTTCCTGTTCCAGACGGGAATAATAGGAATCCCGGTGCTTGCTCCAGGACCGGCTCCAGGAAGGGCCTTCGCGATCCTGGAGCTTCGGGTAAATCTCCTCCAGCGAGGAAACGCCGAAGTAATGCAGCATGGTTTTCGGAGAACCGTGGTAAGCCACGCAGCCCTGGTGCATGACCAGGATGGAATCATACCTGTCCAGATGGGAAAGGCTGTGCGTGACGGAAATGACGATGCGGCCTTCCGAACGGGAGATTTCATGCAGGAGGAACACGATATCGTGTTCCGACCTGGGATCCAGTCCGGACGTCACCTCATCGCAAATCAGCAGCCGGGGATTGGATACCAGTTCCATGGCCAGCGCCAGGCGCCTTTTCTGGCCGCCGGAAAGAATTTTCACATCCCGGTCCGTAATCCCCTCCATTCCCGTTACCTCCAGGGCATTGTCAATGCTGTCGTCCAAATCGTCCACGGAATTGAACCGGCAACGGAGCCTGGCGGCGCTCTCCACATTCTCATCCACGCTCAGCTGGTCATAAGCAATGCTGAACTGGGGAACGAACCCGATTTCCGAAGGTTCAAAGTCTTCTTCAGCCAAATCATGGCCATTCCAGAAAAAACGACCGCCCGTTTCCGCAATCATGCCCGCAATCGCCTTCAATAAGGTCGTCTTTCCGCAGCCGGAAGGACCAACGACCGCCATAAAATGACCGCGAGGGACATTAAAACTGACATTGTCCAATAATTTCAAAGGACCATCCGGTGTTTCTATCTCATACGTAATGCCGTCCGCCTGCAACATGGTTCTTTTACTTTAACGTATCAACTTCCGCATCATCAAGGAAAATCGGGCATTTGCACTCTATCCCGCCAGCAACGGAGAACATGCTCTCCGGGAACCTTCCCTTCCAGCCGCGGGAACGCTCCCGCGGTCAGGCTCCTCCTGCCCCCGCTCATCTCGGCATCCCCCGCGGCCGTATCCGTGCCGCAAACCGGGCTGCACGGAATTCCCCCGAAAAACCGGATGGACAGACACCGCCCTCCCGAAAGGGAGGTTTGAAGCCTCCGGGAGCGTTTATTTCATCATCTTCCAAACCGCCAGCCGTTTTCAAAACGGAAAATCCGCATCCCCCACCGGATCCACAGCTTTGTCCTCAAACTTTTTAACAGCTTTCTGCTGGGGATTTACGGCACGGACCACCAGCGCCCGGGGGGGCATTTCCCGCCGCCTTCCGAACTCGCATTTTTCCTCGCACAGATCGCAGGAGTTCCGGCGTTCGCGTTCCTCAGGCCGTTCCGCGGTAACGGGACAGGCGTGTTCGCACGCGCCGCAGCCGATGCACAGGGAAGGATCCAGCCTGGGCAGGCGGTGCTCCTGGCCGTCACGCCCGATATAGGGCACCGTGTAAAGGGCCTTGGTGGGGCAATGCTCCGTACAGGCTCCGCAATCCATGTCCTCCCGGGCAACCAGGCAGCGGCAGACGTAAAACCGGGCCACGGCAATGCGCGTAGTATCTTTTGTTATTCCCTCAGTATCCCTTTCCGCGGTAACAGGCATCCTGCGTATGGCCCCTGTGGGGCAGACTTCCGCACAGCGGTGGCAATCATAAAGGCAGTATTTGGTGGCAAAATCCATCCGGGGTTTCATGAATCCCTTCAGGCCAAGCTGCAGGTATGAGGGCTGAAGCACATGGGTGGGGCAGTTGGCAACGCACATCTGGCAGCCGGTGCAGATATCCAGAAAACGTTCCAGGGAACCGGCTCCGGGAGGAAGAACGCACTGGGTGGGGTCCAGCTTCCGGGCGGCATCTCCCCGGCATCCGGAAAGGGCGGCCGTGGCCAGCCCGGCCGCAGTAGCCTCCAGGAACTGGCGGCGGGAACTCCCGGCAATGGAGGGAACCGCGGCGGAAGAAGAGGGAGCGGGAGCCGGGGGAGCCTTCTTTTTTTGGGCCGGAACCAGTTGGCGGGCCCTGGTAAACCAGCGGTAGCGTATTCCCCCCTCACTGCAGGAGCGCACGCAATCGTAGCACGCCACGCAGCGTGAGGAGTCTATTTTGTATTCCTTCAGGTTCAGGCATTGCGCCTTGCAGGATTTGACGCATTTGCCGCATTTCTTGCAGGAGGCGGGATCAAAGCCCAGCCGGAAAAGGGAGATACGGGAAAGCAGGCCAAGCAGCGTGCCGACGGGGCATACCGTATTGCAATACAGGCGTCCCTTCCAGGCACTCATGACGGCCACCAAGCCGAGCATGCCGGCGGAAGCCAGCAGAACCGGGAAAGCCGCGGGGAAATAATCCATCTGGACCAGGTCCGCAGAAGAACTGTCCGCCGCCAGCAGGTTATTGCTCCAAATGGCGGCCGGCCATGCCAGCACATACATGATGCGCCCGAAAATGCTGTAAGGGTCCAGCCAATTCAGAGACAGACCGGCCAGCCCCGTCACGCAGCAGACGGCCAGCAATGCCAGCACCCCATACCGCACCCACGGCACAGGCCGGGAGAATTTCAGGAAACGCTTCGGCGCCAGCCAGCGGCGGATTCTGAAGACAATATCCTGGAGAATCCCCAGCGGGCAGATGAAGGAACAGTATACGCGGCCGAACAGCAGCGTAAGCAGCAGCAAAACCCCCAGAATCACGGCGGAAACGGCTGCCCCGCTCAGGGTCCCCAGCACGGACGGCACAAATTGCCACCGCGCCAGGGAAAAGGAATCTTCCATCCCCTCTCCGCCCCCCGTCATGTTCGGCACGTTCCACGCGGGAATGTGGTGCAGAAAAGCGTATGCAATCCCAATAAAGAAAATGACGGCCACCGTCACGCGGAGCCACTTCAGAGGACTGACGAGAAAGGCTTTGATGACTGACATATTTATCATAAACCCGCCGGAGGCGGAAAGTTGGCCCCCCACCGCGTCATCCGCAGACGGGAGAAGGAGCCGCCGCGTCAGGCCATGCTGATACGGCGGATATTAAGCCTGGAAAGGTCGGCGACGCCCAGCCCCATTTCCTCCCCAAGCTGCACATGGCGAATTTTTCCGGCCTTGTTCAGCAGGGCGGCGCCCGCAGCGTCAATGGCCACGATGTCACGGGAAGCCAGAAGGGTTTTGCGCTCCACCAGGTCATTCGTATCCTTCCCCACGGGGCCATTGCGCACCATGGGCATATAGGCGTCCAGCACGCACAGGTCCGGCTTGCGGAAATACACGGCGTCCGCGATGCACTGGTGCAGGTCGTTCTTATGCATGGCCCCGCGGTCCCAGACGGTGCCCATGACATTCTTCATGCAGGCGGTCATCTCGGAACCGCTGTGGTGCTTGAGGGGCGGGCAGGTGATATAAACATCCGCTTCCAGCACGGCCTTATGCACCTTGGCGGAGGTGAATTTCCGGGCTTTCGGGTTTTCCGTCCGCACGTACTGGCTCTCATTGCCGCCGTCCACCATCACACCGCCAGCCTTCTCTACGGCCTCTTTCACGCCGCTGCCCTCATAAGCGCCGTTGTGGCAGCAGTGGTCAAACACCCTTACTTCCTTCGCCCCGGCCTGCCTGCACAGCTCCACCAAAGTGGCGACGGTTTCAGGATGAGTGTTGGCGCCGAATTCCGGAGCCTTGTTCCAGCCGATGTTCGGCTTGATGACGACGGTCTGGCCCGGCTTGACGAAAGCCTGCATGCCGCCCAGCGCCTCCACGGCCTTCCTGACCATCTCCGCACGGGTACCGTTGCGGACGGCCACCAGATCCGGGATGCCGGAAGCCGCCGGGGCTCCGGCCTCCTGGGCGAACAGGGAATCCATGTCCGATATGGCCGCCAGCGCCCCTGCGGCGGCAGTCCTTTTCAAAAAAGTGCGTCTGTCAGTCATCTTCATGGCAACGTCTGTGGTTTATCCCTGCATGCGGGAACACGCAGAAGGTTTTATGCCTCTTCCTAACACACGCCCTGCCAAAAAACAACCTGTCATTCTTCCCGCACCGGAATTTCATAAACGAATTGTCATACAGGCAAGGCTTCTGTACAACCCGGTCATGAAATGTTCCCTGCTCAGCCGCCCCATGACCTGCGCTCATGACTGGATCAGCCGCGTCGTCTCCCCCGGGGACGCAGTCGTGGACGCTACGGCGGGCAACGGGCACGATACGGTTTTCCTGGCCCGGCTGGTTGGCCCTTCCGGCCAGGTGCACGCCTTTGACGTGCAGGAAGAAGCCATCCGCGCCACCAGGGAGCGTCTGGAGAAGGAAGGGCTGCTCACCCCTTCCGTCCGGCTCCATCTTGCCAGCCATGACCGCCTGGCGGAACTGGTCGGAGGCCCCGTGAAGGCCATCGTTTTCAACCTGGGCTATCTGCCGGGCGGGGACAAAAAAACGGTCACCAGGACGGAATGTACCCTGGCGGCGCTGGAACAGGCCGCCGCCCTCATTGCCCCGAACGGGCTTCTCAGCGTCATGTGCTATCCCGGCCACGAAGGAGGAAAGGAAGAAGCGGAAGCCGTGGAAGCCTTCCTGTCCCGCCTGCCCCATCATTCCTGGCGCGCCGGCAAATACCAGCTCCTGAACACCGGAACACCGGCTCCCTTCCAGATATGCGCCTTCAGGCTGGACTGACCTCCCCGCCGCCAGGCGTCCGGGAAAAACCTCAGGCCCGGCGTTCCTTCATCCACTCCACCACCTGCGCCAGAGCGCGGGCGCGGTGCGACATGGAATTTTTCACTTCCATGGGAAGCTGGGCGAAACTCCGGTCATACCCTTCCGGGACAAACAGCGGATCATAGCCGAACCCTCCTTCTCCGGCCGGCTCCGTCAACATGTAGCCTTCCACGGAACCGGAAAACTCCGCCAGCACGCGGCCGTTCCCGGCAAGCACCATGACGCAGCGGAACCGCGCGGAAGGCCTGTCCCCCGGCTTCACGCCGGCGCGCCGCAGTTCCTCCATCATGCGGAGGTTATTCCGCGCATGGTTCCCTTCCTCCCCGCCGAAGGAGGAGGACCAGACTCCGGGGCGCCCGTCCAGCACATCCACCTCCAGCCCGGAATCATCCGCCAGCAGGACGCCGGGGATGCATCTGGAAGCGGAAAGCGCCTTGAGCGTGGCGTTCTCCGTAAACGTGACTCCCGTTTCATCCACGGGCGGAGCCTGGGGATAGTCGGAAAGATCCTTCACTTCCCATTTCCCGGCCAGCATGGCGCGGATTTCCCCGGTCTTGTGGGCGTTGCGCGTGGCAACCACCAGCAGCGGCAATTCCTGTTCCATAATCATCAATCTTTTACAGTTGAAAATCATCTGAAAGACCGCGCTCAGCAGTCAATCTCCAGGCTGACGGGACAATGGTCGGACCCCGTCACATCCGGATGGATGGCGGCATCCTTCACCCTGGAAGCCAGCGGATTGGAAACGCAGAAATAGTCAATGCGCCATCCGATATTCCGGGCGCGGGCGCCCGCGCGGTAGGACCACCAGCTGTACCAGCCCGGCTCCTCCGGATGCAGGGCGCGGAACGTATCCGTAAAACCGGCCTCAAGCAGCAGCGTGAACCCGGCGCGCTCCTGGTCGCTGAACCCGGCGGAAAAACGGTTCTCTTTGGGACGTGCAATGTCAATCTCCTCATGGGCCACGTTCAAGTCTCCGCAGAAAACGACCGGCTTGGTTTCCGCCAGTCCCGCCACATACTCGCGGAACGCGGCGTCCCACTGCTCCCGGTACGGAAGGCGCACCAGTTCATTCTGTGAATTGGGCGTATAGCAGTTGACCAGGTAAAACCCCTCGAATTCCATCGTGCAGACGCGCCCTTCCCGGTCATGCTCCGGCCAGCCGATTCCGACGGACGTGGAAAGAGGCCGCACCCGGCTGAGGATCAGCACGCCGGAATAGCCGGCCTTCTCCGCCGGATTCCAGAGCTGGTGCGGCCAGGAGGAAATCCACAGGTCTTTCACCTGTTCCGGACGCGCCTTGATCTCCTGAAGGCAGAGGACGTCCGGCTCCAGGGCATCCACGGCGTCCGCCATTCCCTTGCCCAGAACCGCCCGCAATCCGTTCACGTTCCATGAGACGAGTTTCATGCGCGCATACTTCCCGTTTTTGACGGGTCCGTCAAGCCCTCAAACACCGTTGTCCCGCCCCCTCCCGGAGGGCTCCGGAAAATTCTTCTTCCGGAATCATCCCCAGTCTTTTGCATGCCGCATAGAACAAGCGTTTTTTCTTGCCAGAACCTCCCCCTCGTGCTTACTTAGATAGGCAAACACCCCGAGAGGCACTCGAGAGTGGGTCTGTCGACCCGCTCTTTTTTGTCTATCCATCACACTCCTCCACACTCATGACAAACGATATTAAAGCTTTGATTGACTACTACGAGAGGGAAAAAGGGCTCTCCCGTGAAAAAATTCTCCTCGCTCTGGAGTCCGCCTTTCTCTCCGCCTACCGCAAAATGGTTCCCGGTTCCGGCAGCATCAACTACCTGAGGGCCGAAATCAACGTGGACAAGGGCAAGGTGCGTATTTTTGCGGACCTGGAAGTGGTGCCGGATGAAGAATATTCCGACAAATTCAACCAGATCCCCCTTTCCCTGGCCGTCAAGCTGGACAAAAACGCCGTGCTTCACGACCTGCTCCCCACCAACATCACGCCCAAGGGCTTCGGCCGCATCGCGGTGCAGACCGCCCGCCAGACCATGCTCCAGAAACTGCTGGATGCGGAAAAGGAAATGCTCTACGACGAGTTCAAGGACCGCGCCGGAGATCTGGTAACGGGCACCATCCGCCGTTTTGAAAAGGGGGATATTTTTGTGGACCTCGGCAAATTCGAAGGCGTCATGACCTCCCGCGAACGCGTGCCGAATGAAGACTACAGCGTCGGCGACCGCATGCGCTTCTACGTGGTGGAAGTGCGCACGGAAGCACGCGGCCCGGAAGTCATCCTTTCCCGCAGCCATCCGAACCTGGTGCGCCGCCTCTTTGAATCGGAAGTGGTGGAAATAGGCGACCAGACCGTGGAAATCCACGGCATCGCCCGCGAAGCCGGCTACCGCACCAAAGTGGCCGTCATCAGCCATGACGACAAAGTAGATCCGGTAGGGGCATGCGTAGGCATGCGCGGCGCCCGCGTCAAAAACATCGTCCGGGAGCTCAACAATGAAAAAGTGGACATCCTGGAATGGACGGAAGACCCCGTCACCTTCGTCCGGGAAGCTCTCAGCCCCGTGGAACCGCGGGAAATCACCGTGGACGAGGAAGCCAGAAAAATCTTCGTTATCGTCCAGGACGACAAAGACCTCTCCAAGGCCATCGGCCGCAGGGGCCAGAATGCCCGCCTCACCTCCCGCCTGATGGGCTGGGATGTCCAGGTGCGCGTCTTTGACGTCCAGGAAGCGGAAAAACGCCAGAGCCAGGCTGCGGCCGAAGAAGTCATGCGCCAATGCCAGGCTGCGGCCAAAACCCTCAGCGAACAATTG
>Ga0224749_1026_pt1 | contig 29008 bp, 31 predicted proteins | sample LIM_F_Vancomycin_3_FD_182078 | JGI IMG/M metagenome (GOLD analysis project Ga0224749, IMG submission 182078) | Enriched cells from gastrointestinal tract of the lab mouse from Pacific Northwest National Laboratory (PNNL), Richland, Washington... | ecosystem: Host-associated > Mammals > Digestive... | reverse complement strand
TTTCTCGTAGAGGTGATCAAATCTATCATAGAATGGATTGCTTCGATATTTAAATAGTTAGGATGAATCGTCATGACCTTGCATTGGAAAATAGACGAAAATGCTGCAACCCCGGCCTCTCTGAAGGCTGTGAGGGAAGCGGCTGCATTGCTTCGGGAAGGAAAAACTGTAGCCTTTCCGACAGAAACCGTATACGGGCTTGGAGCAGATGCTGCTCAAACAGAGGCGGTAAGGGCCATATTCACGGCAAAAGGAAGACCTTCAGATAATCCGCTTATCGTCCATATAGCAGATTGCAAACAGTTGGAAGACCTGGTAAGCGGGGTGCCGGAGGTGTTAGTCCCTCTTATGGATGCCTGTTGGCCGGGTCCGCTTACGTTAATTTTGCCTGTCAGGCCGGATGCGGTCTCTCCTCTTGTTACAGCCGGACTGGATACGGTGGGGATCCGTATTCCGGACCATCCTGTAGCACTAGCCTTATTAAGGGAAGCCGGGATTCCAATTGCGGCACCAAGTGCTAACAGTTCCGGCCGCCCAAGCCCCACCAAGGCTTCCCATGTGCTTGCGGATCTGGACGGATGCATTGGAGGACTCATAGACGGGGGTGCCGCTGGTGTCGGAATTGAATCTACTGTTTTGCAGTGGAAAGATGGCGTTGTACATGTGCTGCGTCCGGGGGGGATTTCATTGGAACAACTCCGGGTTTTGCTTCCTGGGGTCCCTCTTAGAGAACCGGCTTCCTCTGAGCATGTGGAAGCACCGCTTGCCCCTGGAATGAAATACACCCATTACGCTCCGGCCGGGAAGCTTCTATTGGTTCAAGGCTCTCCGGCATCCCGGGTTCATCAGTGGATGAATGGACAGCTTGCCTTGGCCAAAGGCAGGGGGGAGCGGACAGGAGTCCTTACCTTTGAAGAACACCGGACCTGCTTTGAAGCAGATTATGTATCTGTCTGCGGGAGTCTGGCTAATCCTGATACAATTGCCCGCCGCCTTTATGACGGATTGCGTTCTTTTGATGAACATGATATTACGTATATCCTGGCTGAGACTTGCCCGGAAGAAGGGATTGGTCAAGCGGTCATGAACCGCCTGCTTAAAGCGGCAGGTCACCACATCGTCCAAATCTAGCATGTTTGAGAGATTGTCCGCATATCTTGAAAAAGAATATGTGGACAGGAGGGAAGCCGATGTTGACCGCAACCTCGTATGAGGCCGGGCAGTTTACAACGATCCTCATTATGGCTTTTGCGCTGGGTATGGATGCTTTTTCACTTGGCATTGGTATGGGGATGAGAGGGATTCGCGTCCTTGATATTTTAAAAATCAGCTTTGTTATCGGTCTTTTTCATATTTTGATGCCGCTTACGGGCGTTTTTATGGGCCACTATGTCAGCAGCTTCCTGGGACATGTCGCAGCTTCTGCAGGAGGTGCCCTTCTCATCTTGCTTGGGGCGCATATGGTTTATTGTTCTTTCAAGGGGGAATCTGTCCAGACTTTGAATTACTCGTCTATATGGGGGATCTTCGTTTTTGCCTTGATGGTCAGCATTGATTCTTTTTCCGTTGGCGTATCTTTGGGCATGTTTGCCACGGATGTAATGCTTACGGTACTGACATTTGGCCTATTGGGAGGCGCAATGTCTATATTCGGATTGCTTCTCGGAAGACGGGTGGGTACTTGGATAGGTGAATATGGCGAAGCGATTGGCGGAGTAATTCTGCTTGCTTTTGGTCTGAAATTTTTGTTTTAAAAGAAACTATGCCCTAACTTTTATATATATATTTAAATACCCTCTAGTTGGAATTATATTTCATTAAACACTTTAATCTAAATTATGCAATGACTCAATTGCAGAAGGATAAAGGGAGATTGCTTGGCATTTTTGGTTCCGCATGTTTCCGAAAAGAGTTTTTTTGGCTAAAATAGAAGATAGTTTCTCTTTTTTCCTTAAAGGATACTTATTTATAGAAGCTGTGAAAGGGGGACATGCCCTATGAAGCGTATTCTCTTTATTTGTACAGGGAATACCTGCCGCAGCCCTTTGGCTGAAGGGATATTGAGAAAGCTGGCTGAAGAAAAGGGGCTGGATATAGAGGTCCGCTCGGCGGGAGTATTTGCTGAAGAAGGAAGACCCATCTCTTCTCATTCGGCCCAAATTCTGAAAGAATACGGCCATGAGGAAACCATGAATAGCCGGCAGCTGAGCGAACAGGATGTCCAGTGGGCAGACCTCATTCTAACCATGACGATGGGCCATAAAAGCAACGTAGTTTCCCGGCATCCGGAAACAGTAGACAAAATCTATACCCTCAAAGAATTTGTAGAGGATGACGGTGAAGTACGGATGATTATTGAAGAACGTGAAAAATTGATGACCGATATCCAAATTAAGCATTCTCTCTCTCAGGAAATAACTGTTGAAGAGAAGACCCGTATCTTTTTACTGGAAAACCAGTTGCCAAGCTATGATATTTCAGATCCGTTCGGCGGATCGATGCATGTATACAAAGAAACGGCGGAAGAAATCAAAATTTATCTGGAAAAGCTTGTGGCGAAGCTGGACCAGGATAAGCCTGAAAGCGAATAAGAACGGCTTCTGCTGAGAAAATTGCTTGGAGAAGCCAGTTAATTGGCATTTAAAATTCCGGATTATTGGTTTAGTTTTTTTAGGCTTTACAGTCTTCTGTTCGGAAGGTACAATAAATGCAAAAGGAGCCCCGGTGTAACTGGCGACAGGTGGAGCGAACCACGTGGAAGCACCGGGGAATACGGCCGGTCGCCTGGGCAAAGAGCAGCAGCATGCAAGTGAAGCATGCCGTCTGCTCTTTTTCGTTTTCCTTCTGCCCCCACGCCTGTTCATAAAGATTCAGGGACAAGGATTTTCCTATGCCGGGTTTGTTTAGGGTATAATACTAATACATGCTTATATTTGAATAAAGGAGGGGATTATGTTGAAATTAGCCTTAGGAGCTGACCATGCCGGTTACCGGCTAAAAGATGTGCTGATTCCGTTTATTGAATCTTTGGGATACGAAGTGGTGGATCTGGGGTGCAGCTGTGATAGTTCGGTTGACTATCCGGATTATGCATTGGAAGTATGTGATCATGTCATTTCAGGGAAAGCGGACAAAGGGATCCTGATATGCGGGACCGGTATTGGTATGAGCATAGCTGCCAATAAAGTGCCCGGTATACGCTGTGCACTTGTTCACGACCTTTTTTCCGCACAGGCAACCCGTGAACATAATGATTCCAATGTACTCGCTATGGGGGAACGTATAGTGGGGCCGGGCGTGGCTCAGGAAATTGTACGGATCTGGCTGGAAACGGAATTTTCCGGTGGAGAACGCCATGCCAACCGTGTAGGAAAAGTGAAAGCAATTGAAGAAAAGTATGCCATACATCCCTAAGAAGCAGTGATGACTTTGGCCTATTTAAAGTTACACATTGCTACCTTTTAAAGAACAGGGTTACATAAAGAATCGAAGGCAAGGTGAAAAACGTGGTACAGAAGGAAACTACCGCCATAATAGCTGCTGTGAAAAAGGTTTTAACCGAGCTTATTGAGGCAGGAGGGCTGCGTAAGGGACAGTTGGTAGTGTTCGGCGTAAGTACAAGTGAGGTAATAGGCAAGCATATAGGAACAGCCGGAACTTTGGATGCCGCCAAACAAATCTACACGGGGGCTTCTGAGGTGGCCCGGCAGTATGGACTGCACCTTGCCTTTCAATGCTGTGAGCATTTGAACCGGGCTCTTGTTATAGAAGAGGATGTAGCAGAACGATACGGTCTGGACCCTGTCAGCGTAGTTCCTGTTCCCAAAGCGGGAGGTTCTATGGCTGCTTATGCTTACCGCCAAATGAAACGGCCCTGCGTGGTGGAACAGATAAAGGCTCATGCGGGTATAGATATTGGCGATACTCTTATAGGCATGCACTTGCGCCCCGTTGCTGTTCCGGTTCGTCCTTCAATCCGTTTGATTGGTGAAGCTCACGTGACAATGGCTTACACACGGCCCAAGCTGGTTGGTGGAGCCCGGGCGGTCTATACAATTGGGGATGAAACTTGCCTGGGCTAATCCGAAAAATGTGTTGAAATGAATTCAATCATTAATCATGGGGAGGAAACAAGATGAGCAAATTAGCCAAGCAAGATCCGAAAATTTTAGAAGCTATGAATTTAGAATTGGGACGCCAGCGCGACAAAATTGAGCTGATCGCTTCCGAAAACTTTGTGAGTGAAGCTGTTATGGAGGCAATGGGTACAGTCCTGACCAACAAATATGCGGAAGGATACCCGGGCAAGCGTTATTATGGCGGTTGTGAATGTGTAGATATCGTAGAAGATATAGCGCGCGACCGTGCAAAAGAACTGTTTGGTGCCGAACATGCCAATGTCCAGCCTCATTCCGGCGCCCAAGCTAACATGGCTGTTTATCTTGCGGCTCTCAACCCGGGCGATACGGTTCTTGGTATGAATCTTTCCCATGGGGGACATTTAACCCACGGAAGTCCGGTCAATGCATCCGGTATTTTGTACAACTTTGTTGAGTATGGAGTGTCTGAAGAAGATTTCCGCATTGACTATGATAAAGTGCGCAAGCTGGCATTCAAACATAGACCGCGCCTTATCGTGGCGGGAGCCAGTGCATATCCGCGTACGATAGATTTTGAGGCACTTGGCCGAATTGCCCAGGATGTAGGGGCATTGTTTATGGTGGATATGGCCCATATTGCGGGACTTGTAGCCGTCGGCCTTCATCCAAGTCCGGTCCCTCATGCCCACTTTGTGACAACCACAACCCATAAGACTCTGCGTGGTCCCCGGGGAGGCCTGATTCTGTGCAAGAAGCCTTGGGCTGCCGCCATCGATAAGGCGGTATTCCCGGGTACCCAAGGAGGACCGCTCATGCATATTATTGCAGCCAAGGCGGTAGCTCTCGGCGAAGCCTTGCAGCCGGAATTTAAGACGTATGCCCGGAATGTCATCGACAATGCAGCTGTACTGTCACAGTCTTTGCAGGCTGAGGGGCTTCATGTAGTATCCGGTGGTACAGACAACCATCTGATTCTGATTGATCTGCGCAATCTGAACATTACAGGCAAAGAAGCGGAACACATACTTGATGAAGTGGGCATTACCGTGAATAAAAATGCTATTCCTTTCGATCCGACCAGCCCGTTCATTACAAGCGGAGTCCGGATTGGAACACCTGCTGCCACTTCCCGTGGAATGGGTCGGGAAGCCATGAAAGATATCGCCCGTATCATTTCACTGACTTTGAAGAATCCTTTTGATGAGACGGCTTTGGAAAAAGCCAGGGCGATGGTGAATGAACTGACTTCCCAATATCCTTTGTATGAAGGATTGTCCTATTAAAAAAGAGTAGAGACCGGCTGTTTTCCAGCCGGTTTTTTTATTTGGGAAATTGGGTTACTTTCATACGGACATTCCTGTCTTCCCAAAGTTGGCCAACCGGTTTCCCTTTTTGTAAAAAAAGGGGATTTTTGTATACAGGGGTGTCGGAAATGGGGAGGATAAGTTAGATAACATATGATATAATATACGGGATTATTTGAAAGATGGAATGAAAATATTCTTTAAGAGACATCTGAGAGAAGAAGAACACAGGAGGAATATGCATGGGAAAAGTATTTGTGTGTGATCATCCGCTCATCCAACATAAACTGACATACATACGCGACGAGAACACGAAAACCAAAGATTTCCGGGAGCTGGTAGATGAAGTCGCTACTTTGATGGCGTATGAAATTACAAGAGATATTTCATTGGAAAACGTAAAGGTGAAAACCCCGGTTGCAACTGCTGACGCTAAGGTCATTTCCGGCCGGATGCTCGGTCTGATTCCTATACTACGTGCAGGACTCGGAATGGTGGAGGGAGTTTTGAAATTAATCCCGGCCGCAAAAGTGGGACATGTGGGCCTTTATCGTGATCCGGAAACACTTCAACCTGTCGAATATTATGTGAAACTGCCGACGGATGTTACGGAAAGAGAACTTATTGTAATTGATCCGATGCTGGCTACAGGCGGTTCGGCAAATATGGCGATTGAAGTGTTGAAAAAGAGAAACTGTTCGCAAATTAAACTGATGTGTCTCATTGCCGCTCCGGAAGGTGTGGAAGCTGTTCAAAAGGAACATCCGGATGTAGACATTTACGTGGCAGCAATCGATGATTACCTGGATGATCACGGATATATTATCCCAGGGCTTGGAGATGCGGGCGACCGTTTATTTGGTACGAAATAAAGTAGGAGGACATCTCATGAAGCGCTTAAAAGTAATTACAATTTTTGGCACAAGGCCTGAAGCCATCAAGATGGCTCCTTTAATTCTGGAATTAAATCAACATCCAGAACATATTGAATCTTTAATTTGCGTAACAGCCCAACATCGGGAGATGCTGGACCAGGTTCTGGAGCTTTTCAAGATTCAACCTGATTTTGACCTGAATGTAATGAAGAACCGCCAGACGCTGAATGAAATCACCATTCGTGTGTTACAGGGACTGGAGCCTATATTCCGTGAAGCCCAGCCAGATCTGATTCTGGTTCATGGGGACACGCTTACTACATTCCTTGCCAGCTATGCGGCATTTATGCAAAAAATTAAGGTGGGCCATGTGGAGGCTGGTTTGCGTACGTGGAACAAGCTTTCTCCTTATCCGGAAGAGATGAACCGTCAGCTGACAGGGGTTCTGGCGGATCTGCATTTTGCTCCTACTGGCTGGTCGGCGGGGAATTTGCGCAAAGAAAATAAAAATGAAGGTCAAATTTATATAACCGGAAATACAGTAACGGATGTGTTCCAGTACACTGTGAAAAAAGACTTCCATCATCCGGTATTGGAGTGGGCAAAAGGGAAAAGAATGATTTTGATGACAGCCCATCGCCGGGAAGCTCAAGGAAAACCGCATAGGCAAATTTTCCAAGCTGTGAGAAGAATCGCAGATGAGTTTGACGATGTCGTGGTAGTATATCCTGTACATCCTAGCCCAGCAGTAAAAGAACCTGCATATGAGATCCTAGGAGATCACGAACGAATCAAGCTGATTGATCCGCTTGATGTTTTTGAATTCCACAACTTCTATCCTCATGCCCATATGATCTTAACGGATTCCGGTGGGCTGCAGGAAGAGGCGCCTTCATTTGGCGTACCGGTTCTGGTATTGCGGGACACCACTGAGCGGCCGGAGGGAGTGGAAGCTGGCACTTTGGAACTCGTAGGTACCGACGAGGAGAAAGTGTACGAAAGCACAAAGGCTCTTTTGACAAATGTATCCAAATATGACCGAATGAGAGAAGCGGTCAATCCGTACGGAGACGGTCAGGCCTCTAAACGGATCGTCCAATCCATTCTCTATGATTTCGGTTATATTTCTGATAAGCCGGAACCGTTCCATCCGTGACAATATATTGACAAAACATGAAAGTATACAGTTATGGTGTTCGGTTTGAAGAACAAGAAAACCTTGATAAATAAAGGGTTTTCTTGTTCTCCTTCCATTTGAACGTTCTACAGGAATGAATTGACAAAAGGAAGGTGGCTTGGATAAAATAATGTAGGATTGATGTGACGCAAATCACAGACCTTCTTCTAAGGTGGAATTATTTTGAAAACACCTAACTCTAACCCTAATCCGTGGAAGGCCGCCGGGTTAGTCAGTGCCATGGGGTTGGACATAGCCGCTTGCACATTGTTTGGTTATTGGATTGGACGCTATTTCCATCTGCATTTTGGCTGGTCGAAAAACTGGATATTGGGCGGTGTTTTTACCGGATTTTTCATCGGAATAGCCACTGTAATAATACTGCTCAAGAAGTTCTTGGAGGACTCAAATGAATGATTACCTTAAGACTGCCATGCGCTTCGCTCTCTTTTTCCTGAGCATCTGTTTGCTTGCCTGGGCTTTATCGGTCCCGCTTAGACCATATGTGGCCGGACTGATTCTAGGAGTTTTAGTCAGCCTGTTCAATGCTTACTTGCTAAAGCGGAGAATCGAGGTAATCACCCTGTACAGCTTGCAAAACAAAGGGAAGAGGGCCAGTCTGGGGTTTGTCTCCAGAGTTTGTTCCACTTTGTTTGCTGTAATGATTGCCGTCAAGTATGCCGAACAAATTCATCTAGTTACCACCATTATCGGATTATTCCTTATACAGCTTTTTATGCTGTTGATTGGTATTTTATCCAACAAAGGACATAAAGCGTAGTGCATGGAAAGGGGTGAATGAAGGAAAATGCATAAATTTCCAGTATTAGAAATTGACGGTTTGAATATTGATATTTCTACGTTCCTGGGTATTATTATCAGCTGCATTATTGTATTTGTTTTAGCAAAGCTAAGCGTCAGGAATTTATCAGTAGACAATCCGTCGAAGCTTCAAAACTTCATGGAGTGGGTCGTCGAATTTGTACACAATTTGATAGCCAGTACTATGCCTTTAAAACAAGCCAAGATCTATATCTCACTAGGGATGACCTTGATTATGTTCATCTTTGTTTCCAACCTGTTGGGTCTTCCGTTCGGTATTGTAACCGAACACCATGAGCCTCTTATGGTTGCAGGACATAACATAGTATCTGAACAAACTATCCAGGAAGCAGTCGCAAAAGGAAATGAAGGTGTCGAAATCGCTTGGTGGAAATCACCTACAGCTGATTTGTCCGTCACGTCCGGACTTGCCGTCATCGTATTCTTCCTGATCCATTTCCTGGGTCTAACACGAAATACTAAACATTATCTAAAACATTATTTTCAGCCGTTCTGGTTCTTTTTCCCGTTCAATCTTATTGAGACGTTGGCAAAACCAGTCACTCTTGCCCTTCGTTTGTTTGCTAACATTTTTGCGGGAGAGATTTTAATTGCTACGATTTTGATGATGGGAATAGTTGGTACGCCTCTGCTTATCGCATGGCAAGGTTTCAGTATCTTTGTCGGTGCCATCCAGGCCTTCTTGTTTACGGTTCTGACTATGGTATACATTGCGGAATCCACTAAACACGAAGAAGGACACTGATTCTCTGTTACAACTCGAAACTGACCGGGGTTACCTGCTTCGGCAGAGTAGAGAACTTATATTTATTTTGAAAAATTGAAGAATGTTTAAGGAGGAACATATTCATGGAATTTTTAGCAGCAGCTATAGCTATGGGTTTAGCCGCAATCGGTGCTGGTGTAGGTAACGGTTTGATCATAAGTAGGACAGTTGAAGGTATCGCTCGCCAGCCTGAGCTTCGTGGTACCCTGCAAACTGTGATGTTTATCGGGGTTGGTATCGTTGAGGTTGTTCCGATCATCAGTGTTGTAATTGGTTTCCTGATCTATTTTGCTAAATAACCATAGCCAAGGTTGGGCGGGGAAGGCCTGTGCCATCCACGCCTTCGTTTTGCTTTAAGATGAATTAAAATCCAGTTTAGGTCTGGAAAGGAGTGGAATGAATGTCTTGGCATTGGGAATCGTTTGTGTTTGGGATTATTGCCTTTGCAATTTTATATTGGCTTTTGAATAAATATGCGTTTGGCCCATTATTCGGCATTATGGAAAAACGGGCGGAACTAGTTCAAGAACAGCTTAAATCAGCTGAAACTAACCGTACGAAGGCAGAGCAGCTGGTAGCAGAGCAAAAAGAGGCTATCCAGGAAGCGCGCAAGGATGCTTACAATATTGTCGAACAGGCTAAACAGGCCAGCACACGGCAAGCGGAAGAGATCGTACACAAAGCCAAAGAGGATGCTTCCCGCATCAAGGAAGAGGCTGTACGTGATATTGAAAGCGAAAAGAACAAAGCCATTGCCGCCCTTCGCGAGCAAGTCGGCGATATGTCCGTGTTGATTGCCTCGAAGGTTCTTGAAAAAGAAGTCGATGCAGGCGAGCAGCAAAAACTTGTGAACCAATACCTCAAAGAGGTAGAGGGGGACAAGTATGAACAATGATATCGTTGTTGCTAAACGTTATGCCAAAGCACTTTTCGAAGTAGCCCAGGAGCAAAACACAGTTTCCCAAGTGGAAGAAGAGCTGAAGGTAATGGTCGAACTGATTCAGGGCGATAGGGAATTGGATGCTTTTCTAAACCATCCCAACGTGGAATCGGATGTGAAAAATGATGTTCTGCAAAAAACATTGGAAGGGAAAATGTCCGCCCCTGTTCTGAATACTTTAAAATTGATGGTATCCAGAAAACGGATAGGCATTTTGCCTGTTTTGCTCCATGACTTTGTAGATATCACCAACGAGAAACTTGGCAGGGCAAATGCGGTGGTGCATACACCATTTGCTCTTAATCCGGAACAATAAAAAGATCTCATCGATTATTTCGGTAAATTAACTGGTAAGACCATACGTTTAGAAACTGTTCTAGATTCAAGTCTTATTGGCGGTGTTACTGTCCAAATCGGAGATCGTGTATATGACGGCAGCTTGAAAGGTAAGTTGGACCGTTTACAAAAATCATTGAAACAAGCTCAATCACTGTAGATAGGGGTGAGGTTCGTTGAGTATCAGACCTGATGAAATCAGTACGCTGATTAAACAGCAAATTGTTAACTATAAATCAACTGATTTAGACGTAGTTGATGTAGGAACTGTTATCCAGATCGGTGACGGTATTGCCCGCGTTCACGGGCTGGAAAATGCAATGGCCGGCGAGCTTCTTGAGTTCTCTAACGGCGTTATGGGTATGGCGCTGAACCTGGAAGAAAACAACGTGGGTATCGTTATTCTGGGGCCGTATACAGACATTCGTGAGGGAGACCAAGTAAAGCGTACCGGACGCATTATGGAAGTTCCTGTTGGTGAAGAGCTTCTTGGCCGGGTAGTGAATCCTCTGGGTCAACCGCTTGACGAAAGAGGCCCGATTGAAACGAAGCAATATCGCCCTATTGAGTCTCCGGCTCCTGGTGTTATGGCCCGTAAATCGGTTCACGAGCCTATGCAGACAGGAATGAAAGCCATTGACTCCATGGTCCCGATCGGACGCGGCCAACGTGAGTTGATTATTGGCGACCGCCAAACCGGTAAAACCAGTATTGCCATTGATACGATTATTAACCAAAAAGGCAACGGCATGAAGTGCGTATACGTAGCTATCGGACAAAAACAGTCCACGGTAGCAAATGTAGTAGAAACCCTTCGCCGCCATGGCGCTCTGGATTATACTATCATCGTAACAGCAAGTGCATCCGAGCCTTCCCCGTTGCTTTATCTGGCTCCTTATGCCGGCTGCGCAATGGGTGAGTATTTTATGTACAAAGGCGAGCACGTTTTGGTTGTGTATGACGACCTGTTCAAGCAAGCAGCTGCATATCGCGAACTTTCCCTGCTGCTCCGCCGTCCGCCGGGCCGCGAAGCTTACCCAGGGGACGTTTTCTACTTGCATTCCCGTCTTCTTGAGCGTGCAGCTAAATTGAATGATGAACTGGGTGGAGGTTCTTTAACCGCCTTGCCGTTCATTGAAACACAAGCGAATGACGTATCTGCGTATATTCCGACTAACGTAATTTCCATTACAGACGGACAGATTTTCCTGGAATCCGACCTGTTCTACTCCGGTCAGCGCCCTGCGGTTAACGTAGGTAACTCTGTATCCCGGGTAGGGGGTTCGGCGCAGATCAAAGCAATGAAGAAAGTTGCCGGTACCCTGCGTCTTGATTTGGCTCAATATCGTGAGCTTGCCGCCTTCTCGCAGTTCGGTTCGGATCTTGATAAATCGACGCTTGCCCGTTTGAACCGTGGTGAACGTACACTCGAAATTCTGAAACAGGGTGTGAATGAACCTCTGCCGGTTGAAAAACAGGTTGTTAGTATCTATACCGCTGTTAAAGGATTCCTGGATGATATCCCGGTTGTTGATGTGATGCGTTTCGAAAAAGAATTCCTCTCTTTCATCGAAAGCAACAAGCCGGAAGTGCTTGAAAATATTCGGGAAACCAATGACCTTACCAGCGAAAACGAACAAGTGTTACAAGATGCCATTAATCAGTTCAAAAAAGGATTCGCACCTTCCGAATAAGATAAATCGGTGTTGAGCTTGCTCCCGCAAGCTCAACCATCATCGTGAATTATGCAAAATGCTAATGCAGAAAAAGCGAAATAATAAACGGTTTTTATATATATACGCAGTGCTTATGAGAAGTTAGTTTCGCTTTGCGAAACAAGGTAATGCTACGAAGTAGTTTTTGCTAACGCAAAAACTTTAAGGTGGTGAAAAAGTTGGCTGTATCCATGCGCGATATTAAGCGTCAGATCAAAAGTATCCAAAATACGAAGCAAATCACCAAAGCGATGGAGATGGTCGCGGCATCTAACCTGAGGAAAGCTCAGGAAGCGGCACAATCCTCCAGACCTTATGCGGAAAAGATCAAAGAGTTTGTCTCTGGCATCGCCGCCGGAACATCAGGGTTTAAGCATCCTATGCTGGACAAAAGACCAATCAAAAAGACGGGCTATCTTGTAATAACTTCCGACCGCGGGCTTGCCGGCGGGTTTAACTCTAACTTGCTTCGTAAATTGATGAATACTTTTAACACCAAGCATACATCCAAGGACGAGTACGCGGTATTTGTAGTAGGACGAAAAGGCAGAGACTTTCTCAAAAGACGCGGTATTCCCATCGTAGAAGAAGTAACGGGATTGCCTGATAATGTAAATTTTTCTGACATTAAATCCATTGCCAATGCTGCGGTAACGATGTTCGCAGAAGGCGAATTTGATGAATTGTATCTCGTATATAATCAGTTCATTAATGCAATTTCCCAAGTTCCTGTAGAAAAACGTCTCTTGCCGCTGGATGATGTGACAGAAGACGCTACAACAATCAGCTATGAATATGAACCGTCTCCGGAAGGTGTACTGGAAATTCTTCTTCCAAGATATGCTGAGACTCTGATTTACAGTGCGGTATTAGAGAGCAAGGCCAGCGAATTTGGGGCTCGGATGACAGCTATGGGTAGTGCGACGAAGAATGCGACGAAGATGATTTCCAACCTTACCCTTACCTATAACCGGGCACGACAAGCTGCCATTACTCAGGAGATTTCTGAGATTGTGGCTGGCGCCAATGCTCTGTAGGATGGAGCAGTCCCGGCCTGCAAACGGTTGGGTATCGGGTCAAGACCTAGTACCGCTTATGAAGAAAGCTTTTCTTTAGGAAGAGCTCTTAGGAGGGAAAACGATGAACAAAGGACGCATTGTGTCCGTTCAGGGACCGGTTGTCGATATCGAGTTCGAACGCGGACATTTGCCTGATATTCTAAATGCAATTACCATTGAGAAAAAAGCAGAATCGGCTAATGAAGTAGATATCCATCTTACGGTAGAAGTTGCACTTCAATTAGGGGATAATCTTGTTCGCTGTGTAGCTATGTCTTCTACCGATGGTTTGGTACGCGGAATGGAAGTCGTGGATACCGGAGCCCCGATTATGGTTCCTGTAGGCCCATCTACACTTGGCCGTGTATATAACGTGTTAGGGGAACCGATTGATGGAGATGGAGAAGCTGATCGTACTTTGACTTCTCCGATTCATAAACCAGCACCCGAATATAGTGATCTGACTACTCAAGCTGAGATGCTGGAGACAGGAATTAAGGTTGTCGATTTGCTTGCTCCTTATATGAAGGGTGGTAAAATCGGCCTTTTCGGTGGTGCCGGTGTAGGTAAAACCGTTACCATGCAGGAACTTATTCATAACATCGCCCAGGAACACGGCGGTATCTCTGTATTTGCCGGTGTAGGCGAGCGTACCCGTGAAGGGAACGACCTGTACCATGAGATGAAAGATTCTGGTGTTATTGCAAAAACTGCGATGGTGTTCGGTCAGATGAATGAACCGCCAGGTGCCCGTCTTCGCGTGGCTCTATCCGGTTTAACAATGGCTGAGTATTTCCGGGATGAAGAAGGTAGGGACGTTCTTCTCTTCATCGATAATATCTTCCGCTTTACCCAAGCGGGCTCCGAGGTATCCGCACTACTGGGACGTATGCCTTCTGCGGTTGGTTATCAGCCGACTCTGGCAACCGAGATGGGGCAGCTTCAAGAGCGGATTACCTCTACCAAGAAAGGTTCGGTTACATCCATTCAGGCGATTTACGTGCCTGCGGATGACTATACAGACCCGGCTCCAGCTACGGCATTCGCCCACTTGGATGCGACGACTAACTTGGAGCGGAGTATTGCTGCAAAAGGTATCTTTCCTGCGGTAGATCCTCTTGCCTCCACTTCCCGTATCCTTACTCCACAAATCGTCGGAGAAGAACATTACGAAGTGGCTCAAGGCGTGAAAGAGATCCTGCAGCGTTATAAAGAACTTCAAGACATTATCGCCATCTTAGGTATGGATGAACTGAGTGAAGAAGATAAAATTACCGTTAACCGTGCCAGAAGAATTGAACGTTTCTTGTCTCAGCCTCTTCACGTTGCAGAACAGTTCACTGGTATCAAAGGTATCTATGTCCCCGTTAAAGAAACTGTACGGAGCTTTAAAGAGGTGCTTGAAGGTAAGCATGATGACCTTCCGGAAGCGGCTTTCATTAACGTGGGTACAATCGAAGAAGCAAGAGAAAAAGCCAAAACGCTGTAATTCAGCAAGCATGCTGTCATCGCTTGCCCTATAGGGGGAATGAACGTGAGTACTTTCCTTTTGGAAATTGTAACTCCGGAACGCAAAGTGTATGAGGCAAATGTTCATATGGTTATCGCGGAAGGGGTGGAAGGGCAGCTTGGTATTCTGCCTAATCACATTCCTCTGGTCACACCTTTGAAAATCGCACCTTTCCGGGCCAAGCTCGAAAATGGAACGGAAGATGCCATAGCTGTGAATGGCGGTTTCATGGAAGTGCAAAAAGATAAGGTGATCGTGCTGGCGGAAAGTGCCGAACTTCCGGGAGATATCGATGTTGAACGTGCTCAAGCTGCAAAAATGCGTGCGGAGAATCGCCTTGGCCAAAAGCAGGACGAATTGGATTTCCGCCGGGCTGAACGGGCTCTTCAAAGGGCATTGAACCGGCTTGAAGTTCATGGTTTGAAAAGACAATAAGGCCAATATGAGAACAGCCCAAGCTATACGCTTGGGCTGTTTTTATGCAGCCGCAGATTTTTTGCATTTTTCGGTGAACCATGTTGGTCGGGTATTCGTATTATCATCGACGTCACAGGAAAGGGGCTTTTCCGGGATGGAATCCACCCAAGAGCAAACATGGATTAAGCAGGCGCAAAGTGGAGATCAGAAAGCTCTGGCTTTGCTGTTCCATCACTATTATCCTTTTCTGTTCAAATATGCGCTAAAGTTAACATGGAGCCGGGAAACAGCGGAAGATTTTGTGCAGGAAACGATGCTGAAGGGCCATGACTCATCTCTCTTCGTATAATGGAACCTCCCGTTTTTCCTCCTGGTTGGTTACGATTGGAACCCGGCAGTATTTTGATCAGATTCGCAAATGCAAACGGGAGAAAAAAATGGATAGAGGAAGAAAAAAAGCATGCGCTGAGAAAACTTCAATGGAATTAGGTATCCCGGCCGGTTATTTGCTGGTTTTGCAGCGGAAAAGAAGAAAGGACGAAGTCCTATGAGGCAGATTGCTCCCGATATGGCAGTCTGGTTAATTCCACTGATTATCGTACTGCTCCTCATCCAAAGTTTCTGTTTATTTACCAATGCCAGAAGAAGAGGAAGGAATGCCTGGTTTTGGGGATTGTGGGGATTGATCCAATTACCCTGTCCCACTTTATTTTATCTCCTTTTTGTAGTTAAACCGTTTCGTAAAAAAACAGGCGGCTGCCATTCCCAGTAAGGAGAGAGGAGCGGCCTAAACCATGTCTGTTCATACAAATATCATAAATATTCCAACCGGAATATTTTGCCAAGTACCCCTGAAAACTTCTTGTCAGGGGCTTTTTATATGCTCATGCACACTTATTTGGAGTTATTTTTATTAGACACCTATTTTTTCCTTGTGCTATAATGGCCTAAGGTTGATATTTCCATTTTTAGAAGGAAAGATAGCTAGAAGAATCCATGGTGGAAGTAAAAAATGCATCCGAAAATGGGTTCAGACTAAATCTATTGGAGGCGGTTACATAGGCATGTACACTACAAAGTATGTCATTGTAGCAATCTTTGTTGGACTGGGGATTCTACTCCCGATTGCTGCACTTACCCTTGGAAAATGGTTAAGGCCCCATAAGCCGGTCCAGGAAAAGTACACAACCTATGAAAGTGGAAACGAACCAGTCGGGGAAGGGCAAATCCGTTTTAACATCCGGTATTACCTGTTTGCCCTTATGTTTGTCGTCTTTGACGTGGAAACTGTTTTTTTGTATCCGTGGGCAGTAGCTTATAACAAGCTGGGGCTGTTTGCTTTAGTTGAAATGTGCATTTTTGTTGCTATGCTGGCAGTTGGACTTCTCTATGCCTGGAAAAAGAAGGTGTTAAAATGGAATTCCGTTTAGATGCCGTCTTACCCGAGGTTCAGGAGGAACTGCAGCGCAATGTCTTTACTACCACACTGGATCAGGTGAAGGCATGGGCGCGAAGCAGTTCGCTCTGGCCATTAACGTTTGGTCTGGCCTGCTGCGCCATAGAAATGATGGGAACAGGGGCAGCCCATTATGATTTAGACCGTTTTGGAGTCATATTTCGTACCTCCCCCAGGCAAGCCGATGTAATGATCGTAGCGGGAACCGTAACGAAAAAAATGGCTCCTTTGCTGCGCCGTCTATATGAACAGATGCCGGAACCAAAATGGGTAATTGCCATGGGGTCCTGTGCAACGGCGGGAGGACCTTATGTGAAGTCTTACGCAGTAGTTAAGGGAGTGGATCAAGTCGTTCCGGTTGACGTTTACATCCCGGGTTGTCCGCCCAATCCGGCTGCCTTAATCTACGGCATTCATAAGCTGCAGGAAAAAATACGCTATGAAGCGAAAACCGGAAAGCGGGTGACTAACCTGTGACCGAGGAACATCTGAACAAAAAAACTGGAGATGAAAACGGACAGCAAGAGGAGACAGTGGAGAAAGCTGCTGGAAAACCGGTAGATTCCTCCTCAACTGAAGAGACAACTGCCCGGGAGATGAGCAAGGTAACAGAGGATGCGAAAAAAACGGCTGCGGAAGCAATAGATGCGGACAAGGAGGCGAAGCGGAAAGCGGCAGCAGAAGCGAGGGCGGCCCGTGCTGCGGCCAAAGCGGCCGAAGAAGCGGCAAAACCAAAAGAACCTTCCCCAAATCAACCGCTACTGGATAGGATGGTACAGATTTTAACAGATCGGGTCCATGAAGAAGTGATCCAGGAAGCCTATATCAATGAACTTAACGGACATCTTCCCTGCGTAGTGATTCACTCTGAGCATTGGTATCGGGCGGCCGAGGAAATACGTGCGCATGAAGAATTCGCGTGCAACTATCTGAGCAATCTAACCGGCATTGATCAGGAATCCCATTTGGAAGTGGTTTACCACTTGAGGTCAATCCCTTCTGAAAGAGAATACATGGTAAAGGTGAAAACCGGTCGGGACCGGCCTTCCATTCCTTCTGTGACTCCTATTTGGCCGACGGCTAATTGGAATGAAAGAGAAGTCTATGACCTTCTTGGAGTGGACTTTCCGGGGCATCCGGACCTGCGAAGAATTATGATGCCCGATGATTGGGTAGGCCACCCTCTAAGAAAAGACTTTGAACCGCTTGACCCGGAGGTGTAGCTCTTGTTGCGTACTGAAGAATTGCTGCTGAACGTGGGGCCCCAGCATCCAAGCACCCACGGGGTATTCCGTATTATCGTCAAGCTGGATGGTGAAATAATCAAGGATGCCATCCCGGTTATGGGGTACCTGCACAGGGGAACAGAAAAACTGGCAGAGAACTTAACCTATACACAGGTGATTCCTTACACCGACCGCATGGATTATGTTTCAGCCATGACCAATAATTATGTACTTGTACATACGGTAGAACAAATGATGCAGATTGAAATCCCGGAAAGGGGTGAATATCTGAGGGTTATTGTTATGGAACTGCAGCGGATCGCCAGCCACATGGTTTGGTGGGGGACCTATTTGCTTGATATCGGGGCCATGAGCCCTTTCCTGTATGCTTTCCGTGATCGTGAAATCATTATTAATTTATTCAATGAACTATGCGGGGCCCGCCTGACTTACAATTACATGCGCATCGGCGGGGTTAAATGGGATGCACCAGATGGCTGGATTCAGAAGGTAAAGGACTTTATCCCTTATATGTACGGCAAACTGGAGGAGTATGACAGACTGGTAAGCGGAAACGAAATTTTCTTGGCACGAATCAAAAATGTGGGGGCTTACAATGCAGAGGACGCGATTGCCTATGGATTAAGCGGGTCTAACCTGCGGTGTACGGGGGTAAAGTGGGATTTGCGCAAAAACAAACCGTACAGTATTTACGACCGCTTTGAGTTTGATGTACCTGTAGGGAAAAACGGGGACTGCTATGACCGGTATCAGATTCGTCTGGAAGAAATCCGGCAATCCCTGCGTATTCTGGAGCAGGCTACCCGGCAAATTCCCGAAGGGGAAATTATGGGCAAGGCCCCCAGGGTTATTAAGCCGCCGGAAGGGGAAATGTATTGCTCTATTGAAGCCCCTCGTGGTGAAATCGGCTGTTATATTGTTTCACGGGGTAAACCCGAGCCTTACCGGCTGAAATTCAGAAGGCCTTCATTTGTGAATTTGCAAATTTTGCCTAAACTTTTAATTGGCGAAACGATGACCAACCTCATCACAATTTTGGGCGGCATCGATATCGTCGTTGGGGAGGTGGACTGCTGATGCTGGATCTTCTGCAGGAACAGCTTACCTGGGGACATTTTGCCGTATTTTTGGCATATGGAGTTGCAGTACTGCTCATTGTGCTGGTTTTTGTCACGTATGCCATTTATTTTGAGCGAAAAGTCATCGGGTGGATGCAGTATCGGCACGGACCGAATCGAACGGGCCCATTGGGACTTTTGCAGACGGTGGCGGATGTTCTTAAATTGCTGATCAAAGAGGATACCATTCCGAAAAAAGCGGCCCGGGATTTGTTTATTCTGGCCCCGGTCATCACATTCGTCCCGGCTTTTTCCGTCATTGCAACACTTCCTTTTGCTCCGGGTTTAATTCACGCTGATTTGAATGTAGGTATTCTGTACTATGTGGCGTTATCCGGGCTTTCGACAATCGGGATCATTTTGGCGGGGTGGGCATCCAACAACAAGTATGCACTGCTTGGGGGAATGCGTTCCGCGGCCCAGATGATCAGCTATGAGGTTCCTCTTGTCATCTCGGTGGTCGGAATCATTATGATGACGGGAACGCTCAATTTGAACCAGATCATTGAGGCTCAAGGTGCCAATTTCTGGACCTGGAATTTTCTGCCTCAAATTATTGGATTCGTTGTTTTTATGATTGCAGGGGTATCCGAATTGAACCGGACGCCGTTTGACCTGCCGGAAGCCGAATCGGAGCTTGTCGCCGGCTATCATGTTGAATACAGCGGATTCCGCTTTGCTTTTTTTATGCTTGCCGAGTATGTATATGTGTTTGCTATCGCTTCGCTCACTACTATTTTATTTTTTGGCGGCTGGCAGCCTCCCTTGCAGATATTGGATTTCATTCCCGGAATTATCTGGTTTATTCTCAAGTTTTCCTGCATCGTCTTTTTCTTCTACTGGCTTAGAGCTACACTCCCCAGGGTTCGCATTGACCAATTAATGGGGCTTGGCTGGAAAGTACTCCTTCCATTGGCCCTTTTAAATATTTTTGTAACCGCGATTTACTTACACTTTGTCTCCTGACTCCACAGACTCGCATACGTATTTCTATACATGAGGGGGGATCACCCTTGAAAGGCATTATCAAAGGCCTTGGTGTCACACTCAAGAGTATGGTGTCCAAAAAAGTTACGTACGCCTACCCTGATGCTCCGCTTCAAATGCCGGACCGTTTCAGGGGCATTCAGCATTTTGAACCTGATAAGTGCATTGTCTGTAATATGTGCGCAAAAGTGTGTCCTACAGACTGCATCACTTTAACGGGAAAACCGAATCCCGATCCCGAGAAGAAAGGGAAGGTCATCGATACGTACGATATCAACTTTGAGATTTGCATCCTCTGTGATTTCTGTACGGAAGTATGTCCGACAGAGGCAATAGTCATGACCGGGAATTTCGAACTAAGCACTTACAGCCGGGATGAGCTTTTCAAAAATATGGAGTGGCTTGCCAACAATAACACTAACGTAAGGAAAGAAAATATTACGACTGCTCCAAAGGGAGGTGCCAGGAAGAATGTTAAGTAATATAGGGGCCTTCTTTTCTTCCGGTTCCAACTGGCTGTTTCTCTTTTTTGCCATGTGCGCCATTGGCGGTGCTATCTATATGGTCACATTTACAAAGGTTATTTACATGGTATTGTCTGTAGCCTTCACATTTATAAGTCTCGCCGGACTATATGTGCTTCTGGAGGCAGAATTTGTAGCTTTTGTACAGGTGCTAATCTATGCCGGAGCTATTTCCATTCTGATGATTTTCGGTATCATGATGACCAAACACCGGGCGGAAGAAAAACCCGGCGGACGGGTAGCACAGAAGGTACTTACCGGTATAGGTTGTCTTGCTTTGTTTGGCCTTCTCTTTTATGCCATCCAGCAGTCTGCCTTTTCACCGGGCGAACTGAAAGTGGAAGATAATACGCTGGAAATCGGTAAGCTGCTCTTCAGCGGACATGTCATTCCTTTTGAAATTATGTCTGTTTTACTGACCGTTGCTTTTATAGGAGCTATTGTGATTGCCAAAAGGGAGGAGGACTGACTGATGGATTCTCTGGCAACTCCTTATTTGTCCTTGGCAGCCATCCTGTTTTGTATAGGGCTGTACGGTGCACTTACGAAAAAGAACGGAGTAGTGGTTCTGCTATCTATAGAACTCATGATCAATGCCGTTAACCTGAACCTGGTTGCTTTTTCCAAAATGGGAATAGCGCCTTCGTTGACCGGGCAAATCTTTTCTTTATTTACGATTACGGTGGCTGCGGCGGAAGTAGCTGTAGGCATTGCCATCCTGATTAGTTTATACCGAATCAAAGGAACGGCAGATGTTGATGAAATGGATTCTATGAAGCGCTAAGGGAGGAGTCGATCCGACATGGTTTCAGAATACTCGCATTACGCCTGGCTGATCCCCTTGTTACCGCTTCTGTCCTTTCTGCTGCTGATTCTGCTGGGCCGGAAGCTGAAAGCGGCGGGAGTCATCCTGGCGATATTGATGATGGCTGCGTCTTGGCTCCTCTCTTTACTGGTATTTATCGAGAGGTATTCGAATCAGACAGCAGCCTATATATGGGATCATTGGAGTTGGCTCCGTGTGGGCGATTACACGCTTCGCATGGGGTTTGAAGTCAACAATCTCAACTCGCTGATGCTTATTGTAGTGACTACCGTCAGTCTGCTTGTCTATGTATATTCCAGGGGGTATATGGCAGAAGACGGGCGCATTCATGTATTTTACGCTTATCTTTCTTTATTTTCCTTTGCCATGCTGGGGCTGGTGATCTCAGTAAACCTGGTAGAACTGTATATCTTCTGGGAACTCGTCGGGGCAGCGTCCTTCCTGCTGATCGGGTTTTGGTACCACAAGCCGGAGGCCAGAGCTGCTGCCAAAAAGGCTTTTATCATAACCCGGATCGGGGATGTAGGCCTCCTGATAGGCATTTTGCTGCTCTTTTGGGTTATGCCCGGACATGTGCTTGATTTTGCTTCTATTCAGTCTGTGCTCATTCAGGGTACAGGAGGGATAGGGGAGCAAGTTCTATTCTGGATCGCTTTGTTGATCTTTATAGGGGCTATAGGTAAATCGGGCCAATTCCCTCTTCATACATGGTTGCCGGATGCTATGGAAGGTCCCACGCCGGTCAGTGCCCTGATCCACGCCGCAACCATGGTAGCCGCTGGTGTATATTTGGTGGCAAGAACGTACGATATTTTCCTGGCGGCGCCGGATGCCCTAACTATTGTGGCTTATGTGGGCGGATTTACCGCATTGTTCGCAGCTACCATCGGTACTGCACAGAATGACATCAAGCGGGTGCTGGCCTATTCAACCGTCAGTCAGCTTGGTTACATGATGATGGCTCTCGGGCTTGGTGTCAGCATATCAGCAGGCATGTTTCATTTATTCTCGCACGCTTTCTTCAAAGCACTTCTCTTTCTGGGTGCGGGAAGTGTCATTCATGCCGTTCATACACAGAATATTCAAGAGATGGGCGGATTGTCCCGCAAGATGAAAGTGACTACCTGGACCTTCGCGGTTGGTGCGCTTGCTTTATCCGGTATTCCCCCGTTTTCCGGCTTTTGGTCCAAGGATATCATCCTGTCGGAAACACTGGGAAAAAGCCCGCTGCTTTTCGTAATCGGTCTGTTAGCCGCCTTTTTCACGGCATTTTACATGGCCAGATTATTTTTCCTTGTTTTCACGGGTCAAAGCCGCAACCAAACATCCGTAAAAGAATCTCCGGCTGTTATGACGGTTCCTCTGGCCGTGCTGGCTGTTCTTACCGTGGTGGGCGGCCTGGCTATTGTACCTTTCGTCAGCAGCAGTTGGCTGAGCGGACAGGGAGCGGATGGGCATACCAATTACCTGGTGATGGTTCTATCTGTCCTGGCAGGGCTTTTGGGTATCGGTTTAGGTTATCTGATGTATGGAAAACAATCGGGCCGTCCGGCTGCAGTTGCCAAGACAGTTCCCTGGCTATACCAGCTTGTCAGCCACAAATATTATCTGGATGAACTGTACCATGTGGTATTCGTTATTCCCCTCAAAGCAGTTGGTACGGTCCTTAATGCGGTAGACCGTTATGTTGTAGACGGTGCCGTGAGACTGATTACAGGGGTTGCGGTCGGCCTTGGGAAAACCGGTTCCCGGCTGCAAAACGGGCAGGTTCAGACTTATGGTCTAGTGACCTTGTTTGGTCTGCTGATTCTGGTAATTGCTATGGTGGGAAGGAGGTTCCTCCATGCTGGTTAATCCGCTCACCCTGCTTGTATTTTCTCCTCTTCTGGGAGTTCTTATATTATTGCTTCTTCCTAAAACAAAAGAACATGCCCTTCGCTGGACTGCCTGGGTGACAACTCTAATCCCTGCCGGGCTGTTCATCTATATATACGCGTTATTTCAATCCGGACGGGGGATGCAGTTTAAAGAGTCGTTCAATTGGATTACTTTCCCGCTTAATAAAGAATTTTTCGGGGAAGGAGTACAGTCTTACTTTTTTAATGTGACCTTGAGTCTGGGGATTGACGGTTTATCCCTTCCTCTTGTTGGTTTAACGGCTCTGGTATTTATAGCTGCCGCATTCGCATCCTTTCATGTTAAAACCAGGCTGAAACTGTTCTATATTTGGTTTTTAGTACTGGAAACAGGAGTAATGGGCGTATTTACCGCACAAGATTTATTCTTGTTCTTCCTGTTTTTTGAACTGACGCTGATTCCGATGTTTTTCCTGATTGGCATGTGGGGGGAGATGGACCGCGAGAAGGCGTCAATGAAGTTTCTATTGTATAACGGAGTCGGTTCGGCACTTATGTTTATTGCTTTCCTCATTGTAATTGTTACAGCAGGCTTCACTCAGGAAATGTCGAACAGCGGAGTTATAGTCCAGTACAGCGGACAGTTAGATACCATTATGAATAATTTGTTTCAGGATCCGAATGCACTGGTAAATATGCCTGCAAGCGGACCGCAGGAAAATCCGTTCTTCCTAAGCGAGGCAATGAGAATTGGCCTGTTTCTGCTCATGCTGGCCGCATTCGGCATCAAGCTGCCGTTATTTCCGTTCCATACCTGGATGCTGAAGGTACATACGGAAGCCCCGCCTTCCATTGTCATGATTCACTCTGGAATTTTACTTAAAATGGGGGCATACGGCCTCATCAGGTTCGGTGTTCTGTTATTCCCTCAGCAAGCGGTGGATTTGGCCTGGCTGCTCGCCCTTCTCGGCGTGGTCAATATCATGTACGGTGCCATCTTGGCTTTTGTCCAGAAGGAATTCAAGCTGGTACTGGCCTATTCCAGTATCAGTCACATGGGAATTGTGCTTTTGGGGCTTGCGGCTATGAATACGATCGGAATGCAAGGTGCCGTTCTTCAACTTGTCTCGCATGGTCTGATTTCTGCCTTGTTGTTCCTGCTAGTCGGTACTGTTTACGAACGGACTGGTACAACCGAACTAGGTCGACTGGGCGGACTCGCGAAACCGGCCCCGTTCATCAGCGGGATGCTGCTTGCAGCAGGTCTTGCTTCATTGGGACTTCCTGGCATGTCCGGTTTTGTAAGCGAGTTTCTGTCGTTCCTGGGACTATTCGGCGTATATAAAGGATATGCCATTGTGGGAGTGGTCGGCATTATCTTCACAGCCGTTTACGTGCTCCGTGGGGTAATGTCTATCACTTATGGACCTGCACCGGAACGAATAACAGCGGTCCCGGATGCCAAATGGGCTGAAGCTGTACCGATGCTGATGCTGATTGCGGCGATTGTGCTTATCGGAGTCTATCCGGCTATCATCAGTGATCCTCTTCAGCAGACCGTTGCCGGATTCAATCAAGTCATTCAAAGCTTCGCCGGGAAGATAGGGGGATAGAGGATGGAACCGCTACGTTTACATGCTGCAGATCTGGCACACCTGCTTCCGGAATTGACCTTGTTGATTACTGCAATTGTTCTTTCATTACTGGATTTATTGCTGCCTTCCAGACTGAATAGGGGATTTATTGGCTGGCTCTCCTTGGCAGGGCTGCTCCTGTCAGCCTTTTTTGTGACGCAGCAGCTAAATCCTGCCGAACCTGTTGTTCTTTTGCATCAAAGTTTCCGTGTAGATGACTTTGGAAATATACTCAAGTTGATCATACTCGGCAGCACAGCCCTGATCACGTTTATGAGCATCGGGTGGGTTGACCGGAAGCAAATTCCGCATACCGGTGAGTTTTACTACCTGCTTCTCCCTGCTGCATTAGGAGCCATGATTACAGCTTCATCCGGAGATCTAATTACGTTATATGTAGGTCTTGAACTCCTGAGTATTTCTACCTATATTCTTGTAGCTATGAAGAAAAAAGAGGGAAAATCAGGCGAAGCCGCTTTTAAATATGTAGTTCTTGGCAGCATCTCTTCAGCTTTCATTTTATATGGAATGTCCTTCCTGTATGGAATCAGCGGTACAACCAATATAGCGGAGATGGCCAAAACCCTTCCGGCAGCTGTCCAGTCCTACGAACTGCTCTTGTATATGGCTGTTTTCTTTCTTATAGCAGGGTTTGGATTTAAAATATCGGCAGCTCCCTTTCATAACTGGGCGCCGGATGTCTATCAGGGGGCCCCGACGCCGGTTACGGCCTTTTTGGCTGTCGTATCCAAACTCGCCGGTTTCTCCATTTTATTCCGGTTGTTCTATGGATTGTTCACCATTACAGATATGGGAGTTTTTTATAAGGATGTTTTTCTGGCCATTTCCGTAGTTGCGGCGGTATCCATGATCGCCGGGAACGTGATCGCCTTAAGGCAGAATAACGTAAAGAGGCTGCTGGCTTATTCGGGAATTGCCAATGCGGGGTATTTGCTGGTTCCGATCGGTGCTTTTTTCGGTTCATTGCATTTCAGTATGTTTACTGAATTCATTTATTATCTGATTGCCTATGCGTTTATGAATATCGGGGCTTTCGGAGTGCTTATGGTGATTGAAAAATCCCTTGGAACTACGGATCTTAAAGGGTTCACCGGCCTGTTTTACCGGGCGCCTTATACAGCAGTTGCTATGACCCTTATAGTATTTTCTCTGGCGGGAATGCCTGTAACGGGAGGATTCTTCGGAAAACTTTATATTCTGCTAGGTTCTATGGAAGCGGGGAACTACTGGCTGGCGCCCGTCATGCTGCTCACCAGTGTTATTTCCTTCTTCTACTACTTTGGCATTTTAAGACAAATGTTTATGCGGACCCGGTACAATCTGGATAATCCGATCCGTATCCCCTTTCCATTGGGAATGGTCATCTGGATCTGCGCTTTGCTCGGCGTGGTTATCGGATTTTATCCGCAGGGCATACTGGAAGGGATCAATCAAATCTTTAGTTTTGCCAAAGACCTCCTTTTTTTATCGTAAATTTGGTATAATAGTAACCTCTTCGTAATCCATTACGGGGAGGTTTCTTTGTATAGTTAAAAGGGTGCATGTTAAACACTTGCATAATTCAATTGAAATGCTTTTTAGGACTTAAGTAATTGATGGTTTCGATTATCTGGAGAAGGACTTTGATATGAAAAAATGCTGGTTTATCTTGCTGTTGGTTTTTATCCTTATAGGTGTGGAAAGCATAGGGTCCCAGTCTACCCAAGCGATCCCTTTATCCAATGACCCTAAACTGAGCAAGCAGGATTATCTTCAGAGAATTGGTATAGAACGGGCGTGGAATGCTACACCAAGCGACAGCAGTACGGTACTTGTGGCTGTCGTGGATACCGGTGTGGATCTTAACCACCCTGATCTGGTTGGTAGACTGGTAGACGGCGTTAATTTGATCAATCCCAAACTTCCCCCCAAAGACGATAACGGACATGGAACGAACGTTGCCGGAATCATAGCGGCAACTATCAACAATGACATAGGGATTGCCGGTATAGCCCCGAACGCCAAAATTATGCCGATCAAGGCCATGGAAGCAGATGGTACCGGCAGCGAGGCAAAGCTTGGCGAAGGTATTCGTTATGCGGTCGACCATGGTGCCAAAATCGTGGTGCTGTCCCTTGGGCTGAATAAATATTCTGAATATATGAAAGATACTGTTAAGTATGCTGAGGATCACGATGTGCTTCTGGTGGCGGCAACCGGCAACGAAGCCGGGTCCGTCAAATATCCGGCAGCTTATCCCTCCGTTCTTTCCGTTGGTGGAGTGGATGCGAACAAACAAAAATCCCCTCTTTCCAACTTTGGCCCTGAACTTGATATTGTAGCTCCTTTTGATGTATACACAACTTGGATGGGTGGTGTATATGATTATAATCGGGGGACTTCTATGGCTGCCCCGCAGGTTGCCGGGGTCGCAGCTTTGGTTTGGGGGAAATACCCTGACATGAAATCGTATGAGGTAGCGGACTTGCTGAAGCAAACCGCAGAGAAACTAGGCCCTTCAGGATGGAATGAATACACAGGATATGGGATGTTGAGAGCTGATGAGGCTATGGTTCAGCCTTTGCTGGCGGACCGGTTTAAGCCGAACAATACCCGGGCAACCGCTGCTAATCTTCCGGTCATCGCTAAAGAAAGAGCCGAATTCGATACTGGAAAGGATCAAAGCTGGTTTGCACTGCAAAGCCCGTATCCCGGGACAGTACAGATGAAAGTAACCACCGAAGACGGAAGAGACGTTTCCATCGAATCATTTTCAGGTAAAGAGAAACAGGGCAAGAAGAGAATCGTTAAGAGCGGAGAGGTTGTTAGCCTCCCGGTAGACAAAGGAAAGAATCCGGTCAGGCTCCGGCTTGCCGATTCGGAATACCCCGGAAAAGTCAGATACACCATTGAGAATGATTTCCTGATTTACCAGGACCCATTCGAATATAACGATCAGCAATACAAGGCTTTTGCCTTGCCGCCGCGCAGTCAGACCATTAAAGGGACCTTTCATAAGGCAGATGATGAAGACTGGTATTTACTTTCTTTGAAAAAATCAGGAACGTTAAGCTTGAAATGTTCCGTAGATACAGCTAGAATAGACCCGGTGGTACTGATTCAGAAAAAGGGAGAAAAGGCAACAATTTTCGACGAAGGCGGAGAAGGAACAGATGAACAAACCCCGCTTCTCAATGTGATGGAGGGGGATTATTACATCCGGATTTCCAACGCCAAGGAACAGGATCATCCTGTGATGGGAGAGTACACCCTGTCGATTGACTTTAATCCCAAACTCATTGATCCCAATGAACCTAACGACAAATCCTACCAAGCCTCTTTTATAGCACTTGATACCGAATATTTTGGTCTATTTCATGATGATTCTGACGTGGACTGGTTTCAATTCAAGCTGGAGGAGGAAAGTCTCGTTCAATTTCAGCTTTGGGACATTCCTTTAAATCGTCAGATGAAAATGAGAGTATACAACCATTCCTGGAACAATGTGCTAAACCAGACGAATGATGCTCAAGATCCAAGGCTAGAGAGAGAATTAAGACTGGATCCGGGTGATTATTACATTCGGCTGGATAGTGATAAAGGATTCGATGACCAGCTGTACCGGTTAAAGCTTCATGCACAGCCGCTTGTAGCGGGTTTTTCTGATATCAGGGGGCATTGGGCAGAAAACAGCATTGCTGAACTTAAGAGAAAACGGATCATTTCGGGATATGGCGATTACCGTTTTGAACCGGAGAGGACGATTACCAGAGCAGAAGCTTCTGCTATTCTGGTAAATGCCTTTCACTTGGAAAAGCAAAAATCGCTGCGTTTCAATGACGTGCCTATTGGACACTGGGCTTACAGCTTTATCGCCAAAGCGGAATACCGCGGTCTTGTGAACGGATATGAAGACGGAAGTTTTAGGCCGGATTATCCTTTGACCCGAATGGAAATGACTGCGATGCTGGCGGAAAGCATGGGTAAAACAGGGAAGTTGAGAGGCCGCTCTCCATTTCCTGATGTCAGTGAAGACTATTGGGGTGTCGGGTATTTGAAACAACTTTATGCGGACAGATGGATAACGGGCTTTCCAGACGGAACCTACCATCCTGACGCGCCGGCCACTCGTGCCGAGTTTGTTACCATGTTAGCCAAACTGCTGAATCAACGATAAGGGGGGAACCTGCGTTGTCCGACTTCAATTGGGTTACATCCGAAGTTTCCTTTATTGATTACTAGAACATCGTCAAGGGGAGGTGCGTCTTGAATGACACTTTCTCCTTCCGAAGCAAGCAAAGAAGCTGCAATAATGGGCA
>Ga0224749_1012_pt6 | contig 32045 bp, 26 predicted proteins | sample LIM_F_Vancomycin_3_FD_182078 | JGI IMG/M metagenome (GOLD analysis project Ga0224749, IMG submission 182078) | Enriched cells from gastrointestinal tract of the lab mouse from Pacific Northwest National Laboratory (PNNL), Richland, Washington... | ecosystem: Host-associated > Mammals > Digestive... | reverse complement strand
GGGGGCCTGGACCAGAAAGGCATGCCGACCAATAAACTCGTCAGCAAGCCCCTGCCGCCCGATCTTGGCTCCAAAACCCTGGCTCTGGTCGGCAAAAACAGCAAAGGGGAATTGACGCTGGATTTTATTAATGAGTCGGAACTGCCGCTGAACTGCGTTTACATCCAGAACCTGACCGGACGCACGTTCACTTTGGAACTTCCCAAACCTCCCTCGGGAGAAAAGAGCGCTATCGAACTGCCCAGCAAATCCACTTACATTTTCGGCAAGAACTCTACAGACAGCAACATTTCCCGCACCACCCCCGCCAATTTGACGTACATGACCCGTTTAAAGAACGGCAAAGTCGTCAAGGTGAAGGACAGAGGCATGATGGGGGCCTGGACCAGAAAGGCATGCCGACCAATAAACTCGTCAGCAAGCCCCTGCCGCCCGATCTTGGCTCCAAAACCCTGGCTCTGGTCGGCAAAAACAGCAAAGGGGAATTGACGCTGGATTTTATTAATGAGTCGGAACTGCCGCTGAACTGCGTTTACATCCAGAACCTGACCGGACGCACGTTCACTTTGGAACTTCCCAAACCTCCCTCGGGAGAAAAGAGCGCTATCGAACTGCCCAGCAAATCCACTTACATTTTCGGCAAGAACTCTACAGACAGCAACATTTCCCGCACCACCCCCGCCAATTTGACGTACATGACCCGTTTAAAGAACGGCAAAGTCGTCAAGGTGAAGGACAGAGGCATGATGCTGACGACCTACCCGGGACGAAAAGTGGTCATGATTATTTCCCCGGATTCCACCGGCCGCACCGTCGTTTTGACGGAACTGATGATTTTCAAGGAAAGGCCGGGGGCGGCTTCCTCTGACAAGTAAATTTTCTTCCGATATCCGGGAAGCCGGAAGCTGCTCTGGAGTATATCCGGATGATTCAGAAAAACGGGCATTGCTGCCCGTTTTTTTATTTTTCTTCTCCTGACGCCATGGATTGAGGGAATAAACCACTCCGGACATTTTTCCGGCACGAGAACAATGTCCGCCCTGTTTCCCGCGGCTCCAATGCGGCAGGCTGAGGAAGAGGTCTCGAAGCCATGCGGTTTGCCGAAAAAGTTCACCTGCCGCCTTCCGGCATCCGGGCAGGCTTAATAAACTTTGGGCACCAGGCCCTGACGGCTCATCTTATCCTCCACCTTTCGCCGGTTTTCCTCCAGACGCCGGGCGTCATAGGAATCATCCACAGGCTGGGCCTCCGGAATGTTTTCCCCGCGTCCCGCCCGGTATTGCTGCACCTGCGGGAGCACTCCTTCCACCAGTTCCCTGCATATCCAGGAAGGCAGGATATAGGTCTCCGTGCGTCCGGCCCGGCTCAGAGCCAGCCCAACAAATTTTCCGTTGACGTCAATGACCGGGCATCCGGCCCGTTCCGGGAACAAGGTCATGTCCGACTGGATAACCAAAGGGAATTCATCCCTTTTCAAGCTCATCCGGTTGCCCATGGAGTTCATCATGTCGAGACGCTTTTGCGGGAATTTCATCACCCTGGGCCTGGGCCCCGTGAGGAGTTTTCCTTCTATCACCTGGTTCCGCCGCCTTACTTCCACGGGAACCGTCTCACCGGGACGCACCCCGACCATGGCGGCACGGATGGAGTACATTCCGTCCACCGGCTTTCCATTCAGCTTCATCAGCACATCGCCGGCCGTCAATCCGCTGCGGTGCGCGCCGCTTCCGGCTTCCACGCCGCCTATCATGACCCCCTCCCCGTCCCAACGGGGATCGGAAACAATGCCGAGATAAGGCTGGTCATCCGCCCGCAGGCTGCGCTGAGCCACGGAAACGACTCCGAAGTCGCTCACATGCCCCGTGGGCGACACGGCTGCAATCACGTCCCCTTCCTTCGCCTGCACATAGGAATCCAGGTCAATGGGGGGAGCGGGAAGCCCCGGCACATCCATCATCAGCAGATCATGCTCCGGAAGGGCAAAGAGCACCTTGGCGTCATAAACCCGCCCGGAAGAATCCACCAGCATGACCGGACGCCGTTCCTTCTGGAGATCGCTCAGCTTGGTGAGGACTTTTCCCTTCCCCACCACTGTTCCCAAAGCCACCTGGGCATTGCCGGCAACCAGAGCCACTACGGACTGCCCCACCGGAACAGCCACCTTGTCCCATTCCCGGAAAATCTCCTTGGCCTGGCTGTCCAGCACGCTTTTGTCCTCCGGGGCAATCATCTGCTCCGGAGGCAGCGGGGAAGCTATTTCCTGGGCATACGCGGAAGCCGCCGCAAATGCCGCCCATAAATATTTCATCATCATCCTTGAGTTTGTTCCTGGTATTTCAGGCCGGACATCAGGTCGCCGCGCCTGCCGAATGTAAGATCCGCCTTGTAAGCCGTACCTTTCCTCACCACCACCAATGGAACGGTTTCCCCCGGACGGTGCCTGCCCAGTTCACGGAGCATATCCCGCACGGAACGCAGGCTCCGGCTGTCCATGTGGGTAATGACGTCCCCCGGCTGGATGCCGGCGGTATCCGCCGGAGAATTCACCACAACGTCTTCCACCACCACGCCGTCCACGCCCAGCACATCCATCATGGCAAACCCGAGCACAGGAGATTCGGGGTCCGCCATGGGATGAAGGCCCAGCTGGCCCCAATGCCTGCCGGAGAGCAGTTTGTCCCAGTCTCTCCTGAAAACGGAAACAGGGACATGGTTGTTGATTTTCAACATAGGGCCAATGGAGGAATGGATGCCAACCAACTTGCCGGACAGGTCAAAGAGGGGACCGCCGGAATCTCCGCCAATCAGCGTACATTCCGAAATAAGGAAGCGCTGCTTTCCGTCCGTGCACAATCTTCCCATGCGGATGGGCGCGCGGCGTTCCGGGTCAAATCCCTTGGAATGGCCCAGAGCCACCACAAAATCCCCCACATGAAGACCGTCGGATTCCCCCAGTTCCACATGAGGATAGTTGCCTCCGTCCATGATTTGCACCATGGCGGCATCCCGCGTGAAGTTGGCGCCCAGCACCCGTCCCTTTACCACGCGCCCGTCGGCAAAGACCACACGCATGATTTCATCGCCGCCCACGACGTGGGCCGCCGTCAAAATCAGGCCCTGCGGAGAGACAATGACGCCGCTGCCCGTCTCTCCCCCGTCGGAAACCAGAGCCACCGTAGCAGCCGTAACCCTGGAGGCCACCTCATGCACATGTTTCTGCAAATCCGCCATGGAAGAAACATTCCCCGCAAGGCTCGCCCCCCCTGACAGCAGGGACACAAGCCCCCCAACGACCAAGCAACAAAAACTCGTCATTCTCAATAGTGATATCATGAAATTACCGATAATCGAATGATAGGACATACCCTACTGTATAAACGTTCAAAACGGCAGAATTTTGTCTATGGATTGCGACATGGCGCCCCATCTTTTGCTTAGACCATTTCGATTATTTATGATAAAGTCCGGCCCACGGATGGGTTTAAACGACAAATCAAGGAAACGAAATGCCGCCTCCTGGAGGGAACGCATCCAAGATGGAGAAATGTCTTCCCGTTCCCAGACGGAACGCAAAAAAAGGCCCCTTCCCCGTCCATCCTATCCCGGGTTGCCGCAGGAAGCTCCTGATCCGGCTGTCATTCCCGGCCCTACCCGCAGAACGGAAAATTCCCGCAACGGTCCTTCCCGGTATGACACGCCGCCCCAGCGACGAGCCTCCCGCCCGTCTCCGAAGGAAGAGTACGAAGACAATCCGGAAAGAGAAGAAGAAAAACGTTCCGCACGCGCAGGAACCATGCGCAGGCCGCGTTTCACGATTTTCGGAGCCCTGCTGTTTGTCCTGCTGATGCCGTTCCGCTTCATCGGCTCCCTGACGCGGAATATCCGCTGGTTCATTTGCTGGCCCCTGCGCATCCTTCTGGGATGCTGCTTCGTCGGCATTGTGATCGGGGCCATCCTGGTGTTTCTTTACGGCACCATTTCCAACCGCTATGACATTTCCGAGGTAAAGAGCAACATCCCGGAACGCACGGTGATTCTGGACCGTAAAAACCGGACCATCGGAACCCTGCACGGGGAAAACCGCAAGCGGGTATCCCTTCAGGAAGTTCCTCCCGTTTTTATTGATGCCCTGCTCCTGCGCGAAGACAACCGCTTTTACGACCATGGCGGCGTGGACTGGATAGGCGTGGGCCGCGCCTTTGCGCAGGTGCTCAAGCACAAGAGAGCCACGCAGGGGGCTTCCACCCTGACGATGCAGCTTGCTAAAATTACATATAACCACCGGGAGCGCAACCTCCATTCCAAACTGACGGAAGTGGCCCTGGCGAAACGCATTGAAGCCACTTATACGAAGGACGAAATTCTGGAGACTTACATCAACCGTATTTTCTGGGGGCACACCTTCCTGGGGATAGCGGCGGCGGCGCGGGGATATTACGACAAGGAACCCCGGGATTTATCCCTGGCGGAATGCGCCACCCTGGCCGGCATTATTTACGGCCCAAATGATTTTTCCCCCATCAAACATCCGGAGGAAGCAAAAAAAGTGCGCGATATTGTCCTTGGCCTGCTGAAAAACGAAGGCAAGATTACGGAAGTGCAGTATCAGGCGGCCCTGGCGGAGCCTATCGCCACCCGGACGCCCCAGTCCCGGTCTGAGGAAAATTACGCCATGGGTCTCGTGCGCCGGGAGCTGGACGCCATTCTGGAGGAAGAAGACATCCGCCTGGGAGGGCTGGTGGTGCATACCACATTGGACCTTGATCTGCAGAACGCCACGCTGGACGCCATCAATAAGCACATGGACGCGCTGGAAGCCCGCAAGGATTTCAAGAAGCACCTGGCTTCCCTGCAGGCCAAGAGGGAGAAGAGGGGAATTCTGAAAAACAAGCTGACCACCAAGGCGGAATATGAGGCCTCCCTGGCCGCCTGGAAGGCGCTCCCTGCGGAACAGAAGGAAAAGACGCAGCCGCCGATGCCCAACTACATCCAATCCGCCGCCGTAGTCATGGACAATGCCACGGGGGCTCTTCTGGCCGTCGTCGGCGGCCGGGACGCGGAAGAATCCAAGCTGAACCGCGCCATTCAGTCCAGGCGTCAGACCGGCTCCCTGTTCAAACCTTTCATTTACGCCACGTTTTTCCAGCAGGGCAATTCTGCGGATACCCGCATTTCGGATGACAGGATTGCCTATGGGGAAATACGCGGAGCCGCCAACTGGTCCCCCCGCAATTCGGACGGAACGTACCGGGGCATGAAGCCGGCCTCCTTCGGCCTCATCCTTTCCCGCAACACCATGTCCGTGCGCATCGGCAACCGCGCCGGTTTGTCCAATGTCATTCAATCCGCACAACTGGCGGGCTTCCACGGAAATATTTCCCGCACCCCGGCCCTTTATCTGGGCACGTGGGAAGCGTCCCCTCTGGACATTGCCAGCGCCTACAGCGTTTTTGCCAACGGGGGCGTACGCCCCACGCCGTACATCATTGACCATATTACGGATTCCCAGGGCCAGCCGCGCTTCGCCATCACCAAGAGCAAGCGCACCGTCTATTCCCAGCGGGCGGCGAACATTACCTCTTCCATCCTCCAGCAGGTCTGCAAGCCCGGAGGCACGGCAGGCAAAATTACCACGCTGGGCTTTAAATCCCCCTGCGGCGGCAAAACCGGAACCACGAATAATTATACGAACGCATGGTTCGCCGGATATACGTCCAACCTCACCTGCAGTGTCTGGGTGGGGTTTGATTCCTCCACCAAAATTCTGGAAAAAGGCTACGGAGGCACCCTGGCCCTGCCCGTCTGGGTGGACATTATGCTTGCCGCCCAGAAGGAAGGCTATCCCGCCAACGCCATCCGTACGCGTCCCGGTTCGGAAGGGCAGGCCGTACTCGTCTGCCGGGAATCCAATCAACTGGCCCATTCCGGCTGCCAGTACGCCAAGACTGCGTATTTTGAAACCTCCGCAGGCTACCAGGCCCCCGCCAACATGTGTGAACGGCACATTCCCATGGCGGAACCGGATTCGGAAGAGAGCATTCCCTATGCGGAACCGCTGGACGGCAGCGACGATAACATCCCCCTGGCCGAACCCGTGGAAGAAACGGACGGCATCCCCTACGCCACCCCCATCTGATTGCTTATTTTTTCCTTATGATTTCCCCATTTTTTCCCTGGTTCCTGGCCTTTTTGCTGCTGATCGCCTGCGTGGCGCTGCTGGTTCTGCTGCTGCGGTACCGGGACCGCTCCGTCCGCCTCGAAGCGGAATCCCGCTCCTGGCAGGAACGGGCGGAGGACAGAACCCAGATGCTCCGCCGGGCGGAAGAGGTGCTGAAAGATTCCTTCGCCGGCATCAGCGCGGAAGTTCTCCGGAACTCGGAGAAACAGTTTCTGAACCTGGCGGAAACGCGGCTGCAAAGCCAGCGCCAGCAGGCCAACCATGACCTGGATTCCCGCAAACAGGCCATCGAGTCCATGCTGAAGCCGGTGAGCGAATCCCTGAAACTGGTCCAGTCCCGGCTGGGAGAGATGGAAAAGGAACGCGTGGGCGCCTATACGGACCTGAAAACGCAAATCCGCTATATCCTTTCCGGCAATGAAGCCCTGAAAAATGAAACCGCCAGGCTTTCCCAGGCTCTGCACCACAACAGCGTTCGCGGCCAATGGGGAGAGCTCCAACTGCGCCGCGTGGTGGAACTGGCGGGAATGGTGGAGTACTGCGATTTCACGACTCAGGAAACCCGTTCCAGGGAGGAGGAACGGGTGCGGCCGGACATGGTTATTCACCTTCCTGGAGGCCGTTCCATCATCATTGACGCGAAAGCGCCCATGGCATCCTACCTGAATGCCGGGCAGACGGAGAATCCGGAAGAGCGCAGCCAGTGGATGGCCCGCCATGCCGCGGACGTCAAGAGGCATTTGCAGCAGTTAAGCGCCAAGAATTACTTTGCCCAGTTTTCCCCATGCCCCGAATTCGTCATTATGTTCCTGCCCGGGGAATCCTTTTTCCAGGCGGCTCTGGAAGCAGACCCCTCCCTGATTGAATTCGGCGCGGAGAATAAAGTCATTCTTTCCACCCCATCCACCCTGATTGCCCTGCTGAAAGCCGTCGCTTACGGATGGAAGCAGGAGCAGCTGGCGGATAATGCCAAGAAAATTTCGGAAGCGGGAGCGGACCTGTACAATACCTGCTCTATCCTTTCCGGTCATTTTTCCTCTCTGGGCAAGAGCCTGAATCAGGCGGTAGCCCAGTACAACAAAACCGTTTCCTCTTTTGAACACCGGTTCATCCCCCGGGCCCAGAAGTTGAAAAACCTGGGCGTCACCTCCACGAAGGAGCTTCCCCGCTCCCTGGAAGACATTACCGAACAGGCCAAATCTGCGGATGTTCCGGATACTACGTCCTGAAAGAGCGGCAACAATACGTCTTTTTCCCTCCCTGCCCATTTCCGAACCGGGAAAATACAGCTCTAAGGCATCCCCCGCAAACGCTTTCCTGCGCCTGGAAGCATCTTGGAGATGTAGAGGAATTCAGCCTCCGGCGGCCCTGCACTTCCCAGAATTTTCAACAATTCCTATGCGCGGCAACGGGAAACGGCAGGCTGCTTTCATCATGCAGCCGGGCAGATAATTCCCCCGCGGCGGCGCACACCGGCACCCGGAAAGCATCCAGAGCGGAACGGGAACTGTAGCCCCACCCCACCAGAATAAGCCGTGTTCCGGCGTTCACGGCCGTGTTGCCGTCATGGGCGGAGTCCCCCACCATGCACACCTGCGCCGGCTCCCTGCCCCAGGAACGGACGATGGACAGCAGGGAGTCAGGTTCCGGCTTGCGCGGAAAGCGTTCGGAAAAACCCATCACCTCCCGGAAGGGAATTTCAGGCAGGATATGGCGCACCAGCGGCACCGTAACCGCATGGGGCTTGTTGGATAAAACGCCCAGAGGATGGCCTTCTCCGGCCAGGGACAACAGCATTTCCCGGATGCCGGGGTACGGAACCGTGCCCTCCTGCCAGGTGTGCGGGTATTCACGCATGAATCCCCGGTGCACCGCTTCAAAAGCTTCCTCCGGCACGTTTCCGTTGAAATAGCCTTTCAGGGAAGCCAGGCAAAGCTCCCGGGCCCCCTTGCCCACCATTTCCCGGATGGCGTCCACGGAATGCTCCGGATACCCCAGCGCTTTCAAGGCCAGATTCAGGCCGCGGGCGATACCGGGAATGGAGTCCACCAGCGTCCCGTCCAGGTCAAAGACAAAACCCGTTTTCATGGATTCAATGGCAGAACCCCCGTTCGGAAGTTTCCACGAATTGGATGATTCTCCTCAGGCAAGCATTTTCCGCATACCCCGAATGCCGCAGTTCCTCCAGAGCTTCATGAACGGTCAGCTTTTTATTGACGAAAAGCTTTTTATAGCACATGCGCACGGCTTTCAGGTCTTCTTCGGAAAAGCCGCGCCTCTGCATGCCGATGGAGTTAACGGAACGCGTTACGGCCGGGTGGCCCTCCACGATCGTGTACGGCAGGACATCCTGGCTCACGCGGGCCATTGCTCCCACCATGGCATGTTCCCCGATGCTCACAAACTGGTGTACGGCGCAACATCCCGCCAGGATGGCGTAATCCCCCACCGTAACATGGCCGGCGGCGGTAGCGAACCCGGAGAAAATCACATGATTGCCGATCTGGCAATCGTGCCCGGCATGGCAGGAAACCAGGAAAAGGTTGTTATTCCCTATCCGCGTTGCGCCGCCAATGTCCGTAGCCCGGTTGATGGTGGCGTTTTCACGGAAGACGTTGTTATCCCCCACTTCCAGATAAGTCGGCTCTCCCTTGTATTTCAAATCCTGGCTTTTCAGGCCGATGACGGAAAACGGGAAAAATTCGTTGCCGCTGCCGAAGGAAGAAGGACCGTCTATAACCACATGGCTGTGCAGCACGCAGCCGGGCCCCAGTTTGACATGTTCCCCGACAACGCAAAAGGGACCGATTTTAACATCATCCGCGATCTCTGCAGCAGGATGCACTACTGCCGTTGGGTGTATTTCTGGCATGGCTGAAACAAGTATGAAACAAATTCAGGTGATTAAAAGCCTAAACCCCGCAGGGCCGTCTTTTTATCACATTTGGCCGGAAGCGGCCGCATAAGCCTCCATCTCAGGCAGCCAGGGAATCAGCAGAACGTAGATGAGTTGAAGGCACAGAATGATCAGCACCAACGTCATCACCACTTTACGGAGCGTGAGGGAGCCGTTCAGCACATCCGTAGTCCCCAGCTTCCTGTCCCAGGGAGTAAAACCGAAACGGCGCACCCACCACCAGGAAAAAAACAGGGCCAGCAGCATCAGGGAAGGAGCAAAACACCCCAGACCAAGCACCATGACGAACAGGGAGCGCCGGAATGCCATGGGGAAAGAAAGGCGTCTTCCCCGGTAGTCTCTGACGGAAACGCCCAGCATGGCTTTTCCCGGGGTTGTACCCAATGTTCCAAGAAATGCAGTTTCCATGAGAACCATCGGGAGGCAGAGGTAAAGCAGAGCTTCATAGGAACCAGGAAGAAAACCGGGATTGAAAGCAGCGCCGGATACCCTGAGCACAGCCAGGTACAGCGTCATGTGCATCATTACATCAGCCATTCTGCCAAGAAAACGGACGTACGCATACGGAACCACCATCGGCACTCCCTCCTCCGCGTCCTCCCCTCCTTCTTCCGGCAGGCAATCCGCATCTGCGGAAAGCGCCGGGACATCTTCTCCCCCTGCGTTTTCCAGCCTCTCTTCCCTCCCGTTCCGCCGTTCCCCTTCTTCTCTGCTGACGGCACCTGCTCCTTTCAATGCCGGAAGGTCACGGATGCATACCCACTCCGGGCATCCGGCATGCCACGCCCGGGCGTTTTCCGGAATGAGGCCCGCCTCCAGCATGGAAATGACCTCCACTTCCGGCAGAGGCCCCTTCCGTTCATGATCCTGAATCCAGTAAATATCCATAGGCGATTCCTGTTACATACTGCGCAGGGAGCGGGCCGGATCCTGGCGCGCCGTGATCAGGGCAGGAATGATGGATGCCACCACGACCATGACAAAAGCTTTCACCGCCTGCCATGCCAGCTCCGCCCAGTCAATCACCACCGGGATATTCGCCGTGCCGTGGAAGGCCACAGGGAACGGGTCAAAGCCTATTCCCGCAAGAAAACCCTGAATCTGCATGCGGTATTCCAGCACCAGAAGCCCCAGCCCTACACCCAGGAGAGCTCCCACAAAACCGATGATGACGCCCTGCCACAGGAAAACGCGCACCACCTGGAACGGCGTGGCTCCCAAAGCCTTCATCACGGCGATTTCCTTTTTCCTCTGGATGGAAACGGTAAACATCACCGCCATGATGCAAAAAGCGGAAATCAGGGAGATGAAGGACAGGACAAAGCTCATCATCATGCGCTCCTTCTGCATCAGTTCAAACCACGCGTTAAAGCGGTCATGCCAGGTTTCCAGCGTCCATGCGGAAGAAGGCTTCTCCTTTTCCAGCGCCTGCATCACGGGGGCCAGCATCGTTTCCACATGGTAAGGGTCTTCCACGCGCAGGGCCACGGCCTGCACCACGTCATCCTCATAACCCAGCAATTCCTGGCCGATGACCAGCGGAATGAAAAGATCCGGGCTGGGCGTATGCTGGGAGGCCCGGTAAATTCCGATCACCTCCAGGTCTTTCGGCATCACCAGCTCCTTGATTTTCCGGAAGCATTCCATATCCGCCTCATTTCTTGCCCCGGCCTTGAAACCGCTCAAAACGGTTTCCCATTCCTTCCGCGTTCCTTGCGGAAAGGCCACCCTGCCGTTGTCCGCAATTTCCCCGTCGTTCAGCACGGCAAGCAGATCCATCAGGCTGGAACGTTCCGCATCCCTGCGCGGGACGGACAACAGCCCGTTAAGCAGGGAAAACGCCTTGTCCACGGAGGCTCTGCCGGCCATTTCACGCTCTCCCTCCGTCTGCAGGTTCTTTCCCCACTCCTTCAAATCCTTGAGTTCCCGCGCGTTTTTTTCCGCCAGCATCGGCAGTTCCGTCTGCTGGTAGGCGTGGGAAATTTCCTGAAAATTGCGGGTCGTATAAACCCGGACAACATCTCCCACATTCAATCCCATGTTCTCCGCCACGATGGAGGAAACCACAGCCTTTTCCCCCATGTCCAGTTCCGCATCGCCAGCTACCACCAAACGCTTCAAATCCTCCAGCTGGGCGGCGTTTTCCGTATCAATGGCCCGGAAAAAGCAGGGCCTCTGCCGCCCCTGCACATCCACCAGCGCATAGTCTTCTATCAGGGCGTAGGTGGACTGGACGCCGGGAACGTGCCTGAGTTTCTCCCCCAAATCCATCCAGTCCGGAATCACTTCCCTCACGCCGAAGTCGTTCCGGTAGCATACCTGGACGTGCGGGGAGTGCGCAAACAGATTCCCCTGAATTTCCTTCTGGAGGCCTCCCATGACGGACAGCACGACAATGAGCACCATCACCCCCAGAGATACGCCCAGCAGGCAAATCAGGGTAATAATGGAAAAGAAAGTCCGCAACGGGTTCAAATACCGCAGCGCCAGGCTCAGGCTGATGTACCGGCTCAATAGGTTCTTCATGAATAACGCGGCACACCTTGCCTGATCCCGCTCCCCTTTCCAAGCCTAAAACATGTTCCGGGGAAGGAGATCGTTTACCTGCCTCCGGCACCCTGCCATTCCAGGCACAGCCAGCGGGCCATGGAGGCGATCACCCGGTCACAAGCGGATTCAGAATCCTTTGAATCCCTGATGAACACGGAAACCGCCATTTTCCGGCCGTTGGGAAGAACAATGATGCCGACGTCATTGCGGGCGGTAACGCCACCCCCCGGCAGCGTGAATCCGGATCCCGTCTTATGCGCCACCACGTAATCCCGCGGCAGCTGCCCTTTCAGACGTTCAGGGCCTGTAGAACATCCCGCCATGATGTTCCAAAGAACACTCTGTGTGCCTTTTTTCAAAATTTTACCTTCGTCAAACGCCCGGAGAAGGGAGTTCATGGCCGACGGACGGCTTGAGTTGACATATTGCAAATCATGATTCCGGTGTATTTCTTCTTCCGTAAAACGGACATTAATGCCGTCAATTCCCCATTCCTTCAAATCCTTCTGCACGGCCTGCGGCCCTCCAATAAGGCCAAACAGGAGGTCGCAGGTATTGTTGTCGCTTTCCTGGACAGTCACTCTCAGCAGTTCCTTCAGAGAGAAATCGCCGCCTTGCGGGAAACGCTCCCGGAGGGGGCTCCAGGTATCTTTCACCAGTTGTTCCTGACGTATGCGGATGATCTGTTCCAGATTCATGGCGCCCTGGTCCACCCGCTTCAAGACGGACAAGGCCAGCACGAATTTGACGACGCTCTGCATGGGATAGGCCGCCTCATCCCCCACCATGACGGTTTCCCCCGTATCCAGCATTTCCGCAGCCATGCCCACACGGGCCTTCAGGGAATGGGCCAGTTGTACGGCGGAGGAATCCGCTGCGGAAACGGCTGGCGGAGAAGACGTGGCCCCCTGAGAAAAAACGCAAAAGAACATGATGCAACCGCATAGATAAACACCGCTGGAAGTCATAGGCATCATTCCATACCACGCCCGCAGCAACCGCAATAATAATTTCTCCCCCTTTTTTCCTTTCTTCGTCATCCGCAAGCCGGGCAGAAACCTTGCCACCTGTCCGGCCTCCTGATAAAAAGGAAAGCATGCCCCATCTCCTTTCGGAAACCCTCGTCTGGTGCGTCACCCTGCTGTTATTCGGCATGGGGCTGATCGGCACGCTCATCCCCATGCTTCCCGGCATTATGATCATTGCGGCCGGGTGCGTCTGGCAGGGAGTCATGGGCAGAGAAAACCTGGCGTGGTGGGAATGGACCGTCCTGGCGCTGCTGGTGGCGGGAGGCATGGTCATTGACAAGCTTTCCGGAGGCATGGGCGCCAAAAAATTCGGCAGCACTGCCGCCGGCATCTGGGGAGCCATCATCGGCGCCGTCGCGGGGAGCCTCCTGTTCTCCCCCATTACGGGCCTTTTGTTCATGCCGTTCCTGGGGGCGCTGCTGGCGGAACTTATCTTTGCCAGAAAGGATATCATGAACGCTTTCAGAGCCGGGTCCGGAGCGGCGCTTGGGATGCTTGCCGGTCTGCTGCTGGAATTTACCTGCGGCCTGCTCATCATCGCCTGGTTCTGTTCCTGCTGCTTCCTGTTTTGATGCCGCGCCCGGCGGAAGTTTCCGGCAGGAAAAGCAGACATTTTTCTGCTGCTGAAAAAAACACAGTTTCCCCAACGTATTCAGTTAAACGCCGCTCTACACGCGCATCCGTCCGAACGGACGGGTTCTCCCATTCCCTCATTTTACCAGCTTATGGATGCACCTGTTCCGATACCCGTCGCCATGATGGCAGGTTTCATGATTCTTGGATCCATTCTTTCCATGGGGAAATGTTCCTTCCTCATCGCAGGCTACAACATGATGAACAGAGGGCAGAAAAAGCAATATGATGAACAGGCGCTGTGCCGGTTCATGGGGAAGATCATGTACTGCCTCGCCTTCGCCATGCTGCTCTGGCTCGCCAGCATCATTTTCCAGAACTCCGTGCTCCTGTCCGCCTCCCTGTACTTTCTGGTGGGAAGCATTGCATTTGCGGTCATTTACGCCGGCGCCGGAAGCCGGTTCAAAAAATAGCGTTTTTTACACCAGCTTTCTTTTACTTTTATTATACGCAACATTATCTTTTCCCATGAACGTCCCTGCAACCTTGAAACATTCCTTCCTGCTCTGCCTTTTCGCGGCAGCCGTCCCCCTCCGGGCCATTCCGGCCCCCATGCAGGTCACCGCCTCCACCCCCGCCCGGGTATGGACGGAAGGATACGGCACGGGCAACGGAAGGCTGGGCATCCTCTCTTTCGGCGTTTTTCCGAAGGAAACCGTCGTCCTCAATGAAGGAAGCATTTTCGCAAAGAAAAATTTCCAAATGAGGGAAGGCGCCGCGGAAGCTCTGGACAAGGCGCGCGAACTTTGCAAGGAAGGAAAATACCGCAGTGCAGACCAGCTATTCCGTAAGAATATCCTTCCTCCCGGCAACATTGCGGGGGATTACCAGCAGGGGGGGCGTCTTCAGGTGGAATTCCAGGGGCTTCCTTCACCTTCCTCCTATCAGCGTACGCTGGATATGCGGCGGGGCAAGGCAACCACCCGCGCCCAATTCGGCACGGGGGAATTGACCACAGAAATCCTGGCGGCCCCGTCCAGCGACTGCGCCGCCTACCACATTGCCTGCACGATGCCGTCCGGATGCCGCGTTTCCCTGAATCTGGAACACCCGGATCCGTCCGCCCGAATTGTTGCGCAGCCGAATGGCTGGGTGCTGGAAGGACAGGGAAGCAACGGGGGCACCCGGTTTGAAAACACGGTGGTCATTCTGGCGCCCGGAGCCTCCGTTACCCGCAAAGGCTCAACAATTATTCTTGATTCCGCCCGGGAAGTGCTGGTACTTTCATCCATTTCCACAGATTACAATATCCGGAAGCCGGAAGCTCCCCTGACGCATTCCCTGGCGGCTAAAAACGCGCGAATCCTGGCAAAAGCGCAAAAGGCGGGATGGAAAAAACTGGCGGCGGAAACGGAAGATTATTTTTCCCGGCTCATGACGCGCTGTCAGGTGGATCTGGGGGATTCCCCGGCCGGGGTTTCCGCCATGACCACCGCCGAAAGGCTGGAGCGGGTCAAACAAGGAAAGAAGGATCCGGATCTTCTGGAACAGCTTTTCCAGTTCGGCCGCTTCTGCACGATTGCCCACACCAGGCCGGGGCAGCTTCCCTGCGGTTTGCAGGGATTATGGAATCCGGAGCTGAGGGCGGCGTGGATGGGCTGCTATTTCCTGAACATCAACAGCCAGATGAACCAGTGGCCCTCCCATGTCACCGGGCTGGGAGAATTCCAGAGCTCCTATCTTGATTTTGTCCGCAGCCTGCGCCCCCACGGAGAGGAGTTTGCGCGCTTCATTAAACGGGACGGCTTCTGCTTCGGCCACTATACGGATTGCTGGAAGCGCACCTATTTTTCAGGCAACAATCCGGAATGGGGGGCCAGCCTCATGAACGGGGCATGGGCATGCGCCCACCTGGTGGACAGTTACCGCTTTACCGGAGACCGGGAAGACCTTAAAAAATCGCTGCCCATTCTGGAATCCAACGCGCGTTTCATCATGTCCTGGTTTGAAGATGACGGCGAGGGCCGTTACCTCTCCGGCCCGGGGGTGTCTCCGGAGACCGGATTTTACGCGCCGGACGGCACAGGCCCCAACGTGCTTTCCTATGTTTCCAACGGCACTTCCCATGACCAGCTTCTGGGCAGAGAGGCTCTCCGCAATTATATCTACGCCTGCGGAGAGCTGGGCGTAAGGACTCCCACCCTGCTTAAAGCCGTCCAATTTCTCAGGAAAATCCCCCAGCCTGCCATCGGTCCCGACGGAAGGGTGCAGGAATGGAGGCAGCCTTTTGAAGAAATGCAGAAGGGCCACCGGCACATCAGCCACCTTTACGGCCTGTTCCCCGGCACGGAATGGGATGTTCTCAATACTCCGGAATATGCGGAGGCCGTACGCAAGTCAGCCGATTTCCGGCGCAAGTACGCGGATATGGGAAACAACGGCATCAGGACCGGATGGAGCACGGCGTGGCTCATCAATCTTTATGCCGCCCTTGGCGACGGGAACGCCGCAGAGGACAGGATGTACACCATGCTGAGGCACTACATCAACTCCAACCTTTTTGACCTCCATCCCCCGTTCCAGATAGAAGGGAACTTCGGCTTTTCCTCCGGCGTGGCCGAATGCCTGATCCAGAGCCGGATCATGCAGGACGGGTTCCAGGTTATCCTGCTGGCTCCGGCCCTGGCAGACGACTGGAAGAAGGGGTCAGCCACGGGATTGCGCACGCGGGGAGGGCTTAAAGTGGACTTGTCTTGGCAAAACGGCCGGGTGCAGGCCACGGCTACCGCTGCGCGTCCGGGCAAATTCCGGTTCATGCATCAGGGCCGGAAAAAGGATTTGTCCATGAATAAGGGAGAAACGGTGCGTCTTGATTTTCCTCCGCTTTCCCATTAGGACTCCCCTTTCTGCGTTACCTCTTCAATTTCCGCTATGCATTTCTTTTTCATGACTTTCAGGCTCGGTCTGCTCATAGTGGTGGTCTGCATCGCCCTCAGCTCCTGTTCCAAGCTTTTTTCTCCCCGCGGAAGCGGAGAAATACCGGACACGGACCAAACGGAAACGCTCCTGAAAGCGCATGTATTCCACCTGGCGGATACCATCGGTGAACGGAACGTCTACCACCCCGGCTCCATGGAGCGTTCCGCCCGCTACATTGAACAAAAACTGGAGGGAATGGGTTATGCCGTCACGCGCCAGGCTGTTCATATCCCGCCCTCCGGAGAATTCGGCGCCGTAAAGGACTGGACGGCATATAATCTCATCGCCATCAAGAAAGGAACCTCCCCCCAGCCCAAAATGCTCATCGTCGGCGCGCATTACGATACCAAAGTGGGCATGGACAACTGGCACGACCACGGTCCTGCCCGGCCTTCCCGCACCGGAACTCCGGGAGCCAATGACAACGCTTCCGGCGTAGCCGCCCTGCTGGAAACGGCACGTGCCCTTGCAGCAACTTCCACCCTCCACGATGTTTGTCTGGTGGCCTACGCCAATGAAGAGCCTCCTTTTTACCAGACGCCCGCCATGGGCAGCGCAGTACATGCCAAATCCGTCTCCCATCATTCGGGCAGGGAAAAAATCATCGGCATGATTGCCCTGGAAACGCTGGGCTGCTATTCCCCCCGGGTGAATAAAAAACGCCAATCCGCCGTGGTTGCCGGATTGGCCGGCCTGCCGGACCGCTGCGACTATGTTGCTTTCCTCTCCACCAACACGGGCCGCAAACTGGCACGCTCCTGCGCGGAGGAATTTTCCGCCTTGAGCCGCTTTCCGGTGCGTTCCGCCGTGTTCCCGTATTACACCCGCGGCGTTTCCTGGTCTGACGACTGGGGATACATGAAGGAAGGCATCCCCTCCTTTGCCGCCACGGATACGGCCTTCCTCCGCTGCGACGATTACCATGAAACCAGCGATACGGCTGAAAAGCTGGACTATCCCCAGTTTGCAGAAGTGGTGCAGGGCCTTTCCAAACTCGTCATTTCACTGGCCAACAAACCATGAACAAGAAACAGATATTATTCTCCGCGCTTTTTCTGACATTCGCCTGCGCTTCAGCCGGGGCCGTTCCGCCTGAGCCGTCCGCGCTGAGCGCCTTCTGCCCTCCCTCAGAGGGAAAAGCCTTTCACTCCGAATGGATTTCCCTGGGGCTCAAAGCGGCGGATCTGAAAGAAAAACAAGCCTCCGCCGGACACATTACGGACGTAGGGGAAGCGCAAATCCAGCTTCACTTTCCCGCCGGATGGAGTCCGCAGGACAAGCGCACGGCCCTGTGTATTTTTCCGGGAGGGGGGTATGCCATCCAGGCCATTGAAAAGGAAGGGAGCCGCATTGCCGGCTGGGCGGCGGAACACGGCATGGTGGGGGTTGTCGTGAAATACCGCGTTTCAGGAACCGGCAATGCCCTGGGGAAGTTTCCCGGTCCCCTGCTGGACGCCCGCCAGGCTCTGAGGACCGTGCGGAAAAACGCCTCTTCCCTGGGAATTGACCCTCTTCGCATCGGCGTCATGGGCTTTTCCGCTGGCGGCCATCTGGCGGCCATGGCCTCTACGCTGTGGAACCGCACCCTGCCGGAAGAAGCGGAAAATCCGCTGAAAAACATTTCCGCCCGTCCGGATTTTTCCATGTTTATTTATCCCGTCATTACCATGGCGCCCCATACTACCCACGGGGGAACGCGCAACAAAATATTGGGGGCCCATCCATCCCCTGCCCTGGAGGAGATGTGTTCCGCGGAGAGACAGGTGACGGAGCAGGCGCCGCCGGTGTTCCTCGTCCACGCTCTGGATGACGGCGTTTCCTGCGCCAACAGCAGGCTGATGGAACAGGCTTGCCGGGAAAAGGGGGTTCCCGCCAGTCTGAACTTCTATCCCACGGGAGGCCACGGGTATGGCATGGAAAAACGCGGACATCCCACGGATCAATGGCCTGAAGCCGCCGAACAATGGCTCAGGGAACAGGGATTCCTTTCTTCCCCGTCTTCTGCCCGCGGGGGTGCGCCCTCCGGAGCGGGCACTTCCTCCGGAACACGACGGGAATGAATGTGCTAGGACCGGCGTGTGCCGCACCGCAGGGTTGACCGGAACCGGGCCCGGTGGTACTTTTTCCGGGCATGAGTGCGCCCGAAAAGAATTACAAAGACACCATCCTGTTGCCGGAGACCGGTTTCCCCATGAGAGGGGATCTGACGAAAAACGAACCCGTACGCCTGAAAAAGTGGGAAGACACCGGGCTGTACGAACGAATTTTGTCCCGCAGGATGGCACAGGGCGCACCCCGGTTCCTCCTTCATGACGGCCCCCCCTTCGCCAACGGGGACGTGCACATGGGTACGGCCCTGAACAAAATTCTCAAGGACCTGGTCCTGAAATCAAAAACCATGGCCGGTTATGCCGCCCCCTATATTCCGGGCTGGGACTGCCACGGCCTCCCCATCGAATTCAAGGTGGTTCAGAAGGCCCGTGACCTGGATGCGGCGGAAATCCGCCGACGCTGTGCGGAATTCGCCAAAGGCTTCATTGACATTCAGCGCACTTCCTTCCGCCGCCTGGGCGTGTTCGGCGACTGGGAGAATCCCTACCTGACCATGAAGCCGGCGTATGAGGCCAACATCCTGCGCGTGTTCGCCAAACTGGTGGAAGACGGAGCGGTGTACCAGAGCCGCAAACCCGTCCAGTGGTCCTATGGGGCCTATACGGCGCTGGCGGAAGCGGAAATCGACTACAAGGAAAAGGTCAGTTCCTCCGTTTTCGTGCGCTTCCCGCTTCTGGACAATCCCCTGGGCCTGAAAGCATCCATGGTCATCTGGACCACTACTCCGTGGACGCTGCCCGCCAACGTAGGTCTCGCACTCCATCCGCGTTTCACCTACGTGGCAGGCAGGTTCATGAAAAACGGCCAGACGGAAAACCTCGTCATCGTCAAGGATCTGCTGGATGCCTTCGCTCAGAAAACGGGCTGGGCTCTTGCGGAAACCATCCGTGAATTCAAGGGAGCCGAACTGGAAAACTGCGAGGCCCGCCATCCCTTCCTTTCCCGCACGTCAACAATCATCCTGGCGGACTTTGTCACCACGGACACCGGAACCGGCATCGTTCACATCGCGCCCGGCCATGGCGCAGACGACTATAACGTGGGGCGCCAATACGGGTTGCCTGTCCTCTCCCCTGTGGACGATGACGGCAAATACACGGAGGAAGTGGGCGTGCCTTCCCTGGTGGGCAAACATGTCTTTGACGCCAACAAGGACATCATTTCCATGCTGGAACAGGGCAACAACCTCTTCGGCGTGGAGGAATACCGCCACCAGTACCCGCACTGCTGGCGTTCCAAGACGCCTATTATCTTCCGGGCCGTGGAACAGTTCTTCATCTCCATGGACAAGCTCCGCCCGCAGGCCCTGGAAGAAATAGACAAGGTGCAGTGGCTGCCCGCCTGGGGCCGCAACCGCATTTACGGCACAGTGGAAGCCAGGCCGGACTGGTGCATCTCCCGCCAGCGCACCTGGGGCGTGCCGCTGCCCGTCTTCTTTGATGAAAACGGCAAAGCCGTTCTGGATGCCGCCCTGGTTCGCAAAATTGCGGATATGGTGGAGAAACACGGTTCCAATATCTGGTTTGAACTCTCCGATGAAGACCTGTGCGAACGCCTCGGCCTGCCGAAGACCTGGAAGAAGGGCAAGGATACGCTGGACGTCTGGATTGATTCCGGCAGTTCCCATATGGCCGTCATGGACAGCCGCCCCGGGCTGGATGCTCCTGCGGATCTGTACCTGGAAGCTACGGACCAGCACCGCGGCTGGTTCCAGAGTTCCCTGATGCTTTCCGTCGCCTGGCGCGGCAAGGCCCCGTACAAGGCCGTGATGACCCACGGCTTCGTCGTGGACAAGGATACCGGGAAAAAAACCTCCAAATCCGACGCCAAGAGCGGCAAACCCATTGACGCGGCCTATTACTACGACAAATACGGCGCAGACATCGTGCGCCTGTGGGCCGCCTCCGTGGACTGGCAAAATGAAGTCCCCTTCGGGGAAGACCTCTTCAAACAGGTGACGGAACCTTACCGCCGTCTCCGCAATACCCTGCGCATCCTGCTGGGCAATATCAGCGGATTTGACTTCGCCGCGCAGGCGGTCGCCCCGGAACACATGCCCATCCTGGACCGCTGGATTCTGGAACGCCTGAACGCCGTCATCAGGGAAACGCTGAAGGCCTATGAAGCTTATGACTTCCGCAAAGCGTTCAGCGCCATCAACCAGTTCTGCACCAGCGACCTGTCCGCCCTGTACGTGGACACCACCAAGGACCGCCTGTACTGCGACGCTTCCTCCTCCGTGCGCCGCCGCGCCACACAAACGGCCATGACCATTATCTTCAAGGCTCTGTGCCGTCTGCTGGCACCCATCCTGGCCTTCACGGCGGATGAAGCCTGGGAATGCGCGGGATATGAAGGCAGCGTGCATGAGCAGGACTTCCCCGCCCCCATGCCGGAATACGATACCCAGGAGGCGTCCTCCGTCATTTCCCGTCTCCAGGAAATCAGGTCCGTCATCCAGGTAGCCATTGAAGAACAAGTGAAAGCCAAGGTATTTTCCAAAAATAATGAGGCCTCCATTACCCTGACCGTTCCCGTGAATGAGAGCGAAGACGTAGTGGCGCTGCTGGAAGACCGGGCGTTTGCCACGGAATTTTTCATCATTGCGGACCTTGACGTGAAAACCGGTCCGGAACTGGCGGCCTCCGCTGCAAAAACGGAACATGCCATGTGCCCGCGCTGCCGCCGGTATGAACCAGCGGCGGAAGGCGGGGACGTATGCGAACGCTGCGCGGAAGTTCTTTCCTGAACCGCATCCACTCCATTTCCCGACCTTTATATGGACCCCCAGACGGAAAAAGAACCCGCCCCCCATAAAAAGACGCCTCCCGGCTGGCTCTGGTGGAGCTTGCTGGGCGCAGGGCTGTATGTGCTGGACCAGGCCAGCAAGCTGTGGATTATCCGCCGCTTCCCGCTGAACTACCTGAACGAAAAGCTCCATAAGTACGCCTACCTGCCGGACTTTCCTGGTTTCTCTCACATCAATGCGGACGGCACGCTGGACTTCGCCACGAACGGACGCATGCCGGAGGCGGAACTGGCGAGGCTCCCGGATCTGAATCCAAACACGGTGGACGCCCTGAACAAACTGAGGGAACTGGAACCCATCTCCTTTCTGGACGGAACCATGAACATTACCCGCGTGCACAACACGGGCGTTGCTTTCGGGCTGGGGAACGGCACCGTCTGGTCCAGCTATCTTTTCCTGGCAGTTCCCGTGCTCGCCATCGTAGTCCTGGTCGTGCTTTACCGGAAAAACCTCTTCCACACGGCATGGCTCAAGCTGGCCTATGTCCTGCTGCTGGCGGGCGTAGCCGGCAACCTGACGGACCGACTGATTCAGGGGTTCCTGATTCCGTATGAGCAACAGCACGGTTTCTTCACCAAGCTGATGAACGGTTACGTGGTGGACTTCATTGACGTCACCATCCCCCTATTCAACTACCGCTGGCCCGCCTTCAATGTGGCGGACTCCTGCATCTTCGTAGCGGCAATTATTTTCTTCATCGCCAGCATTTTCTCCGCCAAGAATAAAGAAGAAAAAACATCCTGAAACGCCCATGACCACCCGGCTCGTTATTCTGTCAGGACTGCTTTTGTGCGGAAGCCTCGCCTCCGGCAAAAATGAATTGTCCTTCAAGGAAACGGTGGTTCCGGTAAAGGTGGCTCCGGACCAGGACAGCATCACGGCATCCTTCCCCTTCACCAACACTTCTGGCACCCCGGTCACCATCAGTAAAATCCACGTTTCCTGCGACTGCACCACCGCCGGAACGAAAGATAACAAACTGACGTATGCCCCGGGGGAATCCGGCGTCATCAGCGCCGTAATGAAAACCGGCAATTTTTCCGGCACCGTGGACAAGGACATGACGGTGCACGCCAACGGCTCTGCCTACAAGCTGGTAATACGCGCGCAGATCCCGGACATCATCCGGATGGAACCACGCAAGCTGGAATGGGCCAGAGGAGAGGCCGCCGCGCCCAAAACCATAAAAATCACCATCTCCAAAGAACTGCCCGTCAACCTGACCACGGTGGATTTGACGGGAGACGCCTTTGACTACGAGCCTGTAACCGTGAAAAAAGGCAGGGAATATAAAATCATCGTCACTCCCAAATCCACGGCCAGGCCGGCCTTCAACACCATCTGGGTGCGCACGGATTCCGCCGTGCCGCGCTACAAGCGCCAAATGGGGTTCCTGGCCATCAAGGAAAACTGACATCCGCCCTTCTTTCTATGAGAGACGCCTTTTCCACCGCTCTGAAACTCCTGCTGGCCGTATTTCTGCTGGCCGTAGGCGTCGCCGCGCTGGATCTGCGCGTCATCCAGCCGTTCCGCACGCCGCCCTGCAACCCGGAAACTCTGGAGGAAGGGCACGTGTGCCTCTCCCAGGTATTAAAGGAATGGCCGGGAAAAATCCTCTGGATAGATGCCAGAAAGCAGGACGACTTTGAACGCCATACCGTCACCCAGGCCCCCGTTTACCCCATCCGCCCGGCGGATGCCAATTACCAGGAACTCCTGGCAAATGCCATGGAAGCCCTGATGACGGCAGAGGACAAGGGATTCTGCATCGTCATCTTTTGCAGCAGGGACTGTACCTCCAGCGCGGCCGTGGCCAATGAACTGAAAAAGCCGGAATACGGCATCCGCGCGCCCATTTTCATTCTGGAAGGAGGCTGGGATGAATTGCGCAAAGAACCCTCACTAGTACCATAGCCATGCTTGACACAGCAACCATTCGCCCGCAGTTCCCCATTCTGGAAACCAGCGTGCACGGCAAGCCTCTCATTTACCTGGATAATGCGGCCACTACGCAAAAACCCCTGGCCGTGCTGGACGCCATCCGTCACTACTACGATACGGAGAACGCCAATGTGCACCGCGGCTCCCACTACCTGAGCCAGCTCGCGACGGAAGCGCATGAAGAATCGCGGGAAACGGTGGCGCGGTTCATCAACGCGCCGGAAACGGCGGAAGTCCTGTTCACCTCCGGCTGTACGATGGGCATCAACCTGGCGGCGGATACCATCGCCGGGTCCGACATGGTCAAACCGGGAGACGAAGTCATCGTAACCGCTTCCGAACACCATTCCAATATCGTTCCCTGGCAAATGCTGTGCGAACGCACGGGCGCCGTCCTGAAAGCGGTTCCCCTGACGCCGGGCCAGACTCTGGACATGGAAGCTTACCGGAACATGCTTTCCCCACGCACCCGCATCGTAGCCGTGGGACACGTTTCCAATACGCTGGGAACGGTTAATCCCGTGAGGGAAATGGCCGCGCTCGCCAAGGAGAACAGGCAGGAAACCATCGTGCTGATTGACGGAGCCCAGGCTGTTTCCCACATGAATGTGGACGTTCAGGAACTGGGCTGCGACCTGTATGCCTTTTCCGGCCACAAGCTGTACGCACCCACCGGCATCGGCGCGCTGTGGGGAAAAAGGGAGCTGCTGGAAAAACTGCCGCCGTGGATGGGCGGCGGGGAAATGATCAAGGAAGTCACCTTTGAAAAAACCGTTTACAACGACATCCCGTTCAAATATGAAGCGGGAACGCCCAACATTGGCGGGGCAGTGGGTCTGGCGGCCGCCATCCGCTACGTCTCCGGGCTGGGCCTGGACAACATTGCCGCCCATGAACAGAAACTGACGGATATGGCGGTGGAAGGCCTGAAGGCCATGCCGCGCCTGACCGTACTGGCCCCGGACGTGCCGCACAGCGCCGTGGTCTCCGTCCTGGCGGAGGGCGTCCACCACTATGACCTGGGTACGCTGCTGGACCAGATGGGAATTGCCGTAAGAACCGGGCACCATTGCTGCCAGCCGCTCATGTGCGCCCTGGGCACCACCGGGACTACCCGCGCCTCCTTTGCCCTGTACAATACGGAAGAGGAAGTGCAGGCCTTCCTCAAATCCATGAACCGGGCGCTGGACATGCTCTCCTGAATCCCCCTCCCTTCCCTGCTTATTGACACCGCGCATCATGAAAACGGTTTCCATCCTTCTCTTAGGACTGGCCATAGGCCTTTCCGGCTGCTCCCTGCACCAGCGGCAGGAAATGGAGTACGCCCATTACCAGGATGACGCCGCGGCTATCCGGGAGGCCCATGCCGCATGGCTCATTCTTTCCACTCCCAACCGCAGCCGGGAATGGCCGGAAGCCCGGAAAAAATACAATGCGTGCATTCGGGAGCTGGCCGCCCACCTGAAGGAAGCCAAACGCAAAGGCGGCATGGATGAGGAGAAGCGCCTGAACCTTCCCTTCGTCATTGAAAAATCTCCCTATGCCAAGGACAGCAATCCGTGGTTCTATGAGGCCATTTTCATGTCCGATGAAGTGGACCCCACCTTCCGCCTGCGCGAAAGCGTGACGGTGGAGGGGATGGGCATACCGCTGGCGGGGCTGGCGCCCCGGGGTGGTTCCCGCCCCCATGCCAACGTGCTTAAGGACAACGGCAACGTGCACACGCTGACGGCCATTCTGGACTTTGACCGCATGGTGGACGGGAAACCTACCCTCCGCACCATTCCGCGCCTGATGAATGAGCACATCTTCATTGGCAAAAACAAGGTGCGGCAGCCTCTGGCGGCCAATTTTTCCGTCCCCATCGCTCTCTTCTGGAAGCTTTCCGACGCAGACGGGACGGAACTGCTGGGGGCATTCCGCCCCAAAAAGGCCATCAATACGATGGGGCTTTATTTTTCCGAACCCTATGACCCCCGGAAAATACCCGTGGTTTTCACCCACGGCCTGATGTCCGGCCCCGCCACCTTCGCTAACCTGACCAACCGTCTCCTGGTGGATCCGGTCATCCGGGAAAACTACCAATTCTGGTTCTTCGGCTATCCGTCCGGGCTGGCCTGGACCATTCCGGCCAGCAGGCAGCGGCAGGCCCTGAAGGAGCTCATGCAGGAATACAATCCCCGCGGGACATCCAGGGAAATGAACAACATCGTCATGGTGGGGCACTCCATGGGCGGCCTCATCACCCGCTTCAATAACTCCACCAAACCCTGGACGCTGATGAAGGGAATCTTTGAACTTCCTCCGGAAACCTTCGCAGGCATGACGATGGGAAACTGGAAAAACGGACTGGCGCCCCTGAACTGTGACGAACACACGCTTGAACAGCTCCAGAACAATTTCATCTTCTCCCCGTCCAGCAGCGTCACGCGCATCGTGTACATGGCCACCCCGCACCGCGGTTCCACTTTCGCGGACAACTGGATAGGAAGGCTGGGACAGCACCTGATCGACCTCCCCTCGGACATGCTGGAAGAAGTCACCCGCATCGCCACTCTCAGCCGCGGCATGTTCCTCCTCAACCCCCTGCAACTGAAGGACGAGCTGACCAGCATCCGCCAGCTTTCCCCGAACTCATCCCTGGTCAAATACATGTCGGAGCTGCGCGGCTCCCCAAATGTTCCCGTTCATTCCATCATTGGAGACAGGGGAAGGAACGACACTCCCAATTCCTCCGACGGAGTGGTCAAGTACCACTCATCCCACCTGGACTGGAGCGCCAGTGAAAAAATCGTTCCGTCCGGGCACAGCGTGCAGGATGACCCGGCCTCCGCCGTGGAACTGCGGCGCATCCTCCGGGAACACCTGGTCAAGGTCAAAGGCCGTAAAACGCTCGAAGAAGCGGACGCGAAAGCCGCCACTCCCGTATGGCAGGCCAATCCCTCGCCGCCTATCATCCTGAAAAGGCCCTGATGCAGGGGGCTGATTCTCCTTGTCCATGCAAGGCCTCCTTCCCTTCCCCCTTCTGTTGTTCCTGCTGATAGCGGCAGCCATCTTCCAGTCAAACGGCCACGCCTCGGCGGTCCAGTTTCCGGGTTCCTGTATGTCCCGGCTTTAACGGCTGGAGCGCCCTCGTTCATCCGCCCTCCCTGCCGCTTCCGGGAAAAACAGGAACCGGACAGGATTACCTTGCCGCGGGCATCTGCGGCAACATGCCGCCGCAGTTGAAACAACTGAAATTTTCCCTGCTCATCACGGCCTGTTCCTGGCTGCCCTGATTTGACTGGCCGGTTACGGAAAAGGGCGCGCTCCATCCGGGCATGATTGGCGTCCGTTCAGCATCAGGGCGTCCCGACATCAAAATATGCCCGCTTATAGAGTTGCTTCCGTAGGGGAATTTAAGGTAGAGTGGGAATCAATACTATTCCACCTCCCTTTTCCATGTCTGCCGACGATTCCTTTCCCATGGACCAGATTTCCTCTCTCTTTCCCCAATTGGAAAATATCCAGCTTGTCGGAGCCAAAGGCCCCCAGCAAATTTTCACAGCTACCCTGAAATCAAATTTTGCTCCCGTTATGCTGCGGGTGGTTCCCACGGAAGAAGCCGGCATCTTCGGCTGGGATCCTGAATTCATCGTCCGCTCCCTCACCATCGTGGAACAATCCCACCAGGGACTCCTGCGCGTTTATGAAGTAGGACAGGCGGGGCCGTTTACTTTCATCATCTCCGAACACTCCCCCTATCCGCGTCTGGCGGATATGGAAACCCTTCCCCAAATATCTCCCCAGGCGGCGCTCAACCTGGTGCGCAACATGGCGGAAGGACTGCTGACGCTGCACCGGAAAAACATTTTTCACGGGGGCATCACGCCCAAGCTGATTTGCCTGCGCGAAGACGGCGGAGACGCCCTGCTGCTGCCCATCAACATTTATCCCGCCCAACCTCCGGTGGACATGGGGGACTTCGCCTCTCCGGAGTGGGTCACCGGAGCGGAAACCACGTTCACGCCGGGCATGGATATTTACGCACTGGGGTTGGCGCTTTACATTCTGCTTACCCGCAAAACGCCGATGGAAGCGGGCTTTGCCATGCCCTCCTCGCTAATCAAATGCAGCGATGCCGTGGATTCGGCAGTCTCCCGCGCCATCAATCCGGATACCCGGGAACGCTACCGGGACCTGGGGGATTTCATCACGGATCTGGATAAAGCCATTGCCAATCCTGCGGGAAGAAATGCGGCCTCCATCCCTCCGCCGCCATCTTCCCCGGCCATTCCGGCCCTGAACGTGCAAAAAGGGCAGTCCAACATCTATTACTATCTCATTCCGGCCCTGATCGTGGGCATTGTGCTGACCTATACCTGCATCCTGTATAAAAAGGATGTCGTTAGAATGCGCAATGATTATAATGAACAGGTGCAAAAGGAAAATAACGCGAAAGCGGAAGCGGCAAGACAAGCGAACAGGGACGCGCGCCGCCACGCTCCGGCCACCGCGCAAAACGCCGCTGCGGCCATTCCTTCACCTGTTCCGGCCGCGCGTCCGGCGCAGGCGCCGGCAGTTCCCAAAGTTTCCGCGGAACCCGGCAAAGTCAATTGGAGCCTTCAACCCGGCGTCAAAGTTCGCCAGAGTTCCAACCGCAACATGCTGGGAGCTTACGGTCCGGAAAAGGCCGTTGACGGCAATACCAGCTCCAGGATTTCCGACGTTTCAATCAGCGCCACAGGCGTGGTTGAGGGAAAAACCGCCTGGTTCGGCATTGACTTCGGCAGGGAGACCAACCGCACCATAGAAAAGGTGGTCATTTACACGCCGGCCAACCTGACGCTGCTGGGCACCATGGAAAAATTCAAGGTAATCCTCTACGGCAATGACAAAAACGTGCTGGCGGAAAAAACCTTCAGCACCACCCCTTCGGAAAAATCCACCAACGTCACTTCCTGGAAACTGGACGCTCCGGTCAAGGCGCGCGCCCTGCGCGTGGAATCCGCAAATCCCTCCCAGCCGCTGGCGTTGACGGAAGTGGAAGCGTACGGACCGGAAGATGCGGAGGACACACCGGTTCCCGCACCTGCGGAGTAATAATTATCCGCGCCGCCCTGCCCCCGCTCGCCCCCCTTCGGGGGCCATGCTGAAAACTACCGTTTCCTTTCCCCTTCTCGGAAAAGCAGGACGGGACAGGGCCTGATGGAATGTCACGCGCTAAGTTCCGGGATTGGCTTCGCGTATGAAATTTTCCGGTTTCTGCTCCATTCTCCGGAAGCCATCCAGGCCCGGACGGAGGAAAATCCGAAAAACGTATTTGCTCCGGACCGGAAACAGCCGCCCTTCTCCACCTTCCCCACCCCGGAAAAACGCTCTCATCCCCATATGGCTCCCAGGGAAATATCCTGAAGCGGCTGTCGTCCCTGTGGACCTCTTTCCCACTCAGGAAAAACAATACTCCGGAAATAAAAAAACCCGGCGCCGCCTCACGGCGGGCCGGGCCAGCAAAATAGCAATTCTTCCGATTACCGGTTGGCAGACTTCACAATCATGGCATCCTTGCCGATGCGGCCGCGCAGATAGTGAAGTTTGGCGCGGCGGACTTTGCCGCGGTTCACGACTTCAATCTTGGCAATGCGGGGAGTATGCAGGGGGAATACGCGTTCCACGCCTTCACCGTAGGAAATTTTGCGGACGGTGAAAGCTTCATTGATGCCGGAACCGCGCTTGGCGATCACAATGCCCTGGAAAATCTGGATACGTTCCTTGCCGCCTTCAATAACACGAGTGTGAACCTTGATGGTATCACCTACGTTAAATGGGGTCACATCCGCCTTGAGTTGCTCTTGCTCGATTTTGTTGATAATGTTCATCTTGTGTTATCTATTGCTGGTGAATATCAGTAAAAGGAAAACTTACGGGACGCAGAATATGAGCCATAATCCCCTAAAAGGCAATCCAAATTTGCCATACGTCCTTAATTTATTTTTTCGGCGGGGCCGGCGGCGGAGCCACCCTGGCAAGCCATTCCTCCAGCGCCGGAAGAAAAGCGGAGGAAGACATGAGGCCCCGGATGCCGTCCGCCCGCTGCAGAAAGGCCTTGTTGCCGCCCCGGGCCCGTTCCGCCATCAGGATTTCCAGCAGCAGGCGCGCGCGGGTGCGGGCGTCAGCCGCGCCGTCCAGGGCGGAGGAAAGGAGCTCTCCGGCGCGGGCCGGTTCCTTCCGGTACAGGCATTCCAGCGCCAGAGCTTCATAAAGGCAGGAAAAAGGGGCCTTCCGGGCGGACTCCATCAAACGCGCGGAACGGTCCTTCCAGCGGTCTCCGAACTGCACGGAGGAAGCCCACCACCCCTGGAAATAACGGTCTTCTTCCGTCGGCTCCACGTCCATATCCTTCATGCGGGCGTATGGACGGTACAGGGGGTCTCCGAACACCACCCCCTGCCAGGACAGCACAGGCATGCTCATCCAGGAAGCCTCCGCCACGGTATAGCCGTCCAGGAGGCGGTCCACAAAAATATCAAAGCGGTGGCAGGCGCCCAGGAACGGTTCATACACGTTTCCCACCGTCACAGCAGCCCCCTTCTCCAGCAGGGCGGAACTCCATCCCCTGCCGGGGACCTTGAAATCGGCGGCGCTGAAGGAATGCAGATGCATGGCTATCGCCCCGGGCCGGAAGCGGAACGAAGGATCCGAAAACGGTCCGTTCGCATTCCCCGCATACCACCCGCAGTAAAGAGCCGTATCCCGGCTCAAGGGGAATTTTTCCGGCAGGGTCTGGGGCCAGTCATCCAGATAAGCGGGAATGCCCGCCTCCCTCACGCGCTCGAACACGTCGTCCAGCCACCGGTCCCCCTGGGCATAGGGGCCGCCCCGGTCCACAACGGCCCACCCCCATAAACCTTTTTTCTCCACGTTCGCCGGTTCCGCCACCAGCCGCATGCAGGTATCGGGCGTCAGTCCGTCCAGGCGGCATACCAGAAACGAAGGAAGGCCGGACCCCACAAAATCCTCCCTTTTATTAAAATAGGGATTCACCTGCCAGGACTTCCTTTCATAACCGCCCACCGCCAGCAGAGCCAATTCGGAATCCACCGCAGCGCGATCCGTCTGCATCTGGTTGACGCCTTTCCCGGGAAGGGGAGCGGGCGTTTCATGCCGTATCTTCATCGGCAGGTCCGCCATCAGCACCAGCACAAAAATCTTCCGGTTCATCAAAGGGGAGGACGCAATGCCGGAAGGCACCCACCACCGTTGTTTCCGCGCCGCCTCCAGCAGCGGGACGCGGATCGTATCCTCATACTCCTTCCGCGAAATCTCGCTGGTCATGGGGCAATCCAGGGAAACGAGATTCCCTTCCGGAACGCCGCGCACCCGCGCATACTCCCTGGCCATGCGGCGGCTCAGCTCGGATTTTCCGTTATAAACCACGGCCACATGAGTGGGCAGCAGCTCATAGGCACACGAGGCGGAAAACCACGACGCCAGCAGAAATAACACGGCTAATCCACTCTTGAACATGCCCCTACCATACCTCATCTTCCGGGGCAATCAAGCAGGTGAAAGGGGCGGCCACGAATTCGCCATTTTTCCGCTTTTCGCTTCACATCCTAAAAAAATACGCTTTAATAACTCTTGATGTATTGCAGGCCTCCCCCCTGCATTCCCTATAACCATCACACGCATATGATTCAGCAAATTGACCATATCGGCATCGCCGTCAAGAGCCTTGACGCCACCGTCCCCTATTACCGCGATGCGCTCGGGCTCGGAGAGCCCCACATTGAGGAAGTTCCCACTCAAAAGGTCCGCGTCGCCATGTTTGACGTTGCCGGAGTCCACATCGAACTGCTCGAACCCACCTCTCCGGAAAGCGCTATCGCCAAGGCTATTGAGAAAAAAGGGGAAGGCATCCACCACATCGCTTTCAAGACCAATGACATCGCCGGAAATATCTCCCAGGCCAAGGAAGCAGGCCTTACCGTGCTGAACGACCCGCCCGTCCCCGGCGCTCACAACACGCAGGTCACCTTCCTGCATCCCAAGTGCACCTTCGGCGTCCTGACCGAATTCTGCCAGCACCCCGGCGGCTGCGAATGCGGCAAGTAACATTCTCCCTATTCACCATACCACTAGACCAATGGCTATTGATCCCAAATTGATTGACGATCTGAACAGCCGCCGCAAGAAAGTCATCCTCAGCGGCGGTCAGGAAAAGATCGACAAGAGACATGAAAAGGGCGAAATGACAGCCCGCGACCGCATGGGGTACCTCTTTGAGGAAGGCACCTTCTCGGAAATCGGCATGCATGTGCGCCACAACTGCCACAACTTCGGCATGGGTAAGAAGGAAATCCCCGGCGACGGCGTCGTTTCCGGTTTCGGCCTGGTGGACGGCCACGTTGCCGGAGTCCACATCGAACTGCTCGAACCCACCTCTCCGGAAAGCGCTATCGCCAAGGCTATTGAGAAAAAAGGGGAAGGCATCCACCACATCGCTTTCAAGACCAATGACATCGCCGGAAATATCTCCCAGGCCAAGGAAGCAGGCCTTACCGTGCTGAACGACCCGCCCGTCCCCGGCGCTCACAACACGCAGGTCACCTTCCTGCATCCCAAGTGCACCTTCGGCGTCCTGACCGAATTCTGCCAGCACCCCGGCGGCTGCGAATGCGGCAAGTAACATTCTCCCTATTCACCATACCACTAGACCAATGGCTATTGATCCCAAATTGATTGACGATCTGAACAGCCGCCGCAAGAAAGTCATCCTCAGCGGCGGTCAGGAAAAGATCGACAAGAGACATGAAAAGGGCGAAATGACAGCCCGCGACCGCATGGGGTACCTCTTTGAGGAAGGCACCTTCTCGGAAATCGGCATGCATGTGCGCCACAACTGCCACAACTTCGGCATGGGTAAGAAGGAAATCCCCGGCGACGGCGTCGTTTCCGGTTTCGGCCTGGTGGACGGCC